>WNFU01000679.1_pt1 | contig 72042 bp, 65 predicted proteins | sample 5400121 | NCBI WGS metagenome assembly WNFU01 (sample SAMN13153360, study PRJNA577476) | soil metagenome | isolation source: 100 cm soil or saprolite under grassland replicate 1 | place: USA:California | collected 2016-06-15
ACGTCGTGCCGCGCGGGCAAGGCGGCCCATCGACGGTCGAGAACACGAGATGCCTCTGCAGGTTCCACAACCAGCTTGCCGCGCGCGAGGTCTACGGCGACGCGTGGATGGACAGGTTCACGCGGGGAGGAACCGCAGGTGAATCGGTCGCGGCGTGGTCGGTTTCGTGGCCCTGCTACTCCGGATCGTCGCCGCCCTCGTCCACCTCGGACCGGCGGAGCGCGCGCGAGGCCGACCGCCCGCGCGCGCGCCGTTGCTCCGCTCGTGCCTCGGCGCCCGCCCGCCGGGCCCCGGTCTCGCGCGCCTCGCCCTGGAGCTTCTTCAGGCTGTCGAGCCGCTCCGGGTCGAGGCGTCCCTCCTCGAGCGCGGCGCGCACCGCGCAGCCCGGCTCGTCCTCGTGCCGGCAGTCGCCGAACCGGCACCCCTCGGCGACCCCGGCGACGTCCTCGAACGCGCCCTCGAGCCCCTCCGGATCCCAGAGCTTCAGCTCGCGGATGCCGGGGCCGTCGATCACCGCTCCCCCCGCCTCGAGGAGGAAGAGCCTCCGGCCCGTGGTCCGGTGGCGGCCGCGCGCGTCCCAGGGGCGGACCGCCTCCGTCGCCTGCACCTCGGCGCCGACGAGCGCGTTCACGAGCGTCGACTTGCCCCCGCCCGACGCGCCGACGAACACTCCGGTGTGGCCGTGCGCGAGGAGCGCGCGCACCTCGGCGAGCCCCTCCCCGGCGCGCGCCGAAACCGGGACGACCGGCGCCGCCCCCGCCGCCGCGGCCGCCTCGTCGAGCACCGCGGCGCGGTCCTCCGCGGAGTCGAGCAGGTCGAGCTTCGTGAGCAGCACGACCGGCGCCGCCCCGCGGCCGTGGATCGCCGCGAGCGTCCGCTCGATCCGGCGTGGCTTCACGCCGGCGTCCACCGCCTGCACGAGGAAGACGACGTCGACGTTCGCCGCGAGCACCTGCTCCGCCTCGCTCCGCCCCGCGGCGCCACGTGACAGCCGCGTCCTGCGCGCGAGCACCCGCGCGATCGGTGGCTCGGTCTCGCGCGCCGCGAGCACGAAGTCGCCGACGACCGGCGCCTCCTCGCCGCGCGCGCGGAGCCGCCCCGGGATCGTGACGAGCGACTCGCCCTCCTCGAACCGCACGAGGAGGCGTCGCCCGACGTCCGCGACGGCCCGCCCGACGCGCAGCGCGGCTCTCTCCTCCGCGGTGACCTGCGCGTCGAAGAATGGCCCGTAGCCCAGCGCCGCGAGGATTCCCGTACCGCCCATCACACCTCGAGGAGCAGCCGCTCCGGATCCTCCACCGCCTCCTTCAGGCGGACGAGGAACGAGACCGCCTCGCGACCGTCGACGATGCGGTGATCGTAGGAGAGCGCAAGATACATCATCGAGCGGACGACGACCGCGTCACCCGCGCCCACGACGGCGCGCTTCTCGATCTTGTGGAGCCCGAGGATCCCGGACTGCGGCGGGTTCAGGATCGGGGTCGAGAGGAGCGACCCGTAGATGCCGCCGTTCGAGATGGTGAACGTGCCGCCCTCGAGGTCGTCCATCGTGATCCGGTTCTCGCGCGCCCGCCGGGCGAGGTCGGCGACCGCCTTCTCGATCTCCGCGAAGGAGAGCGCGTCGGCGTCCCGCACCACCGGCACGACGAGCCCCTTCCCGCCGCCGACCGCCACGCCGATGTCGTAGTGGTCCTTGTAGACGACGTCGGTGCCGCGCACCTCCGCGTTCACGGTCGGGAAGGCGCGGAGCGCCTCGACCGCTGCCTTCACGAAGAAGGACATGAAGCCGAGCTTCACGCCGTGCTTCCCGTGGAAGGCCTCGCCGTGCCGCTCGCGCAGGGCGAGGACGCGCGACATATCCACCTCGTTGAAGGTGGTGAGGATCGCGGCGGTGTGCTGCGCCTCGACGAGCCGGCGCGCGACCGTCCGCCGGAGGACCGTCATCGGCACGACGCGCTCGCGGGCTCCGGCCCCGTCGCCGCGCGGCGCGGGGGCGCGCACCTCGGTGGGCGGCACGGGCGCGGGCTCCCCGCGATCGAGCGCCCGCAGCACGTCCTCCTTGCGCACCTGCCCGCCCGGGCCGGAGCCGTGCACCTCCGCCACCGCGACGCCGTGCTCGGCCATGAGCCGGCGCGCCGACGGCGGCGCGCGCGTCGCGGGCGGGTTCGCGGTCCCCGGCGAAGGTGCGCTCGAGGGCGAGGGCGTCGAGGTCGGCGGCGGGGGTGGCGCGGACCTCGGGGCGCCGTTGCCTTTCGCCACGGCGAGGACGCCCCCTGGCATCGGGCCCGAGCCGAGCGGCGAGGCGGCCTGCGCCTGCGCCGTGGCCTCGTCGAGCTCCCCGATGGTCTCTCCGATCGCGACGGTGTCGCCGGTGTTCCGCAGCACGCGGCGCAGCACGCCCGCGGCCGGCGCGGGGAGCGCGACCGTCGCCTTCTCGCTCTCGACCTCGACGAGCGGCTCGTCCGCCTGGACGGGCTCGCCCTCCTTCTTCAACCAGGCGCCGACGGTCGCCTGCGTGATGGACTCCCCGAGCGACGGAACCTTGAGGGCGATCGCCATGGCCTAGCGCTCCTGCGCCGCGCGCGCCGGGACCCGCGCGAGCCGCGACACCGGCTCGCCGAGCGCCTCGCGCACGAGCTGCTCCTGCTCGAGCTTGTGCCGGGTCGCGGAGCCCGCCGCCGGCGTCGCGGACGGCGGCCGCGCGACGAGCTGCAGCGGGCCGGGAAGGCGCGGCGCGAGCCGCGACTCGATCGAGTCCCACGCTCCGAGGTTCGACGGCTCCTCCTGCGCCCACACGAGCTCGACGCCGGGGCGCAGGCGCGCGAGCACCGCGAGCACCTCGTCCACGTCGATGGGGTAGAGCTGCTCGAGCCGGACGAGCGCCACGTGCTTCACGCCTCCCGCCTGCCGGGCCTGGGCGAGGTCGTAGTAAAGCTTGCCCGAGCACAGCACGACCCGCGTCGTCTCTTCCGGGTCGGCGTCGTCCGCGATCACCGGGCGGAAGCGCCCCTCCACGAGATCGTCGAGGCGGGAGGTCGCCTGCGGGTGACGGAGCAGGCTCTTCGGCGACATCACGACGAGCGGCTTCCTCCAGGGCGAGAGGACCTGCCGGCGCAGCGCATGGAAGAACTGGGCGGGCGTCGTGAGGTTCACGACCCGCCAGTTGTCGTCGACCGAGAGCTCGAGGAACCGCTCGAGCCGGGCCGAGGAGTGCTCCGGCCCCTGCCCCTCCATGCCGTGCGGCAGGAGCAGGACGAGGCCGGAGAGCCGGTTCCACTTCGCCTCGCCGGACGAGAGGAACTGGTCCACGACCACCTGCGCCGCGTTCACGAAGTCGCCAAACTGCGCCTCCCAGATCGCGAGCGCGTCGGGCATCTCGAGCGACCACCCGTACTCGAACCCGAGCGCCGCCGCCTCCGAGAGGAGGCTGTCCCGGATCTCGACCGGTCCCTGGCCGCTGCGGAGGTGGGAGAGCGGCGCGTAAGGCGTCCCGCGCTCGGCGTCGAAGAGCACGGCGTGGCGGTGGCTGAAGGTGCCGCGGCGGGTGTCCTGCCCGATGAGCCGGACGCGCGTGCCCTCCCACGCGAGCGAGCCGAGCGAGAGCGCCTCCGCGGTCCCCCAGTCGAGCGGGCGCGCGCCGCGCACCATCTCCGCGCGCGCCTCGAGCACCTTCATGAGCTTCGGGTGGACGCGGAACCCCTGCGGCACGTGCACGAGCGGCTCGCCCACGGCGCGCAGCGTCTCCGCCGAGACGCCGGTCGGGGCCTCGGCGCCCTTCGCGAACGCGCCGCCCCGGAAGCCCTTCCAGAACCCACCCATCGCCTGCGGCTCGGGGCGCGCGGCGAGCGCCGCCGACTCGTGGAAAGCCTGCTCGAGGCGCGCCCGGTACCGCGCCGTCATCGCGTCGACGTCGGCGGGCGCGACGACGCCCTCCTTCGCGAGCTGCTCGGCGTAGACCTGCTTCAGCCCCGGCTTGCGGGCGATCGCCCGGTACATCACCGGCTGCGTGAAGGCGGGCTCGTCCCCCTCGTTGTGCCCGTGCCGCCGGTACGTCCAGAGATCGATGACGACGTCGCGGTGGAACCGCTGCCGGAAGTCGACGGCGAGGAGCACCGCCTGCGCGACCGCCTCGAGGTCCTCCCCGTTCACGTGGATGATCGGGGTCTGGAGCATCCGCGCCGGCCCGGTGCAGTACGTCGTCGAGCGGGCGTCGTGCGGCGAGGTGGTGAAGCCCACCTGGTTGTTCACGATGACGTGGATCGTCCCTCCGACGGCGTACGCCTCGAGCTCCGACATCTGGAGCGACTCGAAGACGATCCCCTGCCCAGCGAAGGCGGCGTCGCCGTGGACGAGGACCGGCACGGTCCGGGCGCGATCGCCGTCGTGGTACCGGTCCTGCTTCGCGCGGACCCGCCCCTGCACGACCGGGTCGATCCACTCGAGGTGGCTCGGGTTGAACGAGAGCGAGAGGTGGACGAGGACGCCGTCGGGGGTCTCCCGGTCGGACGAGTAGCCGAGGTGGTACTTCACGTCTCCGCCGCCGGCGTTCACGATGGCGTGGTCGCGGAACTCCGCGAAGATGTCGCGGAGCGGCTTGCCGACCACGTTCGCGAGCACGTTGAGCCGCCCGCGGTGGGCCATCCCGATGACCACGTTCCGCACGCCGTGGCCGACGGCGCGGTCGAGGAGCAGCTCGAACAGCGGCAGGAGCCCCTCGGCCCCCTCGACGCTGAAGCGCTTCGCGCCGAGGAACCGGGTCGCGAGGAACTGCTCGAGCGTCTCGGCCTCGACCACCTTCTCGAGGAGGCGGCGGCGCGCGTCGGCGGGGAGCGGGCAGCGGTTCCGCGTCCGCTCCATCCGCTGCTCGAGCCAGCCGCGGAGGTCGGCGTCGTGCATGTGCGAGACCTCGACCCCGATCGTCCGGCAGTAGGTCTCCTCGAGCCCCTCGACGAGCGCGCGGAGCGTGCCGTCGGGCCGGCCTTCGGGGTCGGCGCAGCGACGATCGAGGTCCGCCTCGGAGAGGCCGAACGCCGCGAGCGAGAACCGCTCCGCGCGCTGGGTGAGCCGGAGCGGGTCGAGATCGGCGCGCAGGTGCCCGTACTCACGGTAGGCGGTGACGAGCCGATCCACCTTCGCCTGGAAGGCGGCGTCGGCAGCGCGGGCGACCGCCGTCCCGTTCGTCCGGCCCCCGTCCGGGCGGCGCGGCGGGAAGGCCGCGGGCGCAGGGGCGGTCCCCGGCGTTCTCGGGAGGCCATCGAAGTAGCGGCGCCACGGCTCGTCGACGGAGGCGGGATCGGCGAGCCAGGCGTAGTAGAGATCCTCGACGAACGCGAGGTTCGGTACGCTGGGGGCCAGGATCTCGGGTGATTGCGGCTGCGATGCCATGCTCTCGGATAGATAACGCGCGCGCGAGGAGGTGCCCCGCGGAACGGCGCCGCAGGGCGGCGCGGCCGTGACCGCGTCCGTGACCTGGCGCGTCGGAGGCGCCGAGCGGAGCGGCGCGTGGCTCTCGCCGTCCTCCCCCCTGCCGCGCCGGCTCGGCGAGGCCGACGATCGCACCACCGCCGCGGCCGCGCTCTCCCGCGTCAGGGGGGGCGAAGCGCTTGTCTACTCCGGCGATTTCCGGAACGCGCGGCAGCTCCTCGCCGCGATGGGGCGCAGGCTGCGCGGCCGCGCGCCGCCGGCGCGCGACGCGACCGCGCTCTATCGGATGGAGCGCGACCTCCGCCGGCGCGAGCACGACCTGCTGTCGCGGCTGCTCGTCCCGATCGAGGAGCAGCTGCGGGTCCCGCTCCGGAACGCTCCCGACGCCGCCCTCGCGCTCGCCGAGGCGCTCGGCCCCGATCCCGGCGCTCCCGGTCTCCTGCCCTTGCGCGACCTGCTCGGGATGGTCGGCGCGCACGAGTGGCGCCGCAAGGGGGTCGCGGTCCCGGCGCTCGGCGCCGCCGTCCACCCGCACTACGGCGTCTACGCGCCCGTCCGCGGCGAGTACGTCGACCTCGTCGCGCAGGCCGCGCGCGAGTGGCCCGTCGCCGGGAAGCGGGCGCTCGACGTCGGCACCGGCACGGGGGTCCTCGCGCTCCTCCTCGCCCGCGCCGGCGCGCGCCTCGTCGCGACCGACGTCGAGCCGCGCGCGGTCGTCTGCGCGAGAGAGAACGTCGCGCGGCTCGGGCTCGGCGCCGAGATCCAGGTGGTCGAGGCCGATCTCTTCCCCGCAGGCCAGTTCGAGCTCGTCGTCTCGAACCCGCCCTGGCTTCCGGACGCCGCACGGACGCCGCTCGAGCGCGCGGTCTATGATCCCGGCGGCGTGGTCCTCGAGCGGCTCGTCCTCGGGCTCGAGGCGCGGCTCGCGCCGGGCGGCGAGGCGTGGATCGTGATCTCCGACCTCGCGGAGCTGCTCCGGCTCCGGGCGCCTGGCCACGTCGCCGCGCTCGCGGCGCGCGCCGGCCTGCGCGTGGCGGACGTCCGCGAGACCCGGCCGTCCCACCCGCGCGCGCACGACCCGGACGATCCCCTCCACGCGTTCCGCGCGCGAGAAGTGACCCGCCTGTTCCGGCTTGTACGCGCGTGAGAGCACGCCCGGACGTGGTCGTGGTCGTGGACTTCGACCTCGACTTCGACCTCGACTTCGACCGCGACGCCCGGGTCACCCCAGTGACACCTGCTGCGGCTCGACCTCCGCGGGCACGGGGACGTGCAGCTCCGGCATATCCGGCATCTCCGAAGTGGGCGCGGGCGCCCACCCCGCGACCGGCACCGGCGTGCGCAGGGCGAGCGCCGTCGGCCGGCGCGCCACCGGGTCCATCCTCCGGAGCACGTCCTCGACCTGCCGGCGCGGCGTCGCGCGAGGGTCGAGCCCGTACCCGAGCCGGAACATGATCTGCGGCGCGCCCGGGTCGCCGATCGCGTCGGCGAGCCGGCGCCTCAGCGCCGGGCTCTCGATGGGCTGCGCGAAGTAGGACGCGAAGAGCCCCGATGCGGTCGCACGCAGGAGCACCCGTTGCAGCGCCTCGCCGGCCCGGAGCCACTCCGCCTCGCCGTCACGCTGCGTCGAGAGGACGAGCAGCGCCTTCGATCGCAGCGCGCGCCGCCGGTCGCGGTCGGCCTCGGAGCGGGCCGGATTCTGCAACCGGACGAGCAGCGGGTGAACGAGCGCGGCGGCGTCGCTCATGCCGAGCGCGTATCCGGGGACCCCGTCCCGCCGCCCGCTCCGGTTCGTCCGCGTCCAGCCGGCGACCTCGCCGCGGAAGCGCGACGACGACCAGGCCCCGCCATCCCCCTCCGCGATGAGGTCGGCGACGACCCGCCGCTGGTTCTCCTCGACGGGACGCAGCGACACGCCCTCGCGCCGCGCCTCGCGGAGCAACGCCGTCACGAGCCCCTCGGGGGGCTCCCGTCCGTCGAGCGGCAGGCGGTTCGTCCTCCGCCTCGGGATCGCGCGGAACAGCTCCTCCGCCTCCGGCGTCGAGGCGCTCCGCTCCTCGAGCCGCACCCGAGCGAGCAGGCCGTCTCTCCGGTGGCCGGGGAGGATCTCGGCGGACGTCGCGCGACCGAAGTGGGCCGCAGCGAGCCGGAGGTTCACGAGCGCGGCGCCGCAGCTCATGACGAGCTGGCGCCCATCCGGGTCGGCGGCGGGCAGCGAGCGCGCCGCGTCGGCGTAGACGCGGAGCTCGTCCCCCTCGATCTCGAACGTCCAGGGCTGCGTGTTGTGGCGCGAGGGCGCGAGGACCGCCCACTGCAGGAGGAACCTGATCCGCTCCGCCGCACCGGCCGACGCCGGAAAGACCCGCTCGCTTCCGACGTGCCCATCGCCCGACGCCTCGGTCGCCATCTTGACGCTCCGCATCATGGGTGAATCTATTCGGGGGATGACTCACTTATGGTCGTGGGTGGGTACGCGGGAGTCCCCTGACCGGGAAACCCGCCGGGTTGCGGCGAAGTGCCTCGGTCCGCGGTATCCCGGTCGTCCGGGGACCATGCCCGTGCTACGCAGGCCCGGGAGGTCGTCCGACTGAACGAGATTCTCATCGAGATCGCCGTCATCCTGGCGCTCGTCCTCGCGAACGGGGTCTTCGCGGGTGGCGAGCTCGCGATCATCTCGCTGCGCAAGACGCGGCTCGCCCAGCTCGTGGAAGAGGGGCGCTCGTCGGCGCGGGCTGTGAAGCGGCTTCGCGACGAGCCCGAGCGCTTCCTCGCGACCGTCCAGGTCGGGATCACCGTGGTGGGCGCGACCGCCGCGGCGTTCGGCGGCGCGGCCCTCGCCGGCCGGCTCGCCCCGTATCTCGAGGGCGTGCTCGGGACGTACGCCCACCCGGTCGCGTTCGCGCTCGTCGTCGCGATCGTCTCGTTCCTGAGCCTCGTGCTCGGCGAGCTCGTGCCGAAGTCGCTCGCGCTCCGGTCGTCGGAGAGGTACGCGCTCCTCGTCGCCCGTCCGCTCCTCGCGCTCTCGGCGCTCGCGCGGCCGCTCGTCTGGGTGCTCACCGCGGCGTCGAACGTGGTGCTCCGCCCGTTCGGCGACCGGACGACCTTCAGCGAGGCGCGCCTGTCGGTAGAGGAGATCGAGCAGCTCGTGGACGAGGCGGGGAAGGCGGGCGCGCTCGACGCGCCCACCGCCGAGATCACCTCGCGCGCCCTCGCCTTCCGCGACCTCACCGCCGGCGACGTGATGGTCCCGCGCAGCCGGATCGTCGCGCTGCCGCGCGACGCCTCGCAGGAGGATCTCCGGCGGATGCTCCTCGAGGAGGGGCGCTCCCGCATGCCGGTCTACGACGGGACGCTCGACGAGATCGTCGGCTACGTCGTCGCGAAGGACCTCGCCGCGATGGCATGGGAGAAGCCGCTCCTCGTCCTCCAGGATCTCGTCCGCCCGGTCCTCTTCGTGCCCGCGACGGCGAGGGCGGTCCACGTGCTGCGGGAGATGCAGCGGCGGCGCACGCAGATCGCGGTCGTCGTGGACGAGCACGGCGGCGTGGCGGGGCTCCTCACGCTCGAGGACCTCGTCGAGGAGCTCGTCGGCGACATCCTCGGCGAGCAAGAGCAGCCCGAGGCGCTCTTCCAGCCCGAGCCCGGGGGCACCGCGCTCGTGCGGGGCGATGCGCCGATTCGCGAGGTGAACCGCGCGCTCGACCTCGAGCTCCCGGAGGGAGAAGGCTACACGACGCTCGCGGGGCTCTGCATCGCGCTCGCGGGATCGGTGCCGGAGCGCGGCGCCCGGCTCCGGTCACCGGATGGGTCCGAGATCGAGGTGGTGGACGCCTCGCCGCGGGTCGTGCGGTTCGTCCGCCTGTGGCCCCCCGCGGCGCTCGGCCCGGCGCGAGCGCCCGGAGCGCCGCCGTCTTCGCCCTGAGTCGCCCCCATCGCGAGCGCAGGGCACGTCAGGGCGCGGCAATCGCGCGCGACGAGCGTTCACTGTGCGTCACGCGGCGAGGCCGACGTGGCGCGACACCGCCTCGAGGAGCTGATCGAGATCGAACGGCTTCGTGAGGATCGTGTCGGCGGCGGGCGACGGGTGGGACGGAGTCGAGGTCGCCGCGGTCATGAGCACGACCTTGAGATCGCGGAGCCTCGGCTCGGCGCGCAGCCGCGCGATGAGCTCCGCGCCGTTCATCACCGGCATGACGAGGTCGAGGACGACGAGGTCGGGCCGGTCGGCGGTCCGCAGCCAGTCGAGCGCTTCCGCCCCGTGTCCGAACGCCGTCACTGCGTAGCCCTCCGCCTCGAGACACTCCGCCACGGTGTCCCGGATAGCGGGGTCGTCTTCGACGAGCAGGATCATCGGGCGGGCGGTCAGGGGGGCCTCTTCAGCCCCATATACCGCCGATCCGGCAATGCGCTTCCCGGCCCGAAAGGGGTCGGGGGGTCAGATCGTGTAGACCGCCGGCGCCTCGAAGAGCGGCACGCCGGACGGGATGGGCGGATGCCCTGGCGGCAGCTGCCGCTCCTCGCGGACCGGAGGGTGGCCGGGGGGCAGCGCCGATTCGGTCGGCGCCGGGGCCGGCATCGCGATCTCGCCCTTGCAGCCGTGCGCCGCGCGGATCTCGGCGAGCAGCGCCTCGATGCGCGCGATCTCGTCCGGCTGCGAGGAGCGCAGCGCCTGGGCCCACTCGTGCGCGAGCGCCGGGTGCTCGAGCATCTTCGCCGGCGTCATGTGCTGGCAGAGCGCCGACTCCGGGGCCACCGCGCCGGCGCCGATCGCCTGCGAGACCGGCCACGCCGTCACGAGGAGCAGGCCGAGGGTGAACAGGGCGAGCGACACGCGCTTCATGGAGCCTCCGTCGGCGGGTTCGGCCGCCGTGAGATCCATGTAAGCGCGACCGAGTCTCGCCGCCGGGCGCGCCCTGCACCCGCTCGGGGCTCGAGCCCCGTCATGGCACGAGCTCCGGGGCGCGAGAGAGCGCCCGTGGACGGAGCGGCCCCCGACAGGCGGGGGCGCGGCTCCGCTACGGGCGGAACCGCCGCTCGATCCGCGCGCGAAGCAGCTCGAGGAGCTCCTCCGCGCCGAGCCCCGCCCCGTCCGCCACCGTGAAGCGGAGCCGGTCGGAGGGGGCGACGCGCGCGCCGGGGGCGAGCTCGCCCTCTCCCGCCGCGAGGCCGATCGCCGAGGGCGGCAGGTCCACCTCGTACGGCGCGAGGTACAGGTCCGTGAACCGCCGCCGCAGCGCCGTGGCGGTCAGTCGCTCGCGCTCGGCGGGGAGCATCTGGAAGCCGATCGCCGTCCCGGCGAGCTGCGCGGTCGCCTCCGCGACGAGCCCGAGCCGGAGGGCGTGCGGCGCGAGCGCCTCGAGCCCGTCCGCCTCGCCGTAGCGCCAGTAGCTGCGGAGGATCGCGCCGCACTCCGGACAGGCGACCCCGTGCAGCTCGTCGAGGCCGCGCGTCCGGTGGAGGTGGAGCCCGGCGCGCGCCACCCCGCACTCCTCGCACTCGAGGTCGGGGCCTAGGGCGGCGAGGACGTCGCGACCGATGCGCGCGACGGAGGCGCGCTCGAGCGCGATGCGGACGCCCGCCGCGAGCGTGGCGTCTCCGAGCTGGGCGCCGGCGACGACGTCGCTCCCCTGCGCGCGCGCGCCCACCGCGAGCCAGCGCGGCAGCCGCGCGAGCGCGCGAGGCAGGTCCGGCGCCGCGGGCCAGGCGGCGCGCAGGCGGTCCCAGCGGAGCGACCACCCGTCGGGCGAGAGGAGCGCGTCCGGCGGCCGGCCGCCTGCGTCCTCCGCGAAGAAGGCGAGGAGCGTCAGCGCGACCTCCGCGGGCGCGGCGTCGGCCTGCGCCTCGAGGGTCCGCGCGAGCTCGCGCGCCTCGGCAGTGGCGCGGCTCCGCGCGAGCCGGTCCGCCCCGAGCCGCACGAGGTCGGCCTCCTGGAGCGGGTCGAACGCCCTGCGGGCGCCGGTCGGGCCGCGCTTCTCGAGCTGCTTCATGGCTGTGCTCCTCGCGCGCGCGACGTCGCGCGCGACCTTCGTGAGCCGCGCGAGCCGCGCCCGTGCGTCGGCGTACGCCGCCTCCGCCTCCTCGGCGATCTCGGCGCGGGAACGCGCGAGAAAGTCCTCGCCCGCGGCCTCGGCGCGGAGCGCCTCGTCGCGCAGCCGGTGCGTGTCGCTCCGCACGAGGCGCGCCCGCTCGCGTCCGAGCGATGCGGCGATCCGGGCGAGCGTCGCCGTGCGCCGCTCGAGGTGGGCGCGCCGCTCCTCGGCGCCGAGCTCGCCGGGCGGCTCGCCCGCGCCGACCTTCTCCGCCATGACCTCGAGCGCCGTGAGGTCGCCCTTCGCGTACGCGGCGTTCACGCGCGCCATGAGGTCGCCGAGGCGGACGCGCTCGCCGTCCTGCGCGAGGTCGGGGTGGAGCAGCCGCGCGAGCCGCCGGTAGATGCGCTTCAGCGCGACCTCGGCGGGGAGCACCTCCGGCGGCGTCTCCTCGGCCGCAGGCCGCTCGGCGGCGCGCGGGGCCGCGCCGGGATCCTCGCCCTGCGCCTCCCGCGACGCCGCTCTCGCGCGCGCCCGCCGGGAGGTGGCCGCGCGCCGGCGGGGCGGAGGCGGCGCGCCGCTCCGGAGCTTCTCGGCGAGCTCGGCGAGGCCGCCCTCGAGCGCCTGCAGCGTGCGCACGAGCCGCTCGGCGAGGCCGAGATCGGCGAACGCCTCGCCGACGGCGCGCTCCCAGCGCCGCGAGAAGTCGGCGAGCGCGTCCGAGAGCTCCTCGATCTCCGCGTCGAGCCGCGTCACCTCGTCGAGCGTGGACCGGAGCGTCGCCTCGGCTGCCGCCGTGGGGTCGACGACGGCGCCGCCGGCGACGACGATCGCGCGGCGCGACGCGAGCGGCGCGCCGCGCCCGGCGTCGTCTCGGTCTTGCTCCTCGGCGGTGGCGGGGCGGCGCTCCGGCTCGCGCACCCGCCCGTTCTATCACCGCGGGGCGGCGGTCGCGAACCCGCCCCGGCGGACGCGCACGAGGCCGGCGGCGCCCCAGACCACGAGCGCGAGGGCGGCGTACTGGGCGAACGTGAGCCCGAGGTGGCGGGCGTCGGCGTAGGCCACGTCGCGCGCGCGCAGGAAGTCGAGGAGGAACCGCCCGACGCCGTAGACGACGGCGAGCAGCGGGAGCAGGCGGTCGCGCAGCGCCCCGCGGCGGTGAAGGACCCACAGGACGGCGCCGAGGCCGAGGAGGAGGATCGCCTCGTAGAGCCCGAGGTCGTGGCGAGGACCATCGGGGAAGCGGACCGCGAGGAAGAAGTCCGTGTGCACGCCCGGGTGGTCGTGGACGGTGAAGCAGCCGAGCCGCGCGACCCCCCACCCCGGCGCGACGCCGAGCGCGAACGCGTCGGCGTACTCGCGGAACGGGATCCGCTTCGCGCGGAACCAGACGGCGGCGGCGATGACCCCGCCGAGGAGCCCGCCCATGGACGAGAGCCCCTCCCAGAAGAGGAGGATGCGCCACGGGTCCGCGAGCTCCTCCGGATGATAGAAGAACAGGTGCACGAGGTGACCGCCGACGACGCCGGCGAGGACGCCCGCCACCGCAAAGTCCACGATCACCTCCGGGTCCTTGCCGAGCTGGCGCGCGCCGCGCTGCGCGAGGGCGACGGCGGCCAGGATCCCGAGCGCCGAGAGGACGCCGAAGGACTGGATTGTGATCTTCCCGAGCGTGAGGCTCGGCAGCTCGAACCACGGGATGACGGCGAGCGGCACGGGCGCTCTTTACACGTGGCGACCGCCGGCCTCAAGGCGAATGCGGGCGCCCGGCCTGCGACGGGGCGGCGATCGCCGCCGGGGCTCGCGCGCGACCTCGCGCCGCACCCGCTGCGAGAGGAGCCTGCTCCGGGACGGGCGCCTATGCTCCTCGTGGAGGTGCCTCCGTGGTCGCCTTCGCCGACGCGCTCTCGAACCTCGCAGAGGGGCTCTTTCCCGGGGCCCGGCTCGTCTCCGTCGAGCCGCTCCGGCCCGACGCGACGGGCGGCGATGGGGACAAGGCGCTCGGCTACGGCGAGCCCCTCCGCGTCACCGTGCGCGACGCGGCCGGCAGGCTGCGCGCCTTCGTGTTCCGCACGCAGGCGGCCAACGAGTTCGGGCACGACCGGCGAGCCGACCGGATGGACGAGGCGCTCGTCGCCTGGGACCTCTTCAACCGGACGCCCGAGCACGTGCGGGCGCTCGACGTCGGCGCGGTGGGGGACGACGGGCGGCTCGTGTCGCTGCGCGGGACGGGCGAGCCGTACCTCGTGACCGAGTGGGTGGAGGGGACGCTCTACGCCGAGGACCTGAGGCGCGTGGCGCGCGCCGGCGTCTCGGAGCCGCCGGACCTCGCCCGCGTGGATGCCCTCGCCGCGTACCTCGTCCGGCTCCACGCGCAGCGCCTCGACGACCCGCCCGCCTGGCGGCGCTCCGTCCGCGATCTGCTCGGCCACGGAGAGGGGATCTTCGGCATGGTGGACGGCTACCCGCCCGACACCCCGGCCGCGCCGCCCGCGCGCCTGCGCGCGCTCGAGGAGCGCTGCCTCGCGTGGCGCTGGAAGCTGCGGGGCCGGCCGCACCGGCTCGGGCGAACGCACGGCGACTTCCACCCGTTCAACGTGGTCTTCCACCCGGGAGGCGACGGCGCGGCCTTCACGCTCCTCGACGCCTCGCGCGGCGGCCAGGGCGATCCCGCCGACGACGCGACCGCGCTCTCGGTGAACTACGTCTTCTTCGCCGCCGAGCACCGTGGCGCATGGCCGCGCGGCCTCGGCCCGCTCTGGCGAAGGTTCTGGGACCGCTACCTCGCGAGCGCCGGCGACCCGGAGGTGCTCGAGGCCGCGCCGCCGTTCCTCGCCTGGCGCGCCCTCGTCGTTGCGAGCCCGCGCTTCTACCCGCACCTCGGCGCGCCGGCGCGCGACCTCCTCCTGCGCCTCGCCGAGCGCGCCCTGGAGGAGGGACGCCTCGACCTCGACCTGCCCGACCAGCTCCTCGCGGAGGGGACGTGAGCGCGGCCGGCGCGGTGGTCTGGGTGACGGGGCTGCCCGCCGCGGGCAAGTCCACGCTCGCGCGCCGGCTGCGGGACCGGCTCGCGGCGGAGGGACATCGGGCCGTGCTCCTCGACGGCGACGCGGTCCGCGCCGCGCTCGTGCCGCCACCCGGCTACGAGCCCGCCGCGCGCGCGGCGTTCTACGAGACGCTCGGGAACCTCGCCCTCACCATTGCCGAGCAGGGCCTCGTCGTGGTCGTCGCGGCGACCGCCCACCGGCGCGCCTTCCGCGACGCAGTGCGCGCCCGCGCCGATCGGTTCGTCGAGGTGTTCGTCGACGCGCCCGCCGCCGACTGCGCGGCGCGCGACACGAAGGGGCTCTGGGCGAGGGCGCGGGCGGGCGAGGCGCCCGCGCTGCCGGGAGCGGGGCTCCCCTACGAGGCGCCGCTCGCGCCGGAGGTGGTCGCGGCGGGCGGCGAGGACGCCGCCGCCGTCGAGGCGGCGATCGCCGCGCTTGGCCGGGTGCCCTAGATCTCGATGCCGATGCCGCCGACGACCCCGAAGGTCGAGCCGCCCGCCTCGTAGTACGTCCGGCTCGTCGTGCCACCCGTCGAGGTCTGGACCTCGATCTGCTTCTTCACGAGATCCCAGCGGGCGAAGGGCGTGACCGACAGGACGAGGCGCAGCGCGGAGACGGGCAGCCGGAACGCGAGGCTCGGCCGGACGCCCACGTACGGCAGCCAGACGGTCTTCGTGTCGGTGACGCCGGCGAGCCCGGTCCCGATCTGCCCGATCCGGTGCCCGCCGAGCTCGCCGAGCACCTCGAGCCGGATGACGTCCGTGAGGTCGATCTTGAACCCGGCGACCGGCGTGAAGACCTCGCTGTCGGCGCGCGTGTCGAGGAGCGTCCCCTCGTAGAGGAGGCCCAGCTCGAGCCACCCGAGCCGGAGCACGCCCGCGCCGCCCTTCACGTCGAAGCTCCCGTCGAGCAGGGTCTTCCCGTCGGCGGCGCCGACGTTCGCGACGCCGTGCTCGAGGCCGAGCACGTCGTAGCGCGAGGCGCCCGCCCAGGCGCTGAGCGTGAAGGACCAGCCGGAGCCCGGAGCGGTGTTCGCGCGGGCGGCGGCGGGAGCGGCCAGGGTGAGGACGGCGAGGAGGGCGAGGGGCGTTCTGCGCATGTCGGGCTCCGTGTCATTCGGACGGCGGGGTCGGCCCTGGTATTCTCCCAGAGAATGGTCTCGCTGGATCCGGTCGCGTTCGTTCGGGGCACCCCCCCGTTCGACGCCCTCCCCCTCCCCGTCTTCGAGGACGCCGCGAAGGCGCTCGAGATCGTGTTCCATCCGGCGCAGACGCGCCTCCTCGTCCGCGGGGGCGAGCCGTCGCAGCACCTCTACGTCATCCGCAAGGGCGCGGTGCGGCTCGAGCGCGATGCCCAGACGCTCCAGGTGCTCGAGGAGGGCGAGGTCTTCGGGTTCACCTCGCTCATCTCCGGCAAGGCCACGATCGACGTGACCGTCGAGGAGGACCTCCTCGCCTACCGGCTGCCGAAGAAGGAGTTCGAGGCGCTCCTCGCGCAAGGCCCGTTCGCCGGGCACTTCGCGTCCGGGCTCGCCGAGCGGCTCCGGAACTCGCTCGAGCGCTCGCAGGTGGTGAGCTTCCAGCCGGACCTCGCGGTGCCCGTCTCGACGCTCTTGCGCGGCCCAGCGGTCCGGGTCCCGAAGGACGCGAAGGTAGGCGAGGCGGCGCGGCTCATGGCCGACCGCTCGGTGTCTTCCGTGCTCGTCGACTCCGAGCCACCCGGCATCGTCACCGACCGCGACTTCCGCCGTCGCGTCCTCGCGGCGGGGCGCGGGCCGGAGACACCGGTGCTCGAGGTCTACAGCGCGCCGCTCAAGACCGTCTCGGCCGACTGCCCGATCTACGAGGCCTGGCGCATCCTGCTCGACGCGGGCTGCCATCACCTTCCCGTCACCCGCAACGGCGCGATCATCGGCGTCCTCTCCGCGACCGACCTCCTGAAGTGCACGGCCGCGGGGCCGGTCGCGGTGATGAAGCGCGTCGAGCGGCTCGGCGGGCGCGACGCCCTTCCCGGCTACTCGGAGAAGGTCGTCGAGATGGCCTCCGCGCTCTTCAACGGCGGCCTCGAGCCGACGGTGATCGGCGGCTTCGTCGCGCGGCTCAACGACACCCTCATCACCCGGATCCTGCGCTGGGCCGAGACGGACCTCGGCCCGCCTCCGACGCCGTATGCGTGGCTCGTGTTCGGCTCCGAGGGGCGGATGGAGCAGATGGTCCTCACGGACCAGGACAACGCGCTCGTCTGGGGCGAGGACGTGCCCGGCGCGCGCGAGTACTTCGCCGCGCTCGCCGAGAAGGCGATCGCCGATCTCGTGGCCGCTGGCTTCCCGCGCTGCCCGGGTGGCTACATGTCGACGAAGTGGCTCGGCGGGATCGCCTGGTGGGAGGAGCGCTTCCGCGGCTGGCTCGAGAAGCCGACGCCGCAGGCGCTGCTCGAGGCGTCGATCTTCTTCGACTTCCGCGCGGTCCACGGCCACCTCGACGTGTCGCGGCTGCGCGCCGTCTCGGCGCGCGCGGCCGGCGCGCGCACGTTCCTGTCGGCGATGGCGAAGAGCGCGGTCACCTTCCGGCCGCCGGGCGGGCTCGCGCTCCGGCTCCGCAGCGAGTCCGCCAAGTTCGACATGAAGCTCAAGGGGATCAGCCCGATCGTGTTCCTCGCCCGCGTGTACGGCCTCGAGTCGTCGGCGCGGACGTCGAACACGCTCGATCGGCTCCGCGGCGCGGTCGAGGGCGGGCTCATCGCGGACGACACCCGCGACACGCTCTCCGAGGCCTACCGCTTCCTGCTCCGCGTCCGCCTCCGGACCCAGATCCGCGCGATCTCGGAGGGGAAGCCGGCGTCGAACATGGTGTCGCTCTCGGATCTCTCGTCGATGGAGCGCAGTCGCCTGCGCGACGCGTTCCGGGCGATCGAGGTCTGGCAGGAGCGGGCGGCGTACCACTACAGGACGGACTTGTTCTGACGTCACCTGCGCGCGTGCTGCGCGCGGTCGCGGAACAGGAAGCCCTGGACGAGATCGAACCCGAGGTCGCGCGCGAGCACGAACTCCGCGGTCGTCTCTACGCCCTCGAGGACGCTGTGGGCGCCGGTCTCGTGGGCCATCCGCGTGAGCGCCTGCACGAGCGCGCGGCAGCGGGGGTGGCGCATGCGCGGGATGAGCGTCCGGTCGAACTTGAGGACCTCGGCGTCCACGATCGCGTCGAACGAGAGGAGGCCGTTCGCAGCGCCGACGTCGTCGAGCGCGATCGGGAGGCGCCGCCCGCGCAGCGCGCGGATCATCTCCTGCGCGCGCGAGACGTCCGCCACCGCCATCGCCTCGGTCACCTCCACGACGACCCGCCGGCTCGATGACGAGAAGAGCGCGAGGAAGGGGTTGCGGTGCCGGTCGCCCGCGCGCGCCCAGCTGTCCGGGTCGAGGTTCACGAAGAGCGGCGCGCGGGGCGCATGCTCGACCTGGTGGAGCTTCAGCGTGAGCTCGGCGCGCAGGAGCAGCGCGGGATCTGCGTGGAGCACCGCGAACATGCGTGCGGGCGGCAGCGCCCGGCCGTCGCGGCGGTGGAAGCGGCCCAGCGCCTCGTACGCGACCGTCCGCCCGGTGCGCGCCTGCACGATGGCCTGGTACTCGGTCCAGAAGCGGCCCTGATCGAGCGTGACCCGCGCCTCGTGCAGGTCGAAGCCTCTCCCGCCTCGCGACTCGGGCTCTGCGAACGCGTCGAACGGCACCGGCGTCGGCGCGGCGCGCGCCGGCGCGACGGCGCGACGGACGACTTCCCGCGCCGCTGGAACGACGGAGAGGTGAGGCGTGCCCACGGCTGCGAGCCTGTCAAAGCGAGAGCGCACGGTCATTCGCATCGTCCCACGACACGCGGCCGTGTGACGTCGTCCTGACGCAGCGGAAGAGCCCTTGTACCCCGGAATCGCACATCGTGCCACATGGCGCCCCGTGCTAACACACGGCAGTGCTGTGGCCTTCTCCAGCATGGGATTCGGTCACCTACTGGGCGCTCGACCTCGAGACCGGCGGCCTCGACCCTCGCTCGGACCCGATCCTGTCGGTCGGGATGCTGCCGATCCGCGGAGGCTCGATCCGCCTCGGCGAGGCGTTCCAGACGCTCGTCCATCCGGAGGGCGCCGAGGCGATCGACCCGTCGTCCATCCGGGCGCACCACCTGCTGCCGGGCGACGTGCGCGAGGCGCCGGCGCTCGTGGCGGTGCTCGCGGAGGTGGACCGGCGCATCCACGAGGGCGCGCTGCTCGTGCACCAGGCGGCGCTCGACGTGCCGTTCTTGCGCCGGGCGTACAAGCGGTCGGCCCTGCGCTGGCCGGACCCACCGGTCGTCGATACCGTCGCGCTCCTCATCAAGGCGGCGAAGCGCGCGCGCTTCGTGAATCCTGGCGCGCCGGAGCACGAGCCGGAGCTGAACCTCGCGGCCGCGCGCCGTCGGCTCGGACTGCCGGACTACGGCGCGCACGACGCGCTCACCGACGCCGTCTCGGCGGCCGAGCTCTTCCTCGTCCTGCGCAAGCAGGTGGGCGCGAAGACGCTCCGCGACGTCCGCGGCTAGCTGCTCTCCGCGGCGGGCGGCCCCGTCGGCTATGGAGCGAGCAGGCCGGCGAGGAGCAGGACGAGCGCGATGCCGGCGACGATCCACTCGCTCGTCACGGCGAGCTGCGGCCGAGGGAGCGCGATCGTCTGGGAACGGGTGATGCGTGGAGCGCGCAGCATCTCGACCTCCGGGACCCGGCGGGCGGGCGGCCCACCGTACGTCCCCAGGATTAGCGGGCGCCTACCCGCGCGACAACCCCCAGATCCATGGGACATGAAGGCGCGCCCCCGAAGGGCGCGTGGGAGCGCGTGTGGGGCGGTGCGCGCCGCCCTCACGCGTCACGATCCGTCGCTCGCCAGGTCGGCTGCGAGTGCGTCGCGCTGCTCGGCGGTGAGCGCGGTCTCGGCCTGGAGCTGCGGCAGATCCGAGCCGGCGGCGACCGGCACGTGCCCGCGCACGTCGAACTTGAGGTACTGCACGGACGAGAGCCGGTCGGTCCCGACCTGGCGCGCGTCGTAAGTGGCGCGGGCCTTCTCGCCGTCGTCGAGCCGGAGGTACAGGTGGCGCGGGAGCGCGAGCCACTCGCGCAGCTTGAGGTCGCGCTCCTCCGGCTCAGGGAGCTCGATGAGCAGCGAGACGCCGAGCTCGCCCTCGCGGCCGAGCAGCTCGTTGTACGTGTCGAGCTCGTGGCGGATCTCCGGCTCGCCCGTCATGCGCTCGGCGCGGACCATCTCCTGGATCTGGTAGCGCGTCGTCGCGGCGTTCTCGAACAGGAGCGTGAGAACGCCCGCGACGTGCACGCGCCGGACGCGCTTCGCCTCGAGGATGGAGGCGCGGATCTCCGCGCGCGACCGCTCGTAGGCAGCGAGCTCCAGGATCTCGTCGCGGCGCACGCGCCTCATCGCTTTCCTCCGTCCTTCCGAGGCCCGCCGAAGCCCTCGCCGCGGTAGGCGCGCGCGAGGATCGTCATCGGGTGGAGCGGCCGCCGCCCGGCGTGCTGATCGAACTGGAGCGCGGCGAGCGGGCAGTCGGTGGTCCAGAGCTCCGCGTCGCCCGCCTTCATGCCGTCGAACGCCTTCTGGCCGATCCGCCGCGACGGCTCGAACCCCTCGACCGTCATGGCGAAGGTGCCGTCATGGCCGCAGCACTCCATCACCGTCGCGGAGATGGTGACGCCCGGGATCTTTCGTAGGAGATCGCGCCCCTTGAAGCCGATCGCCTGCGCGCGCAGGTGGCAGGGGGCGTGGTAGGCGATCTTCCCGCCCGGCGGCGACGACTTGAAGTCCACCGAGAAGCGCGGCTCGTTCCGGATCGACCAGAGGAACTCCGAGACGTCCATCACCGCCGGCGCGAGCCGCTCCGCGCGCGCGCGGTCCGCCCCCTCGAGCAGGTGCGGCCACTCCCGCCGCATCATCATCGAGCACGTCGGGTTCACCACGAGCACCTTCGCGCCCTTCTCGACGTGGGGGAGCAGGAGGTCGAGGTCCTTCCTCGCCTGCCCGCGCACGGCGTCGAGATCGCCCTGCTCCCACGCCGGCATCCCGCAGCAGGCGAGCCCGCGGACGACGCGGGCGTCCACGCCGTTCTTCCGCAGGACGAAGAGCGCGTCCTTGCCGAGGTCCGGCTCGTTGTGCTGCACGAAGCAGGTCTGGAAGAGCACGGCCTCGCCGCCCGGCTCCGGCTGCACGTGGCCGTTCTTCTCCGCCCATGCGTCGAACGCCTCCGCGGCGAAGTCCGGCAGCTTCTTGTCACGGTGGACGCCGATCGTCTTCTCCATGAGGACGCGCAGCGGCCGCGAGCGGTTCGCGAGGTTCGCCATCCCGAGCGAGAGCCGCGCCATCTTTCCCGCGGTGTCCGGGTCGTTGAGGACGCGCTGCCGGAGCGTCTTCGTCCGGCCGCGCGCGTGGACGCCGCGGTAGCGGTGGACGAGCTTCGGGAAGTCGAGCTGGAACTCGTGCCGGTCGCGCGGCGTGTACGGGCACTGCACCTCGCAGAGCTTGCACTGGAAGCACGCGTCCATGACGCGCCCGACGTCGGGGTCGGTGAGCGCGTGGACGTCGCCGTCGTGCTTGCGGTCGAGGAGCTCGAACAGCCGCGGGAAGCTGTCGCAGTACTTGAAGCACATGCGGCAGCCGTGACAGATCTCGAACGCCCGCCGCACCTCGCCGTCGAGCGCGGCGGGGTCCCAGTACTTCGCCTCGGCGGGATCGTACGAGAGCCCCGGCGTCGGCTGGTAGGAGATCCGCTTCTCGGGCTTCTGCTCTGGCGTCGTCGTCATCGGCTCCGAGTCTCCCGCGTGCCGGCCCGTCGAGGGGAACGGCCCGGCGTACGCCCTTTCAGGGGCCCGCCGGGCCGTCCTTCGAAACGGTCGCTCCCGCCCAGCCTCATCCGGCTGGGCCTGCGCTCGCGCTAGCTGATCGACTTCAGCATCTTGTCGAAGCGGCCGGCGTGCGACTTCTCGGCCTTAGCGAGCGTCTCGAACCAGTCGGCGACCTCGGCGAACCCCTCGTCGCGCGCGGTCCTCGCCATCCCGGGGTACATGTCCGTGTACTCGTGGGTCTCGCCCGCGATCGCGGCCTTCAGGTTCGCGGCGCTGTCGCCGATCGGCAGGCCCGTCGCCGGATCGCCCACCGACTTCAGGAAGTCGAGGTGCCCGTGCGCGTGGCCCGTCTCGCCCTCGGCCGTCTCGCGGAAGTTCATCGCGACCTCCGGGTAGCCCTCCACGTCCGCGACCTTCGCGAAGTAGAGGTACCGCCGGTTTGCCTGCGACTCGCCCGCGAACGCGTCCTTGAGGTTCTTCTCGGTCTTGCTTCCCTTCAGCTGCGCCATGTCACACTCCTCGGTCGTTCGTTGCGGTGGGGAAACGTCGTCTGCGGCAGGAACAGCCCGGCGCTGCACGCGCGAGCGGCCTTCGTCGTCGCGCCGGTTCGATACCCATGCCGGGCCCGAGTTGCATCGCCCCGGTCGGGTGAACAGCGTTTCTGCGCGGAGGTGCGCGGAAATGACCGACCCCGAGGAGCGGCTGCGCGAGCGCGAGCTGGAGCGGCGGCGCGAGAACGAGCTGAAGGACCTCGACGTGGAGGAGACCCCCGGCGAGCGACCGCTGGAGGGGCTCTCCGGCGCGGAGGGCACCACCTGGACCCCGGAGCAGGACGACCGGCAGCGGTCCGTCCACGAGGGGGACGAGGCCGCCTCGCGCGCTCGGTCGCGCGCGCAGGTCCCGCCCGCGCCGCCGCATCACGAGGAGTGAACCGCGGGGCGCGGGCCGCGGCGCCGCCTCGCCGCGCCGCCCGCGCCGACGGCGAGGCACAGCGCGGCGGTCGCGACGCCCGCGCACCCTTCAAAGGAGCCCGCGAGGACCGCGACGCCGGCCGCGCCGCCCGCGAGGAGGAGGAGGTCGGCCGCCCCGGGGCGTGGCGCCGGCGAGGGGAGGAGCGATGCGCCGAGTGCGGCGGCGAGCGCCGCCGCGACGAGGCGAAGCGCCGCGCCCGGCGCGAGGGTGCCCCCCCACGCGGCGAGCTCGGCGGCGCGGCCCCCGGCAACCGCGAGAAAGACGACGACGCTCCCGGCGGCGACGGCGAGCACGGCGCCCGCCGCCGAGTCCTTCGCGATGCGGGCGCGCTCGTCGAGCCCGGGGCTCGCGAGGTCCACGGCGGCCTCCAGCGCGGAGTTCGCCGCCTCGGCCGCGATAACGATGGCGACGCAGAGGACGAGCAGCGCGCGCTCCATCGCCGCGAGCGGCGCGCGGGCGACGAACGCGCCGACGAGGGCGCCGAGGCCGAGGTGGATGCGCAGGTTCCGGTCGCGGACCGCCCCCTCCGCGAGCCCATCCCACGCGAACCCGAGGCTCGCGCTCAGCGGACGGTGCTCCGCCACGTCAGATGTTCTGCGACAGGATGAGGTGGACGTACTGCGCGCGCTCGAAAGCGCCCGGGTCCTGCACGTTGCGCTGCGAGAGGGTCCCGCGCGCCGCGTCGACCGAGCCGAACCCGCGCTTGTCGAGCCAGTCTTCGACCCCTGCGAGGACCTTGCCCATGTGCGGGATCCCGTTCTTCACGAGTGTCGAGGCGAGCTGCACGACCTGCGCGCCCGCGAGGATCTGCTTCACGACGCCCTGCGCGTCGTACACGCCGGTCGAGGCGGCGAGGTGGGCGCGCACGCGGCCGTGCAGCAGCGCGATCCAGCGGAGCGGCACGAGCGCCTCGCTCGCGGACGACAGCGTCATCGACGGCGTCGCGGCCATCTTCTCGAGCGAGATGTCGGGCTGGAGGAAGCGGTTGAAGAGGACGAGCCCGTTCGCGCCCGCGCGGTCGAGGCGGCCGGCGAAGTGGGCGAGGGCGGTGAAGTACGGCGACAGCTTCACTGCCACCGGGATCCGGACCGCCGAGCGGACGCCCTGCACGATGTCCACGTACCGCGCCTCGACCTCCGCGGACGAGACCTCCGGGTCGGCCTCCACCGCGTACAGGTTCACCTCGAGCGCGTCAGCACCGGCCTGCTCGATATCGCGCGCGTAGCCCGTCCAGCTCCCCGGCGCCGCGCAGTTGAGGCTCGCGATGACCGGGATCTCGATCGCCTTCTTCGCGCGCTCGACGAGGGAGAGGTACTCGTGCGCTCCGACGCGTTGTGGCGGGAAGTAGGTGCGCGCCTCCGGGTTCGACTCGGCGCCGCGCGCGAGCTCCTCCTCGAGCACGCTGTTCGCGCCCTCGAGCTGCTCCTCGAACAGGGACCGGAGCACGACCGCGCCCGCCCCGTGCCCCTCCGCCATCTCGAGGTTGTCGACGCGGTTCGAGAACGCGGAGCTCGCGAGGACGAGCGGCGTCGGAAGGCTCAGGCCCATGTACTCGGTGGCGAGGTCGGCCATGCGGGATCTCCGGCGGCGATGAGCGGCGATTATAGGAGCCGCGCGGCCCGCACACACGTGCTCGGGCGCTCGCAGCTCGTACCGCGCCCGCGCGCGGAGGTCCACGCGTTCTTCGCGGACCCACGCGATCGCGAGGCGATCCTCACTGCGGTCTCACGGTCAGAACCGGGCAATGCGCCCGACGGACCACCCGCTCGGCGATGGAGCCCATGAGCGCGTGCTCGATCCCGGTCCGCCCGTGCGTTCCGAGGACGAGCAGGTCCGTACCCCGCGCGCGCGCGAAGGCGAGGATCTCCGCGGCGGGCTCGCCAATGGCCTTGTCGGCAGTGACGCGTGGGGCGCCGACCGTGCGCTCGGCGTCCTTGCGCCACTCCTCGAGGTGGCGCTGCGCCTGGTCGGCGAGCTCCTGCATCATCCTCGGGCTCGCGACGACGGAGCCGTCCGGAAACGTGTAGCCCGGGATCGGATACGCGTGGAGCAAGACGAGCTCCGCGCCCGTGCGGCGCGCGAGATCGGCGGCCACCTCCATCGCCGCGCGTGAGGCGTTGGAGAAGTCGATCGGGCAGCAGATCCTCTTCCAGTCCGCAGTCAGCATGGGCGTTCTCCCGTCTGCGAGGAGATCTTAGCGCGCGTCGCCCCCTCGCGCGGGAGGCGGCGCGCCGCACCCCCCGGGCGAGGGGCGCCCGCCCCTACTCCCGCGGACCGCGGGAGGCCGGATCGGACCGGTCGCGGCGCACGTCCGAGACGAACGAGCCCACCTCGCGGAGCGCGCGCCGGAAGAAGCGCTCGAAGCGGCCGATCTCGTCGTCACGCGACGGGCCGCCCTCCTCGAGCGTGTAGTCGCCGCGCGAGAGCCGGTCCGGCAGGTCCTCGAGGACGCGAGACATCCGCTCGAGCCGCTCGAACACGAGCGTCTCGAGCAGGAACACGAGGAGCGCTCCGAGGCCGACCGCGAGCAGGCCCACGAGCATCACGACGCGGCCGCGGAGCCGGAGCACCCCCTCGCGGAGCGCCGTCACGTCGTGCAGCACCACCACCGCGCCGACCTTCTCGCCCTCCTCATCGCGGAGCGGGAACACCCCTCGCACGATGCTCCTCGCCCCGCTGCGATCCTGGCCGACGACGGTCGGGGCGTCGGGCACGTCGGAGAGCCGCCCGAGCGTGCCGAGCAGCGCCTCGTCGCCGGTCGTCGTCTCAACCGCGACGAGGTCCGGGCGCTTCTCCCATCGGTCCTGCGCGCCGGTCACCGTGGACCACGCGTTCCGGTCGAGGCGCGACTTCGCGAGAAGCATCCCGAGCTCATCGCCGGTCATCGACTTGATGCGAGCGAGGAGCGCGGGGATTTCCACGCCGAGCTCGACGAAGCCGATGAGCCGCTCCCCGTCGAACCACGGGCGCACGACGCGGACGGCGAGCGCGGTGCGGCCGAGCTCGCGGCTGCTCGCCTCCCGCCGGTTGACGACCGCGCGCGCGACGAGGGCGCGGCGCACCGGATCCCCATGCAGGTCTGGGTGGTGGACGCGGAGGAAGACCCCGTCCCGACGGGGATCGGGTGGGTGGAAGTACCAGAGCGTCAGGCCGTGCTGCGCCCGGAGGGTCTCGAAGAGGGGGCTCGCGAGCGCGAGGAGCCCAGCGCGGTCGCGCGCCTCGAAGCGCGCCCGCAGCCGGTCGTTCGCGAGGATCACCTCGAGGAGCGCCGACATCCGCTCGAGCTCGAGCGTCTCCGCCTCGGCGAGCGCTCGCGCGGCCGCAGCCACCTCGCGCTGCGCTGCCACCGCGATCGCCCGCTCGTGCACGAAGTTCATGAGGACCGCGGTCGCGCCGGAGATGAGCGCGAGCCCCGCGACGAGCGCGGCGATGAGCTTCAGCCTGATGGAATGCCGCACGCGATCGCTCCCTCCCGCGATTCTCACACGGGCGGGCGCGCCGCGCGAAGCGGCCTCGCTCCCGATGCCTACGTTCGGACGCCCGGACGCCCGTCCGACCGCCTTGCGGACCGCGCCGGACTGGCCATCGTACCGGCGGGTCCGCCCACGGGCGGGGATCCCGAAGGGCCGCTCCACCTCGCATCCCGCGGGCGTTAGAGGTGGAGGCGGAGACCGCGCGCGAGAGGAGCCCGACCAATGATCCCGGAGCCGATCGACCGTTACCTGAAGGACCATCACCTCGCCTATGTGCACTCGACGCACGTCCGGGCGGTCGCCGCGCAGCGGTTCGCCGCGGCGGAGCACGTCCCGGGCGATCTCATCGCGAAGCCGGTCGTCGTCAGAGTGGACGGCGAGCTCGCGTTCGCGGTCGTGAGCGCGACTCAGAAGGTGGACGTGGAGGAGTTGCGGCGCGCGCTCGGCGCCCAGAGGGTCGAGGTCGTGCCCGAGCCGAGCTTCGAGGGCCGCTTCGCGCCGTGCGAGGTCGGGGCGGAGCCGCCGCTCCGCATCTTCGGCCTGCCGATGTACGTCGACGCGGCGCTCGCGCGCTCGCCCCGGCTCGTCATGCGCGGCGGGACGCACGAGGACGCGATCGAGGTCGACACCGCGGAGTGGTTGCGCTCCGAGGGCGCCACGCCCGTCGAGCGTCTTGGCAGGTGGGCCGTCTAGACGGGGGGCACTCGCCCCTCGTCACGTTCGCTTCTTCTCGTAGGTGCCCATCAGGCGCGCCTCGGCTAGGACGTGCCCCTTCATCGCCGCCTCGAGCTTCACCTTCGTCGGTGCGCCGAGGTCCCCGAGCGCCGTATCGAGCGCGTACAGCTTGAAGAAGTAGCGGTGGCGTCCGATCGGTGGGCACGGGCCGCCCCAGCCCGTCCGCTTCCAGTCGTTCACGCCCTGGTGCGTCCCGGTGTGGAGCGCCCCGCGCGCGACGCCCTCCGGGAGCCCCGCTGCGTCGATGGGGAGATCGTAGAGGACCCAGTGGACCCAGGTCATCTTCGGCGCCTTCGGGTCCGGGGCGTCCGGATCGTCGACGACGAGCGCGAGGCTCTTCGCGCCGGCCGGGATGCCCGACCACTCGAGCGGCGGGGAGGCATCCGCCCCCTCGCAGGTGTACTTCGGCGGAATCTCCGCACCTTCGGCGAACGCCGGCGAGCGGAGGACGAGCGAGCCAAGGACCGCGGTGACCATGGAAACCTCCTTCGCCCCCGCCATACTAGAATCGCGCGCCCGATGCGATCTCCCTCCGAGACTCCCTCCTCCGCTCCCGCCGCGCGCGAGGAACCTTCGCTCCTCCCGCGCGAGCACGGCGCGTGGGGTCAGCTCGCGATGCCGCTCGCGACGGGGCTCGCGCTCGGCCGACCCGGCGCCGCGGCGCTGCTCCTCGTCGCCGGCATCGTCCTCGCCTTCCTCGCGCACGAGCCGCTCCTCGTCGTGCTCGGGCAGCGGGGCCGGCGCGTGAAAGAGGCCCTCGGCGCACGGGCGGCGCGCCGGCTCGCGGCGCTCGGCGCCGCCGCGGTGGTCTGCGGTGTCACGGCGCTCCTCCTCGCGTCCCCCGCGGCACGGCTCGCGGCGCTCGCGCCCGCCGCGCTCGCGCTGCCCGTCGCGCCGCTCGTCGCCCGCCGCCTCGAGAAGACCGCCGCCGGCGAGCTGCTCGTCGCCGCCGCGCTCTCCGCCTGCGCCGCGCCGGTCGCGCTCGCGGCGGGCGCTCCCGCGACCTGGGCCTGGGGCTCGGTCGCGACCTGGTTCGCGTCCTTCGCCGCGGCGACGCTGCCGGTCCGCGCGACGCTCCTCGCTGCGCGCACCCGCGGGGAGCGCGAGCTGAGGCCGCTCGCAGCGCTGGGGGCGGCGGCGATCGGGGGCGCCGCGCTCCTCGCCGCGACGCGCGGCCTCCTGCCGTGGCCGGCGGCGCTCGGCGTACTCCCGACGGCGCTCGCCGCCGCGGCGGTCGCGCTCCTCCGCGTCCGCCCGCAGCGGTTCACGACCGTCGGGTGGTCGCTCGTGGGGGCGAGTCTCGCGGCGCTGCTCGTCCTCGTCGTCGGCTTCAGGGCGGGCTGAGCGGGAGCTCGACCGCGAAGGTCGATCCCTCGCCGGGCGCGCTCCGGACGGCGATCGCGCCGCCGTGCGCCTCGACGAGGCGGCGGACGATCCAGAGGCCGAGCCCGAGGCCGGCGTAGTTCCGCGACGACACCGCGCGCTCGAACCGGCGGAAGATCCGCTCCTGGTCGGCGGGCGCGATCCCGATCCCGCGGTCCTCCACCTCGAGCCGCGCCCGCCCGTCCTCCCCGCGGACGCGCACGGAGATCGGGCGGCCGCAGCCGTACTTCACCGCGTTCGAGAGGAGGTTCGACGCGATCTGGTCGAGCCGCATCGGGTCGAGCACGCAACGCACGGGGTGGGGCGCGTCCATTTCCACGACGGAGCCCTGCTCGGCGGCGTCGTCGACGAACCGCGCCGCGATCTCGCTGACGAGGGCGGCGGCGTCCACCTCCTCGCGCGAGAGCTCGAGCTGACCGGCGGTGATGCGCGAGACGTCCAGGAGGGTCTCGGAGAGCGCGACCATGCGCGCCACCTGCCGGTCGAGGACCCGGAGCCTGCCCTCGTACGCGTCCGGACATCCGCTCCGCGCGTCGCGGCGCAGGAGATGGACGGTGAGCCTTATCGTCGAGATGGGCGCGCGCAGCTCGTGCGACGCGACGTGGAGGAACTCCTCGCGCGCCCGGGCAGCGGCGGTCGCCTCGGCGAGGAGCCGCGCGTGCTCGAGCGCGACCGCCGTCCGGTGCGCGACGTCGGCGACGAGGGCCGAGTCGGCGCCACCCGGCACCCGTCCCGCGTCGCTCGACGCGATGGCGACGATCCCGAGCGCGGCGCCATGCGCGCGCAGCGGCGCGACGACCGCCGCCTGAGCCGCGCGGTCGCCGGCGAGATCGGCCGGGAAGTCGTCCACGACGACGACGTCGCCGCCCGCGAAGCTCCGCTCGATGCGCGCGCGCGCCCCCCTGCGCAGGTGCGCCTCGAACGCGGCGCCGAGCACCGGCGGGCCACGGTGCGCCGCGAGCGCGAGGCTCCCGTCGGCGCCCGCGAGGTAGATTCCCACCCACTCGCCGAGCGCCGGGACGACGAGCCGCGCCACCCCCTCGAGCATCGCCGCGGAGTCCACGGTCTCGGCGAGCTCGGCCGAGAGCCCGTCGAGGAACGCGAGGCGCCGGCGCGCCGCGTCCGCCTCGGCGCGCGCGACCCGCTCCGCGGTGAAGAGGCGCGCCCGCTCGAGCGCCTGCGCGCACTGTCCCGCGAGCCCGGCGGCGAAGGCGCGCTCGGCGTCGCCGAAGGGGCGGACGCCCTCGAAGCCCACCGCGAGCACCCCGAGCGCCCGGCCGTGGACGACGAGCGGGAGAGAGGCGATCGGCCCCGCCATCCGTGCCGCCATCCTCCCGAGCGCGGGCCAGCGCGCGAGCAGGTCCTGGGTCCCCTCGACGAAGATCGTCGCGCCCGCGTGGAATGCGTCGCGCGCCGGCCCGGGCGCCGCCGCTGCAACACGCGCGGTCTCCTCCTGGATCCCCGCGCAGCGGAGCACCTCGAGCTCGCCGCTCGGGCCGGCCACGAGCACGAAGCCGCGGTCGCCCCCGAGGGCCTCGATGCCCGCACCGAGCGCGACCTCCGCGACCTCGTTCGGCGTCCGCGCGCCCGAGAGCGCGGCGGTGACCGCCTGCAGCCGCGCGAGCCTCGCCGCCGACGCCTCCGCCTCGCGACGCGCGTGCCGCTCCGCCTCCCAGGACGACAGGGCGGCGGGCGGTGTGGCCGGTGAACGGAGCTGCGGATGGTGCGCCACGAGTCCCCCCTCGGACGTCACCGGCGGAGTAGAGCGCTTCCGCCTCCCGGCGACAAGCCACCCGGAGGTGGGGCGCGGCGCCGAGACGCGGGCCGCCCGGACCGCTGGCCAGGGCCGTTTCCCGCGAATCGCGCTGCGACCGCTCGGCCTCGCGCTCGACTTCATGCGCGCTCGCGCCGCTCGCCGAGTAGCAGGCGCGCCGGGCGGTTGGTAGATTCTCGCGGTGCGCGTCCTCCTATCGAACGACGACGGCGTCCATGCGCCGGGGCTCGCGGCGCTCGCCGCGGCCTTCGATGGCGACGAGGTCTGGATCGTCGCGCCCGACCGCGAGCAGTCGGCCTCCTCGCACGCCATCTCGCTCCACCGGCCGCTCCGGATGCACGAGGTCGGACCGCGCCGGTTCGCGGTGGACGGCACGCCCACGGACGCCGTCTACATGGGGCTGAACCTCGTCCTGCGCTCCGCGCGCCCCGACGTCGTCGTCTCGGGCGTGAACCACGGGCCGAACCTCGGCAACGACGTGCTCTACTCGGGCACCGTCGCCGCCGCGATGGAGGCGGCGCTTCTCGGCGTGAACGCGATCGCGGTATCGCTCGCCGCGCCGCCGCCTCTCGACTTCGCGGAGGCGGCCCGGTTTGCCGCCACGCTCGCGCGGCGCGTGGTCGCGAACCCGCCGCCCGCGCCGCTCCTCCTCAACGTGAACGTTCCGCCCGGGCCCGTCCGCGGCTACCGGTTCGTGCGCCTCGGGAGGCGCACCTACGGGAGCGAGGTCGTCGAGAAGACCGACCCGCGCGGCCGCAAGTACTACTGGATCGGCGGGGAGGGCGGCCCGACCAACGAGGACATCCCGGGCTCCGACTGCAACGCGGCGATGCTCGACGGTCTCGTGGCGGTGACGCCGCTCCACCTCGACTCGACGCACGACGCCGTCCTGCAGGAGCTGCGGAACTGGACGGTCCCGGGATACGCGAAGGAGCCGGCGCCGTGAGCCGCGCGGCCGCGCTCGCGCTCGCGCTCGCGCTCGCGGCCTGCCCTGCCCCGCGCTCCTCGCTGCGGCCCCCGCCCGCGCCCCCACCGGCGGGACCACACGCGCCTCCGCTGCCGCTCGCCCCGGCCGACCAGCACGACGAGCCCGCGCTCGCCGGCGTCGTCCACGTCGTGCTGCGTGGCGAGACGATCTACCGGATCGCCCGCGCGTACGGCATCGACCCGGCGGATCTCATGGAGACGAACGGCGTCGCCGACCCGCGGACGGTCGCCGTCGGCGCGGAGCTGTTCGTACCGGGCGCGACGCGCGTCGTGGAGGTTCCGCCCGCGCCGGTGCCGGGCGACCCGGCGCATGCGGCCGCGGCTCCGACGACGACCGCGACCCGGACCCCGATCCGGACTCCGATCTCGACCGCAACCCTGATCCCGACCCCGACGTCCGCGCACCCTGAGCGTAGCGCCGCCGAAGGCGGCGCGGAGTCGAAGGGGACCCCGACCCCGACCCCGACCTCGACAGCGACCGCGACCCCGACGGCAACCCCGACCCGGACGTCCGCGCACCCTGAGCGTAGCGCCGCCGAAGGCGGCGCGGAGTCGAAGGAGACCCCGACCCCGATCCCGACCGCGACGACGCCGGACGCACCGCTCGCGTGGCCGCTCAAGGGCGTCCTCTACGGCAGGTACGGCGTGCGCGCGGGACGTCGGCACGACGGGATCGACATCGCCGCGCCGGAGGGGACGAGCGTCGCGGCCGCCGCCGCGGGGACCGTCATCTACGCCGGCGAGCAGGCCGGCTACGGCGCGATCGTGATCGTGCGACACGAGGGTGGCCTCGTGACGCTCTACGCCCACAACTCGCGCCTGCTCGTCGACGAGGGCGCGCGCGTCCGGCGCGGTCAGGCGATCGCGAAGGTCGGTCAGACGGGGCGCACGACCGGCCCCCACCTCCACTTCGAGGTCCGCGACGGGACCCGACCGCGGAACCCGCTCCTTTACCTGCCCTGAGGTCGGTTCAGCGAGCCGTCGGCGCGCCGCGCGGGCGCTCGCCGGCCTGCGCGGACCGGGGGCGTGATAAGTTCCGCACTTGCATGGATGCCATTCGCGCCCGGATACGCGACGTCCCGGACTTCCCGAAGAAGGGGATCGTCTTCAAGGACATCACCCCCGTCCTCTCCGACCGGAAGCTCTTCCGACAGGTCATCGACGCGTTCGTCGCGCGCTGGAAGGACGAGCGGATCGACCAGGTCATCGGGATCGAGTCGCGCGGCTTCATCTTCGCGGCGCCGCTCGCCTACGCCATCGGCGCGGGGTTCACCATCGTCCGCAAGCCCGGCAAGCTCCCGTGGGAGGTCATCCGCGAGGCGTACGCCCTCGAGTACGGCGAGGCGGCGCTCGAGCTACACATCGACGCGGTCGGCCCCGGCGACCGGGTGCTCGTCGTCGACGACGTGCTCGCCACTGGCGGTACCGCCGACGCGGTCGGCCGGCTCGTCGCGCGCCAGGGTGCGGAGCTCGTCTCGTACTCCTTCCTCGTCGAGCTCTCGTTCCTGCACGGCGCGAAGCGGCTCGGGCCGAACAAGGTCCACTCGCTCCTCTCCTACTGAGCCGGAGCGTTCCACCGTCGCGTGGTGCCGGCGTGCCGGCGCGCCGCGGCGGCGTTACCTCTTCCCCGTGTCCCGCGCCGAGCGCATCGACAGCCTCAAGTTCCTCGGCACCGCCGGCGCGCGCTTCGCGGTCTCGACGCAGCTGCGCCACTCGGGTGGGCTCGTCTGGACGCTGCGCGGCCTCCGCATCTGGGTCGATCCCGGCCCGGGCGCGCTCGTGCGCGCCCTCGCCTCCCGCCCGAAGCTCGATCCTTCCTCGACCGACGTGCTCGTCGTGACTCACCGCCACCTCGACCACTCGAGCGACGCGACCGCCATCGTCGAGGCGATGAGCCGCGGCGGGTTCTCCCCGCGCGGCACGCTCCTCGCGCCGCGCGACGCGCTGGAGGAGGAGCCCGTGGTGCAGCGCTACGCGCAGCCGTTCGTCTCGCGGCGCGGGGTGCTCGCGGAGGGGAGCCGCCACGAGCTCGGCGGCGGGGTCGTCCTCGAGACGCCGCTCGCGCACGACCATGGCGTCGAGACCTACGGGTACCGGCTCTCGGCGCCGGGGTTCTCGGCCGCGCACGTCGTCGACACCTTCTGGCTCGACCGCCTCGCCGACGCCTACGCGGGCGTCGATCTCCTCCTCGTCAACACCACGCGGCCTGCCGGGCGCGACCGGCGCTACCTCCACCTCGGCGCCGACGACGCCCTGCTCCTCGTCCGGGAGATCCGGCCAAAGCTCGCAGTCCTCACCCACCTCGGCATGCAGATGCTCCGCGCAGGCCCCGAGAAGATCGCGCTCGACATCTCGGAGGCGACCGGCATCCCCACCGTCGCCGCGCGCGACGGATGGCTCCTCTCCCTCGATCCGCTTCCGGACCGGCCGCCCGCGGGCCGTCCTCCCGGCGCGTCCGGGCGCGCCGCGCGCACGGCGGGCGCCGGACCGGAGGCCAAGGGCGAGGCGTGAGGCGGGCGCCGGATCGCGCTAGAACCCGGGGGTGACCTCGCTGTCCATCGCCGTCGCGGCGCTCGCGCTGGTCGGCTGGCTGCGCTTCGCCTGGCTCGGGCTCGAAGGACGGCGCGCGATGCTCCGGCTCGGCCCGCCGCGCCCCGGCCCGGCGCCGCGGATCAGCGTGATCGTGCCGTGCCGCGACGAAGCCGCTGGCGTCGAGCGGGCGATGCGCTCGCTGCTCGCGCAGGACGGGGTCGAGCTGGAGGTCGTCGCGGTCGACGACCGCTCGAGCGACGGCACCGGCGCGATCCTCGACGGGCTCGCCGCCGCGGATCCGCGGCTCGCCGTGCTCCACGTCCGGGCGCTGCCGGACGGCTGGCTCGGGAAGAACCACGCCTGCCACGCCGGCGCGGGCCGGGCGCAGGGTGACTGGCTCCTCTTCACCGACGCGGACGTCGTCTTCGCCCCCGAGGCGCTCCGCCGCGCCGTGGACGTCGCCCGCGTCCACGGCGTCGGCCACCTCGCCGTCCCTCCGAGCTTCGTCGCGCCAGGCTTCCTCGAGCGAGCGTTCGTCACGGCCTTCGCCGCCCTGCTCGCGCCGCTCATCCGGATCGCCGACCTGCGCCGCCCGGGGACGCGCGCCTACTTCGGGGTCGGGGCCTTCAACCTCGTCCGGCGCGACGCCTACGCGCGCGCCGGCGGTCACCTCCGACTTCCGCTCGAGGTCGTGGACGACCTGAAGCTCGGGCTCCTGCTCCGGCGGAGCGGCGTCGCGCAGGGCGTGGCCCGCTCCGACGGGTTCGTCCAGGTCCGCTGGCAGGAGGGGTTCGTCCGCTCCATGCTCGGGCTCGTGAAGAATGCGTTCGCGGCGCTCGAGTACCGGCCGGCCGTCGCGATCGCGGGCGCGTTCGCCGCGGCCGCCGCCGGGGGGGCGCCGCTCGTGGTCCTCGTCGCCGGACCCGGCGCGCTCGCCCGCGCGCTCGCCGGCGCGGCGCTCGCGGTCGCGATCGCCCACCACGCCGCGGTGGCGCGGCAGCTGGGCGACTCGCGCGGCACCGAGGGGATCCTGATGCCCGTGTGCGTGCTCCTCCTCGGTGCGGTCGTCCTCGCGAGCGCGGTCGCGGCCTGGTGGCGCGGCGGCGTGGTCTGGCGCGGGACACACTACCCACTCGACCGCGTGCGTGAGGGGTGCCTGCGGGACGGCGAGCTCCCCGTGTCGGGTGCGATCGGCTGGGGGGGCGACTCCTGAGTCGTGGTCGTGGACGTGGTCGTGGACCTCGACCTCGACTTGGACCTCGACCTGGTCGTGGCCTGATCGAAAGTCGGAGTCCAAGTCGAAGTCCACGACCACGTCCACGTCCACGTGCTCGCCGCTTCGTACTGAAACCCCCGGCGCCGTTCCCCTTCCGGTGATACGTTTCGCGCGAATGCTGGGCCCCGGCGAGTACGAGGCGGTCCAGGTGCTCGACGCCTGGGACGAGACCGCGGCCTTCCGCGGCGTGCGCGTGGCGCTGCCGCCGGCGCTCGCTCACACGCACGAGCGCCCCGGCCAGGTGGTGAAGGCCCACACCGACGCGGGGGAGGCCTTCTTCGCGCTCGCGAGCGCGCCCGACCCGGGCGCCACGGCGGAGCTGCTCCTGAAGCGCGGCGGCAAGGTCGGCGACGCCCTCGTCGCGGCGGCAGTGCGGGGGCGGACGATCGCGCTCAGCCGGGCGTTCGGCGAGGGCTTCCCGGTGGAGGAGGCGGAGGGCCGGGACGTCCTCCTCTTCGCGGCGGGATCCGCGATCGGCCCGATCCGTGCGCTCGTGCAGCACCTCACGACGCACCGGAACCGCTACGGCCGCGTGACGCTCTTCTACGGCCAGCGGCACGGGGCCGAGTTCGCGTACCGGAACGAGCACATGGACTGGGAGCGGCGCGGGGTGCGGGTCGTGCTCTGCCCTTCCCGCGAGGACGACGCGTGGCGAGGCGTGCGCGGCCGCGTGCAGGAGGTGGCGCGCTCGCTCGCGTTCGGCGGCGCGCCGCCCGGCGAGGCGGTCGCGTTCGTGTCCGGGATGACCGCGATGGTCGACGACGTGCGCCGCACGCTCGCGGGGGCGGGCGTCCCGCCGGGGCGCGTGCACGCGAACTTCTGATGCCTGAGGGGGGAGAGATGTCCGAACTGCACGCGCGCCGCCTGCTCGTGTCCCTCGTCCTCGTCGCGTTGGCGCTGACGATCTTGATCGTCGGGCCGTTCTGGCAGGCGTTCTTCCTCGCCGCGGTGCTCGCGGCGACGCTCCGGCCGCTGATGGAGTGGCTCGCGCATCGGCTGCGCGGACGCCGGAGCCTCTCGGCCGCGCTCGTCACCGTGTTGCTGCTCGTCGTCGTGCTCCTCCCCATCGGCGGGCTCGGGGCGATCCTCGTCGGCCAGGTCGCGAGCGGCGTGCAGTGGCTCCGCGAGGCGATCCAGAGCGGAGGGGTGTGGGGGCTCATCGAGCGCCTCCCCGGGCCGGTGCGGGACGCGGCGCGGGAGCTCGTCGAGCTCGTGCCGCAGCCGCAGGAGCAGCTGCAGACCCTCGCCGGCCAGCGGGGGGGCCAGGCCGCCGCGGCCGTCGGGGGCGTCCTCGCCGCCACCGGCACCGTGCTGTTCCAGACGGTGATGATGCTCATCGCCTTCTTCTTCTTCCTGACGGACGGCGGCCGGCTCATCGCGTGGCTCGAGTCGTTCGTCCCGCTGCGCCCCGGCCAGTTCCGCGCGCTCATGGAGGACTTCCGCCAGACGAGCGTCTCGGTCCTCCTCGCGACGGTGGGCACGGCCGCGATCCAGAGCGCGGTCGCGCTCGTCGGCTATTTCGTCGCGCGGGCGCCGAACCCGCTGTTCCTCGCGCTCGCGACCTTCATCATGGCGCTCGTCCCGGCGGTGGGCGCGACCATCGTGGTGATCGCCGTCGGGCTCCTTCTCTTCGCGACGGGCCACGGCATCGCGGGGACGTTCCTCGTCGCATGGGGCGCTGGGGTGGTGGCGCTCGCGGACAACGTCGCCCGCCCCTACCTCCTCAAGGGCGGGATGCAGCTGCACGGCGGGCTCGTCTTCTTCGCGCTGCTCGGCGGGCTCGCGGTGTTCGGAGGGATCGGCCTCGTCGTCGGGCCGCTCATCCTCACCTTCCTCGTCGCCGTCCTGAAGCTCTACCGGCGAGAGTTCGGCACCCCGGCCGCCCCCGCGGCCGGCCCCGGGCCGTGAGCCCGGGACGCGCCGGCGGTCACCCGGCCACGCCGCGCGTCAGGCGGCCGGCTTGAACGCGCGGAAGGCGAGAAGGGTCGTCGTGTCGCGGATCCCCGGCACCTTCTGGAGCCGGTCGGGGATGAGGTCCCCGAAGGCCTCGTAGGTCGGGGCGTAGAGCTTCACGATGAGGTCGTACGCGCCGGTGATGGAGTGGACCTCGGAGACGCCCTCGAGCTCCATGAGCGCGTTCGCGACCTGCTCCAGGTGCCCCAGCTCGCACTTCACGAGGACGAACGCAGCCTTCATGTGGCGACCTCCGCCGGATCTCTTACCACGGTCCCCCGCCGCCGCGCGCCGTGAGGAGCGCCGCGCTCAGGGCCACGTCGGCCGGTCGCCGTGCCAGTCCGCCGTCACCTCGAGCCACATCGCGAGCCCGGCCCATCGGCCGTAAGGCGCGTACCAGCGCAGGAGCGTCCGGTCGGAGAGCGCCCGGCGCTTGCCGCGCAACCGGGCGAGCTTCGCTCGCGTCCAGGAGTCGAGCGCGAGGTGATCGTGACGTCCGAGCAGGCGCAGGAGGTGCTCGGCCGCGTAGGGCCCGAAGCCTCGGAGCTCTTGGAGCGTGCGCAGGAGCGCAGGCGTCGGGAGGTCGGAGTGACGGAGGCCCTCGAGGTCGAGCGCCCCCTCCGCCACGTCGCGCGCGAGCGCGAGGAGGAACGGCGCCCGGTACCCCGCTCGGATCGTGTCCCGGTAGAAGCGCTCGGGCTCGGCCGCCATGCGGGCGGGGGACGGGAAGGCTCGCTCCCCGCGCGGTCCCTCCGCGCCGAGGGTCGTGCAGAGCCGCTCCACCATGAGCCGGGTGAGCGCCCACGAGCAGTTGGTCGTGCAGAGCGTCTTCACCGCGTCCTCGAAGACGGTCGGCGACCGGAGCAGCCGGCCCGCGCCGCGCGCGAGCGCCCAGCGCAGATCGGGCAGGTCCTTGCGGCCCGCGGCGCGCTCCCGCTCGAGCGCGGCGGCCCGTTCCCGGAACGGCGCGAGGTCCTCGTCGAGCGCGAGGCAGGTCGCGAGCTGCGCGCGCGCCTCCGCGACCTCCGCCGCCGCGAGGCGCCCGGCGGCGAGCGCGCGGAAGGCGAGGTCGCGCTCCGCTGTGGCGACCTCCGCCACGACGACGCTCCCGGTCGAGAGCGAGAGCGGTCGCGACAGCGCGCCGCGCGCCTCGTCCCACCGCCACGGCGCGAGGTCGTACCAGCCGTGGCTCCGGACCGTCAGCGCGAGATCGAAGGGCTCGGGGACCCTCATCGTCGGGCGCCGAGCGGCGAGCGGCGCGCTAGGCGCCGTCGATCACGACGATGTTGACGCCGTAGCAGGAGAGCGCGAGCAAGCTCGCGCGCTGCCAGCGCCGATCCTTCGACGAGAGGAAGCGGAGCTTGTAGCGCTTCGGATCCGGCGCCTGCTGGATCCGCTCGATCCAGTGGATGAACGACTTGAACCCGGACGAGTTGCAGAACTCGAGCTGGGTGAGGTCCACCCGGATCTCCTTCGCGCCCGCCTCGAGGACGTGCGCGTGCACCGCGTCCACGAAGGGGTTCAAGACGACCGCCGGGCTCACCGTGCTGATCGTCCCCTTGAAGTAGACCCGGATGCCGAGCGGATCCGGCGCGATGTGCGCGGAGTACTTCTCCTCCGCGACTTGGAACGCGGGCATCCGTGCGGCAAACGTCGGGCTAGCCATGTGTTCCTCCCCTAACGGCAGGAAGCCTCGGCGCCCGGAGCGGACCCTCGGCCTCCACGATGATGCGCGTCGCCGACTTGCGGCGAACGCGGATGTCCAGCTGCGCCTCAAAGCGGACGCGCGCGAGCCCGAGCCCGCCGCGCGCCGACGAGGGCTGCTCCTTCATGGTCCTGAGGTAGTGCGCGAGCGAGTCCGGCTCCGCGTACATCGCGTCCACCTTCTGCCGGAGCGCCGCGTAGGCCTCCTCGGGACAGTCGTTCACGACGCGGATCCAGACGCGGTCGGCCTTCTGGTCCACCTCGAGATCGAGCTCGACCTCCTGCCCGCGCGCGTGAGGCACCGCGTTCTGCATGAGCTCGTGCACGGCCAGCGCGACCTGCGCCTCGCGATCGGCCCCGAGCGCGGCGCACGCGCAGAACGACTCCACGAAGCGTCGGATCTCGTCGATGAAGACCCAGGGCGGGTTCATCCGGATGAAGAGCTGGATCGGCGCGCCTCCGCGCCCCGTATCCTCAGGCTGGATCATTCTTGCGCCTCAGGACGACCGCCGTCATGTCGTCAGCCGGTTCGGGTGAGAACTGCTGCACCGCGTCGAACACCGTCGCGAGGGCCTGCGACGCCGACGGGAGGTCCGCCGTCGCGAGCAGCTCCTGCACGCGCTCCTCGCCGAACATGGCCTGCGAGGCGTCCTTCGCCTCGAGGATGCCGTCGGTCACGAAGCAGACCGTCTCGCCCGGCTCGAGCCGGAACTCGTACTCCTCGATCGCCGGCGGCTCGACGGCCGCCTTGAGCCCGACCCACGGCCCCGACGACTCCACCACGTCCACGCGCCCCGGACCGCGCACGACGAAGATCGGCTGGTGCGCGCCCGCGGCGACGAACCGGCCGTCACCCATGTAGCGGGTGGCCATCAGCGTCATGTAGTCGTCGCGCCCCATGCGGCGGCGGACGTTCTCGTGCACGACGCGGTTCACCGCCGCGATCACCGCGCTCGGCCGGCAGTGCGGGTCGTCCGCGATGGCGCCGTACGCGGCGGCCTGCGCCATCATCATGACGAGGCCCGAGTTGATGCCGTGCCCGGAGACGTCCCCGACGAGGACCCAGAACGTGTCGCCGAAGGCGAGGATGTCGTAGAGGTCGCCGCCGACGTCGTCCGCCGGCTGCATCCGCGCCGCCACCTCGAACCCCTTCACCGCGGGGCTCACCGGCAGGATCGCGGTCTGGATCTGGTGCGCGATCTCCACCTCGCGCCGGAGCGCCTCCGTCCGCTGCAGCTCGTCGCGGGACCGCTCGACCTCCTCGACCATCGTGTTGAACGACGTGACGAGCGCCCCGAGCTCCCCTGAGTACTCCGCGCGGACGCGGGTCGAGAGGTCGCCACCGGCGACCAGGACCATCGAATCGGCGACGTCACCGAGCGGCTTCGCCGCCTGCCGCAGGGAGACGACCGCCGCGAACCCGGCGAGCGCCATCACGATCGCGAACAGCACCGCGAGCACGATCCGCAGCCGGTCGAGCCGGCCGTTCGCCTCGCGCTCGTCGACGAGCATGAGCGTGGACCAGCCTGGTGATTCCGTCGCGGCCGCCGTCCGCACCGCGAGGACGGCGCCGAACCGCTCGCGCTCGATCCGCTCGAGCGACCCGATCGGCCCGGCGGCGGGCGCGAGCACGACCGGCCGGACCGCGTCGAGGTCGAGCCGCGGCAGCGACACGATCACGCGGCGGCTCTGGTCGGCGATGACCGGCACGAACGTCCCGCCGGCGCCGTTCACCTCGTCGAGCAGGCGCGGGATCGCGCCCGGAGCGATCGCGGCCACGATCCAGCCGGTGAGGTCGCCGAAGAAGTCGCGCACCGGCGCCGTCATGACGATGGTCTCCGCGGACTTCTCGCCCGCGATCACGGCGGAGAGCGGCGCGAGCGAGATCGAGACGGCGTCCTCCGGCGCCTTGCCGCGGAGCGCCGCGAGGTCGAGCAGCGCGCCGCGCCTCGACTCGACCGCGATGCCCCACGCGCCCTCGGGCGCGTTGCGCACCATCGTCACGACCTTCTCGTCGACGGTGAGGAGCGCCGCCGCCGCCACCGCGCCGCCCTGGTCCTGGATCGCGCGGCGCAGGTGGTCCTCGGCGAACTTGGGATCCCCCATGTCGAACGTGTCCTGCATCGCGCGCGCGGCGGCCCACTCGTGCACCGTGAGGGCGCGCTCGCGCTGGAACCGCGAGAGCGAGTCCTGGATCTCCTTGGCGCGCGCGGCGAGGTGGGAGTGGACCGCGTCGGCGACGACGGACCGCGCCACCCGCTCGAACGCGAAGACCGCGAGCGCGAGCGCGACCGCGAGCAGGACGACGGTGGTGACGAGGAGACGGAGCCGGAGCGACGTCTTCGTCCGGTGCAGGAAGTTTCGCATCCGGTCTACAGGCCGAGCTGGGCGGAGTAGTACTTGAGGAACTCGTAGATGAGCGCCGCCTGCTCCTCGTTGATGCCGGAGTTGGGCCGGCGAATCATCCGCTTCATGTAGCGCTTCCAGTCGGTCGCGTTGAACCGGGCGTTGACGGAGCGTGCGAGCGGGTGGCACTTCGAGCACTTCGCCGCGTACACCTCGTACTGCTTCTGCGCCGCGACGGGGTATCCCGAGGTGTCGACGTGGTCGGGGCCGAGGTCGCGCGGGTCCGGCTTCTCCGGCTCCGCGGAGACGAGCAGGGCGACGAGCGCGCTTCCGGCGACGGCGAGGATCCTCATCAGAATGCTCCCCCGATGCCCGCGTGATACGACTGGAACTTACCGTAGTCGGTGGTGTCCCAGTACTCCCATGACAGCTTGACGTAGACGCTCTGCGCCGGCATCACGACGATGCCCCCGGTGTAGCGGACGAACCGGCTGTCCGCGCTCATCTCCGCGGGAGCCCCGGGCAGCGGCGACCCGGTCCGCTTCAGCTCCTCGTATCGATACACGACGTTCAGGTGGTTGCCCAGCGGGTGCTCCAGCTCGGCGTAGAACCCGTCCTTGACGAAGAAAGGGTCGACGAGCGCGAACGGATAGCCGGACGCGTTTGGATCGAGGTCGGTCTTGCGCCGCGCGTACTCGCCGCGGAGCGTCAGCTTCGAGAACCGGAACGTCGCGTCGGCGCCCCACGCCTCGTACCCGAGCCGCGCCTCGCGATCGTACTTCCCCGTGGTGTACGAGCCGCCGATCGAGGTGTCGCCGAAGAAGGCGCCCGCGTCCGAGGAGTAGGTGAGCGTGAGCCGCCCACCGTAGGCCGGCTCGGCGTTGTTGTCGTTGTAGGGGATCGTGCGGAGCGACATCCAGTCGACGTCGTTCGAGCCGCGCAGCCCGGAGACGCCGTACGCGCCGTACCAGGCCTGGATCCGGGACCCGAGCCACTTCACGCCGTAGAGCAGGACGCCGGTGTCGGAGTACGGCATCGGCAGCACGCCGAGGTTCATGTTCGTGCGCGCGCCGTAGGCCATCCGTCCCATGTCGTAGATGAGCGGCTGCGAGCCGGTCCGGTAGGAGGACGGGTCGACGCGGTTCGAGAAGTCGCCGAACGGGACCGCGATGCGGCCCGCCTGGACGTTGAACCAGGGGCGCGGCTGGAAGTCGAGGGCCACGTGCTCGAGGTCCACGCCGTGGCAGCCGATGCAGGCCTTCGCCGAGAACGACAGGTTGTCGTTCACGTCCGCGCCGATCTTGATGGACGTCGCGGGCGCGAACGACTGCGTCGACGCGCGCGCCGCCTTCGGCGACTCGACGAACCCCCACTGGTCCACGTAGACGGACCCGGAGAAGATGATGCCCTCCACGGCGCGCGCCACCGCGGGGCCGAGCAGGGCGGCGAGCGCGACGGCGGCGACGAGCGCCGGGCGGAGGCGGCGATCAGTCATTCGGCGCTCCGTTCGCGATCCACGCCTCGATGGCCGCGAGGTCGGCCGGGGCGAGCGCCCCGTCGGGCGGCATGATCGTCGCGACCGATCCGCCGACCGAGGTCGCGGTGCCCCGGAGCTTGTGGACGAGGTAGCTCGCGTCCGGCGCGTTCGGCTCGACGAGCTTCAGCGAGGCCTCCGCGGACTGGACGCCAACGAGGGCGGCGTAGGCCGCGGCGGCCTCGAGCACCGGCGGGTTCGCGCCCGCGGCGTGGCAGGCCGCGCTGGCGCAGCGCGGCACGATCACCTGCTCCAGGATCGACGAGAAGGTCGACGCGGCGGTGCCGGTCGCGCGCGCGAGCCCGTGCGCCACCTCGGTCGAGAGCGGTCCCTTCACGTGACACGGCCCGCAGGTCTCGACGCCCGCGCTCGTGTAGGCGGCGACATGCGCGAAGCTCGGTCCCGACGCGTGGCAGCTGAGGCAGGCGGCCTGGATCGGCGGCGTGTGCGGCTCGCCGGGGGAGTGGGCCGTGGTGCTCTTCGCGTGCTGCACGCTCGCGGTCTCGTTCGCGATGTTCGGCGCCGCCCCCGCGGGCACGTTCTCGACGAGGTAGCACTTCCCCGCATGGCAGAGCGTGCAGTTCGCGAGATCGTTCGGGAACAGCCCCTCCCGGAAGCTGCTGCCCTGGACGAACGGCTGGATGCCCTCGAGCGACGACGGTCCCTTGCGGCGGCCGGTGTGGAGCCGGTGGATCATCACCTTGAACTGGAGCGAGCGCTCCTCGAGACCGTCGTAGGTCGCCGGGAGGTTCACGAACCCCGAGAGCTTCGGGCGCGAGCTGTAGTCGGTCTTCTGCGGCGTATGGCAGAGGACGCAGTACTGCGGGTCGTGCCGGGTGCTGCCGTGGTACTCGATGCGGAGGTGGCAGCGGAGGCACTTCTCGAGCGAGACGACCCTCCGCCGCGGGACCGGTCCGGCGGATGGCCAGTTCCCGGTGGCGGTGTCGACGTAAGCGATGACGTTGTCCGGGCTCTCGGTGACGGTCTCGCCCGTGTACGGCCACTGGAACGTGTTCGTCGCCTTGTCGAAGGGCGCGCGCTTCAGCCGCCGGCGCCCCTCCAGTCCGACCGCCCAGGTCCCGCTCGCCGAGAGGGGGATGGTCGTCGTGAACGCGTAGACGTACTCGTCGGTCGCGCCGTTCGTCGTGAGCGTGAGCGGGTCGGGCCCCGAGGAGCCGCCGGAGCTCATCGGGTCCGCGATCGGGCCGGTCCCGTAGTCCGGAAACGTGGGCCCGGCGATCCGGATCGTGAGCGACTGAAGCTTCCGCGGTATGGCACTCGAGGCGACGGGGTCGGGGTCGTAGGCGGGGACGGGGTTCGAGAGGCCGGGGACGAGCGGGCCCGCCTTGTCGTCCCACACCTTGAACGTCACCTTCGGCTGCCCGCCGGGGACGAGGCCCTCGACCTTCACGATCTCGAGGTGCGGCATGTTGAACCGCGCGTTCTTCAACGGAGGCAGGTGCGCCTCGACGATCGGCACCCTCGGCGGGGTCATGCCGGTCTTGTCGACGTGGCAGCCTCGGCAGGCGGAGTCGTCCGGCTGCGGTCCGCCCGGATGCGGGAGGTGGGAGACGTCCGCGATCGGGGTCGAGTCGAACCAGACGTCCGGGTGGCAACCCGCGCACGTCCGGCGCGAGATCGCGTAGATCACCTCGTACGCCTGCCTCGCGCCGGCGTGGCATGCGTCGCAGTCGCGGTAGTCGCGTGGGTACGTGTTCCCGGTGGCGGTGATGCGCGTGTTGACCTGCTGCAGGTCCATCCGCTGCACCACCTTGCCGAACACGACCTCTCTCCCACCGGCGCCCACGACCGAGAACTTCTTCCCGAGGATCGCGGTCGTGGAGGTCTCGGGGCAGAACGGCGCCGCCACGTCGTTTCCGGCGTCGAGCGCGGGCGCGGGCACTGCCTGCGACGACGACCTGTATAGCGTCGGCAGCCGCTTGCCGCGGTGGATGCGGTGGACGAGCCGGCCGAGCTCGAGCGGGTTCGCGTAGTCCGTTCCGGTGGAAGCGAGCGAGGCGGGATCGATCGTGTCCGGGTCCGCGTGCTGCCAGGTGTGGCAGGTGAGGCAGAGGCGGACATGGGTGCGGGTACCGTGCCTCGCGACGAGGCCGTGGCAGCCCGCGCAGTTCGCGTCGAGGACGGTCTCTCGCGCCTCGACGGGGCCTCCGGAGGGACGGAAGTCGTAGGTCGAGGAGGTGCCGAGCGTCGGTGCCGGCGCGCCGTCAAGCCACGCGCCGATGCGGATGGTCTCGTCCGGATTGAAGGAGGGGAGGACGGTCGCGAACACGTACCGGTAGCGGCCGCCCCCGAGCTCGACGAGCGACGTCGGCGTCTCCGCGCCCGGCTGCTGCACGCTCGTGAGCACGTCCGCGTCGAGCGTCGCGGGGCCGCTCGGACGCAGCTTCGCGATGGTCGTGCCGTTGAGGATCTCGCTCCTCCACGCGCGTAGGCCGTCCTCCGGGTGGGACGTGAGCGTCGCGAGCGTGAACCGCGGCGCGAGCGCCGTCACCTCGTCGAGCGCGAGCGGCAGGTCGTCCTTCGTCACCGAGAACGTCGCGACGGCGTGACCGTGGAGGTCGAGCGACCCGTCCTCGATCACAATCGCCGGCCCGTCGCTCACGCTCGCGCCGTTGACGCGCTCCCCGATCGTGGGCTGCTCGCACGCCATCGTCGCGAGGCACAGCCCCGTCACCGCGAAGGCGGCCGTCGATGCTGACCCAGCCTTTCGACCCATTCTCACGGGCGGTCCGTTCCTCGCGACGAGACACTCCAGCTCGCATGTTACGTGCTCTGGGATTGTGGGTGTCAATCCGCAGACTTGCCCGAAGCGTCCCCGGTTGCAAGGACGGACTCCGGCGCGCTTCGCGGCTGTGGCCCTCGGCTGCGCAGCCGTTGCGCGGACGCATCCTCAGCTGCGCCAGAATGGCGCGGTCTCGACCCGCGGCCGCTCGGAAACGCCGCGATTCCATGCGGCAAGCCCCCGTCGCCCATCGCGTCAGTCGTTCGGGGCCCCGTTCGCGATCCACGCCTCGATCGCCGCGAGGTCCGCGGGGGCGAGCGCACCGTCCGGCGGCATGATCGTCGGGACCGACCGCCAGACACGGGGCCGAGAAGTGCGCGTCGGTCGCCAACGAGGGCCGCGCGCCCCGAACCGGGGTGGTGCTAACCTCACGCGCCCATGCTGCGCCGCGCCGTCCCGCTCGCCCTCGCCGTCGCGCTCGCCGGGGCCGCCGCGCCGCCGGAGCCGGCCACGCCCGACTCCGGGGCGCCCGCTGCGCCGCCGGAGCCGGCCGCGCCCGACTCCGGGGCGCCCGCCGCCCCGGTCGCGGCGGCGAGCGCCGCGAAGCCCCGGCCCGGCGCCTTCTCGTGGTTCGCGCTGCCGGTGATCTTCTGGTTGCCGGAGACGCGGCTCGGCTACGGAGCGACGGGCGGCATCCACTTTCACCTCGCCGGCGCGCCGCGCACGTCGAGCCTGTTCCTCGTCGGCGCCTACACGCTGAACGGACAGGGCTCCGCGGACGTGGCAGGCGACGTCTACCTGCGCAACGGAATGCTCCTCGCCGGCCGCGTCCGCCTCGTCCACTTCCCCGACGCGTTCTACGGTCTCGGGTCGACGTCACCGACGTCGGCGCGCGAGCCGTACACGCGGCGCTGGGCGCAGGGGATCTTCTCGGCGGAGCTGCCGATCCTCGCCGGACGGCTGCGCGCCGGCCCCCGGCTCGACCTGCGCGGTGAGGACATCCGCGGCCTCCGCCCGGGTGGGCTCCTCGCATCCGGCACCGTCGAGGGCGCCGACGGGTTCAGCGCCGTGGGGCTCGGCGCGAGCGCGGCGTGGGACACCCGCGACCGCCCGCTCTTCCCGCGGAGCGGCTCGTTCCTGCAGGCCTGGTACCTGCACTACCCCGAGGCGATCGGGCGACACCGCGAGTTCGCGGCGGCGAACGTGGAGGGGCGGATCTTCATCCCGCTCGGCGCGGAGCGGGTGCTCGGGGCGGCGGCCTTCGTCGAGGAGGCGTTCGGGGATCCGCCGTTCACGCTGCTCCCGAAGCTCGGCTCGACGCGGTTCCTCCGCGGCTGGCGCGAGGGGCGGTTCCGCGACCGGGCCGCGTGGGCCGCGCAGACCGAGCTGCGCGTGCCGATCTGGAGCCGGATCACCGGCACGGCGTTCGGCGCGCTCGGTGACGTCGCGCCCGACCTCGCGTCGCTGCGCGCCGACACGATCAAGATCGCCGGCGGCGTCGGACTCCGCTACCGGCTCACCCCTGAGGGCGCGAACATCCGGCTCGACGTGGCGGAGAGCAGGGCTGGGCCGGAGATCTATCTGCTCGTGCTGGACGCGTTCTAGGCGGGCCGAGAAACGAGAGACCGCTCTTCCCGGTGCCGCCGCCGCGACGCGGTCGCGTTCGGTCTACGCCGTGGCCTCCGTCGCCCCATGGCACTTCTTGTACTTCTTGCCCGAGCCGCACGGGCACGGGTCGTTCCGGCCGACCTTCGGCTGGGTGCGGACGACCGTCTCCTGCTTCGGGCGCGGCTTCTCGCTGCCGTCGCCGCCTGCCTCTGCGTGGCTCGTCGTGATCCGCTGCATCGCGCGGCGCTGCGCCGCGAGGCGCTTCTGCTCGATCTCCTCGGCGGACTCCTGGCGAACGAGCTGCAGGCGAAGGACGTTGCCGACGACCGCGCTCTTCACGCGCCAGGTCATCTGCACGAACATCTCGTAGCCTTCCTTCTTGTACTCCTGCTTCGGGTCCTTCTGGCCGTAGCCGCGGAGCCCGATGCCCTGCCGAGCCCGATGCCCTGCCGCAGGTGGTCCATCGAGAGCAGGTGGTCCTTCCACTGCTGGTCGATGGCCTGGAGGTAGAGCCACTGCTCGTAGCGCCGGAGGACCGGGGTGCCGTCGTCGTCAGTCCCGAGCTCCTGCTCCTTCGCCCGGTAGAGCTTCTCGACGACGTTGAAGACCTGCTCCTCGATCGCGGTGCGCGCCTCGGCGGCCTTGCCGCCCGGCGGCGCGAACGTCATCTCGACGCCGAACTGGTCCTTCACCATCGCGGAGAGGCCGTCGAGGTTCCAGTCGGAGAGCCGGTTCGGGCAGTGGGCCCCGACCATGTCGACGACGAGGTCCTCCACGAGATCGAGCACGTGCTCGTGCTCGTCGGCCCAGGTGAAGACCTGCTCGAGGCGGGTCTTCACCTTGGTCTTCGGGTCCTCGTCGTACTCCACGACCGGGATCCCCGCGCCGAAGCCGAGCACCATGCGGCGCAGCCGGTAGATCGACCGCCGCTGCTGGTTCATCACGTCGTCGTACTCGAGGAGGTTCTTGCGGATGTCGAAGTTGTGGGCCTCGACCTTCTTCTGCGCGCCCTCGATCGCCTTCGTGAGCCAGCGGTGCTCGATGACCTCCCCTTCCTTCATTCCCATCATCTTCATGAGCCCCTGGATCCGCTCGGATCCGAAGATGCGCATGAGCTCGTCCTCGAGGGACAGGAAGAAGATCGACGAGCCGGGGTCGCCCTGGCGGCCGGCGCGGCCGCGGAGCTGGTTGTCGATGCGGCGCGACTCGTGCCGCTCGGTGCCGACGATGTGGAGCCCGCCGACGCCCACGACCTCCTCGTGCTCCTTCGCGGTCTGCGCGCGCAGCTCCGCCACCCGCTGCTCGAGGCGCCGCGCCCAGTCCGTCTTGCGCGCGAGGAAGGCCTGCTCCTCCTCGCCCTCCATCGGCGCGTCCGGCTCCGCGCCGACCTCGTGCTTCGCCATCATCTCGGGGTTCCCGCCGAGGACGATGTCGGTGCCGCGGCCCGCCATGTTGGTGGAGATGGTGACCGCGCCCTTGCGGCCCGCCTGCGCCACGATCTCGGCCTCGCGCTGGTGGTGCTTCGCGTTGAGGACGTTGTGCGTCACGCCCCGGCGCCGGAGCAAGGTCGAGACCACCTCGCTCTTCGCGACGGAGACCGTGCCGACGAGGACCGGCTGCCCCTTCGCGTTCCGCTTCTCGATCTCCTCGCAGATGGCGTCGAACTTCTCGCCCTCCGTCCGGTAGACGACGTCCTCCGAGTCCTTCCGGACGTTCCGCTGGTTCGTGGGGATGACGACGACGTCGCGGTTGTAGGTCTTCGCGAACTCCTCCGCCTCGGTGTCGGCGGTGCCGGTCATGCCCGCGAGCTTCGAGTACATGCGGAAGTAGTTCTGGAAGGAGATCGTGGCGAGCGTCTGGTTCTCCGCCTCGATCTTGACGCCCTCCTTCGCCTCGACCGCCTGGTGGAGCCCGTCCGACCAGCGCCGACCCGGCATGAGGCGGCCGGTGAACTCGTCGACGATGAGCACCTCGCCGTCCTTCACGACGTAGTCCACCTCGTTCCGGTAGAGGTGGTGGGCACGGAGCGCCTGCTCCACGTGGTGGAGGGTCTCGATCTCCTCCGGCGCGTATAGGTTCTTCACCGCGAGCTTCTTCTCCATCTTCTCGATGCCGGAGTCGGACATCACGATGGTCTTCGCCTTCTCGTCCACCGTGAAGTCCACGTCCCGGATCATCGAGGGGATGACCTGGTTCACCTTGTTGTAGAGCTCGGACGACTCGTCGGACGGGCCCGAGATGATGAGCGGGGTGCGCGCCTCGTCGATGAGGATCGAGTCGACCTCGTCGACGATCGCGAAGTTGAGCTCCCGCTGCACGTAATCCTGCAGCCGGAACTTCATGTTGTCGCGCAGGTAGTCGAAGCCGAACTCGTTGTTCTGGCCGTAGGTGATGTCCGAGGCGTAGGCCACCTGGCGCTCGCGATCGGTGAGGCCGTGGACGATGACGCCGGTCGAGAGGCCGCAGTACCGGTAGAGCCGTCCCATCCACTCCGCGTCGCGGCGGGCGAGGTAGTCGTTCACCGTGACGACGTGGACGCCGCGGCCGGCGAGCGCGTTCAAGACGCAGGGCAGCGTCGCCACGAGGGTCTTGCCCTCGCCCGTCTTCATCTCGGAGATCTTGCCGGAGTGGAGGACGGCGCCGCCGATGAGCTGCACGTCGAAATGGCGCATCCCGAGCGCGCGCACCCCGGCCTCCCGCACGAGCGCGAACGCCTCCGGCATGAGGTCGTCGAGCGAGCGCCCCTTCGTCTGAGCCTGCTCCTTCCATTCCTTGATGAGGCGCGGAAAGTCCTCGGGGGCGAGGGCCTTCATCTTCGGCTCGAGCTCGTTCACGCGCGCGACGATCGGGCGGATCTTCTTCAGCTCACGCTCGTTCTTCGTGCCGAGGATCTTCTTGAGGACGTAGTTGACCATGTCGTTTTTCCAGGGGCCTGCTTCGCGCGGAGCGTCGGGGGCGGAGAAGGTAACGCCGCGCCAGGCGAAATCAAATGGGAGCACCTTCGCACACTTGGGCCTTCTTTTGACACAGCGGCGCATTCCGACAGAATGACCCCGTGGCGCACGCCCGCCCGGCCGTCCTTGCCCTCGGCGCCGTGCTGCTCGCCGGCTGCGCCGGCGCGCGCGGCGCGTCGGGCGCGTCCCCCGATCTCTCCTTCTTCGACCTCCAGGCGCGGCTCGCCGCGCGCGCGGCGTCGCTCGTCGGCCACGCCGGCGAGTTTCGCATCGCGGGCGGGCGGTTCAACGGCGACTGCACCGGCTTCGTCGAGGCGGTCTACGAGGCCGAGGGGGTCCCCCTCCGGGCGATGATGCAGCGGGTCGCCCCCGACGAGCGAGGTGGCGTCGCGGCGGCGTTCCGGGCGATGGAGGCCTACGGCGTCGTCTTCGGCGCGGGGACGTGGCCCGCGCCGGGCGACCTCGTCTTCTGGCACGACACCTACGATCGCAACCGGAACGGGCGCGCCGACGACCCGTTCACCCACGTCGGCATCGTCGAGTACGTCGTGGACGGCACCGTCGTCTTCGTGCACCGCGGCGGGAAGGCGGTCGCCCGCGGCGCGATGGACCCCGCGCGGCCCGGCGAGGCGAGCGCGGAGGGCGTCATCGTGAACTCGCCCATCCGGGCGAAGAACCCGCGGCTCGAGGGGATGCCGTCCCTCGCCGGCGCGCTCTTCGCGGGGTACGGACGGATCGACCCGCGGAGGGTGCCGCCGATGACCGAGGTCGCCACCCGCTAGTACGTGGTCGTGGTCATGGTCGTCGTCGTCATGGTCGTCGGCGTGAGCGTGAACCGATCGGTGCAAGCTCCCGTCCACGTCCACGTCCACGTCGACGTCCACGTCGACGTCCACGTCGCGTCAGCGCGTCGCGGCGATGGGCGCGGGCGGCGAGAGCGTCCCGTCGTCGGCGATGCGGACCGCGCTCGGGCCGAAGTCCTCCTGCGAGAGCCGCCGCACGACCGGGATCACCGCGCCGGCCGCGTCGAGCTTCGGTCCGCCCGGCCGCTCCTGCCGCCCAGGGTGGATCCTCCCGCCGAGGAACGTGCCGTCCGGCGCGAGCCGGGCCTCGAGCACGAGGGTGAGGCCGTTCGGGCCGGACAGGTTCATCCCGCCGTACGTCGCGAAGTTCCCGAGCGAGTAGGCGACGAGGCGTCCCTTCAGGATCTCCATGCCGCGGACGACGTGGGGCCCGTGGCCGATGACGAGATCCGCGCCCGCGTCGACGACGGTCCGGGCGAAGCGCCGCAGGTCGCCACGGTCCTCGCCGAGGAAGGCCTCGCGGCCCGGCGGGACGTGCTGGCGGTCCGCACCCTCGGCGCCGCCGTGCATCGACACGATGACGAGGTCCGCACCCCGCTTCGCGTCGGCGACGATGCGCGCTGCCTCCGCGAGGTCGCGCAGGTCGTTCAGGCCGGATGACGTCGCGAACGCGACGAGGGCGACCCGCGCGCCGTGCACCTCGAGCCGCGCCACCTCGCCGGGCGCGCCCGCGTACCGGATGCCGAGCGCGTCGAGCGTCGAGCGGGTCGAGGTCCGACCCGCGTCGCCGAAGTCGCCGGCATGGTTGTTCGCGAGCGAGACGACGTCCACTCCCGCCGCCTGGAGCAGCCTCCCGTAGCGCGTGGGGACGCGGAACGCGAAGCAGTGCCCCGCGCGCGAGGCGGCGCACTTCTCCGAGCGGCCCTGGTCGAGGAGCGGCCCCTCGAGATTCGCGAACGCGACATCGGCGGCGGCGAGGAGCGGCGTCACCTCGACGAGGAGGCCCTTCCCGTCGTCCGACGGGAGCAGACCTCCGGTCTCGTCCGGGAAGGACGAGCCGAGCATCACGTCGCCTACGGCCGCGACCGTGATCGGCGTCGCGCGGGCGGGTGGCGCGAGCGCCGCCGCGGGGGGCGGCGCGGGCGGAAGCGCGGCGTCCGGGCGGAGGCCCGACGGCGGCGCGGGCTGCGCCGGGGGAGCGGGAGGGAGCGGCGCCGCGGCAGGGGCGGCCGGCGACAGGGAGGCACCGCCGGGCTTCGCGCGGTGGGCGCAGGCGGCGGCGAGCGCGAGGAGGAGGGCGGCGGCGGTGCGCTTCATCGGCAACCGATATCCGAGCCGCGAGCGCCGCGCAAACGCGAACCTCCGCTCGCGCGAGATACGTACACGCGGCGAAGCCGCGCTCGTCTTTTTGGGCCCCTGGGGGGCCGGGGCAGCCTCATCCGGCTGCCGATGCGCGGTGACTCGGTCGCTACTCGAGGATGAACTTGCGCGGGTTCTCGGGGATCCCGTTCACGCGCACCTCGTAGTGGAGGTGCGGGCCGGTGGAGCGCCCCGTGTTCCCGACGGCGGCCACCTTGTCGCCACGCTTCACGCGGTCGCCGAGGTGGACGAGGATCTGCGACAGGTGGCCGTAGCGGGTCTTCACGCCATAGCCGTGGTCGATGACGAGCACGTTGCCGTACCCGCCCTCGCTGCCGAGGAACACGACGGTGCCGTCGGACGGCGTGTACACGGTCTGGCCGTGGGGCGAGGCGATGTCCATGCCTTGGTGCATCTTCCGCTCGGCGCTGTACGGGTCGATGCGGGTGCCGAAGTCGGAGGTGACCCAGCCGCGCGTCGGCCAGATGGACGGCGTGGACGCGAGCAGCGAGCGCTGGTCGTCGAAGTACTCCTGCAGCTCGCGCAGGCTCTGCTCCTGCCGCGACGCCTCGCTCTGGAGGGAGGAGAGCTTGCCCGGAAGCGCCGACAGGTTCGCCTCGGCCGCGGGGGCGGGGCCCGGGATCGCGGTGTCCGACTCCGCGTCCCCGACCGGCCCGATCGCGAGGTTCCGCTCGGGATCCTGGAGCTGCGTGACGGCCGTCCGGAGCTTCGCGTCGAACCGCTCCACGCGATCGAGCGTCGCCGAGATGTGGGCGACCTTCTCCTGCACGAGCAGGATCTGCGAGCGGAGCTGGGCGTTCTCCTCCTTCAGGACCCCGTTCTCCGAGGAGGCCCCGAGGAGGGCGAAGTAGTGGCCGACGGTCAGGAGCCCGACGAGCGCGATCCCCGCGGCGGCGTACCCGGCGTTCTTGAGCCAGCTGCGCGGGACGCGGAACTTCCGCACCGCCTGCGAGTGGTCGCTGACGATGATGACCGTGAAAACCTGCGTTTTCGGCGGAACGGCCATCCCGTGAGAGCTCCGAGGTTCATTTCATGCCGGCGCCGCAAGGTATGGGCGCCGGCCGGCGACAGGAACGCCAGGACCGGAGGCAGCGGACCCGACTGATGGTCAGACGGGTAGCAGAGCGCCCGATCGCCTGTCAAGAAAGGGATTTACCCGGCCCGACCCATTTGGGACGGCTGCCGCTGCGCTCGCCGCGTGAGGGTTGCTACGCGTGGGTCTTGATGACGATCACGGTGATGTTGTCGTCGCCGCCGCGGTCGTTCGCGAGCGCGACGAGCCGCCCTGGCGCGAGGTCGAGCGGGCTCTCCTCGACGATGCTCAGGATCTCGGAGTCGTCGACGAGGTTCGAGAGGCCGTCACAGCAGACGACGAGCGCGTCGCCCCGCTCGAGCTCGAGCCCCATCAGATCGATCGCCACCTGCTGCTCGAAGCCGACCGACCGGGTGATGATGTTCTTGAACCGGCTGTGCTTCGCCTCGTCGGCGCTGATCGCCCCCGCCTTGAGCTGCTCGTTCACGAGCGAGTGGTCCTCCGAGACCTGGTAGATCCGACCCTCCCGCAACAGATAGCAACGGCTGTCGCCGACGTGCGCGACGAATGCGGTCGCGCCATCGACGAGGACCGCCGTGACCGTCGTCCCCATCCCGGCGAGCTCGGGCTCGTCCTGCGCGGTCCGGTAGATGACCGCGCAGGCCTCCTCGACCGCCTGGCGCAGCAGGTCCGGCACGCGGGTGTCGTCGGCGCCGCCGGCGCCGAACCGCTCCGGCTCGTTCTGGCGCGCATGCGCGACCGCGTTCTGGATGGTCTCCACCGCGAGCCGGGAGGCGGTCCCTCCACCGGCGTGCCCGCCCATTCCGTCCGCTACGATGAAGAGTCCACGCGCGTCGTCGACGAGGAGCGCGTCCTCGTTGTGGTCGCGGCGCTGACCGACGTCGGTGATGCCGCGCGCGTCGATGCTGAGCGTGGGGGGCCCCAAGCGACGGCAGCGTACCCTCGGGATCCCGGAGGGTCAACGCAACGGGCGGGCGCGACGGGCGCGCGGCGCATGAGCGATATCTCTCAAGCGCCCCGTTCCCGCGGCGCTGCTGCGCACCGACACGCCCCGTGCGGTGCGACAGGCCCGAGCCGCCGCCCGATCACCCGCCCGATCACCCGCTCGCGCGGGTGCGCCGTGCCGCGGCTCGGGCCGGGACGGCCCGAGTGCCACGGTCCGGCGCCGGCGCTCGCGCCGCGAGGATGAGGGCCGCCGCGTGCTCGAGCGCGGCGTCGGTGATGGTGGCGCCAGCCATCATGCGCGCGACCTCGCGGCGCCGATCCTCCTCCGCGTCGAGGAGCGCCACGCCCGCGTGCGTCCTGCCGGCCGCGATCCGCTTCTCGACGCGGTGATGGCGGTCGGCGAACGCGGCGACCTGAGGCAGGTGCGTCACACAGATGACCTGCCGGCCGCGGGACACCTCGGCGAGGACCCGCCCCATCGCCTCCGCGACGGCGCCCCCGATCCCGGCGTCCACCTCGTCGAAGACGTAGGTGGCGACCGGGTCCTTGCGCGAGAGCGTCCGCTTCACCGCGAGCAGGATGCGGGAGAGCTCGCCGCCCGACGCGATCTTCGCGAGCGGGCGCGGCGACTCCCCCGGGTTCGGCGCGATGAGGATCTCCGCGCGCTCGGCGCCGTCCGGCCCGAGCACCGCGCCGTCCACCGTGACGCCGCCGTCCGGCGGCAGGAGCGCGACCTCGAGCCGGCAACGCCCCATGGCGAGCCCGTCGAGCTCGGCCCGGACCGCCTCTCCGAACCCACGCGCCGCCTTCTCTCGCGCGCGGGTGAGATCGCGCGCGAGCTTCGCTGCGGCATTGCCGCGCGCCGCGATCTCCTCGGCGAGCTCGCCGAGCCGCTCGCCGCCGCCGCGCATTCGCGACAGCTCCTCGCGCATCTCGGCGCGGCGCGCGACCGCGCCCTCGAGCGAGCCGTGCTTGCGCGCGAGCGCGCGCAGGAGCTCGAGCCGGTCCTCCACGGTGACGAGCCGCTCGGGGTCGCCGCCCACCGCCTCGGCGTACCGACCGAGCTCGCGCCCCGCCTCCTCGAGCTCGATCGCGGCGGAGCGGAGCAGGCCGAGCGTCGGCTCGAGGCGGCGATCGAGCAGGGCCGCCTCGCCGAGCGCGCGCGCCGCCTGCCCCACCCGCTCCGACCCGCTCCCCTCCTCGCCGTACGCGAGCGCCTCGGCCGCGCGCGCCGCCTCGCGGAGCTTCTCCGCCGACGCGAGCACGCGCCGCTCGTCCTCGAGCGCCTCGAGCTCGCCCGGGCGCGCGTCGGCGCGATCGAGCTCGGCGAGCTGGAACGCGAGGTAGTCGGCGCGCCGCGCGCGCTCGCCCTCGTCCGCGGCGAGCGTGTCCCGCTCGCGGACGAGCGCGGCGAGCGCCGCATGGCCCGCGCGGTACCGCTCGAGGAGGGTCTCCTCCGGCGCGCACGCCTCGGGCACCCGCTCACCGCGCGTGTGTCCGAGCGCGAACGCGTCGAGGAGCTCGAGATGCGTCTGCGGGTCGAGGAGCGAGACGTGCTCGTGCTGGCCGGAGATGTCGACCATCCCCCGCAGCGCCTCCTCGAGCATCGACACGGTGCAGAGCGCGCCGTTCACGAAGGCGCGCCCGCGCCCGCCGCGGGACGCGACCCGCCGGACGAGCAGCTCGCAGGTGTCCACGGGCAGCTCCCTGCCCCGCTCGGCCTGCGCCTGTCGCAGGCCCGCCGCCTCGAGGCGCCCGAAGACGCGGTGCGCCGCCGGGAGCTCGAAGAGCGCCTCGACGACCGCCTCGTCGGCGCCGTCGCGCAGCACCTCCCCGCTCATCCGTCCGCCGAGGACGAGGTGCAGCGCGTTCACGAGGATGGACTTGCCGGCGCCGGTCTCGCCCGTGAGGACGTTCAGCCCCGGACCGAACCGGACCTCGATCGCATCGACGATCGCGAAGCCCGAGATGCGCAGGGTCGTGAGCATGGCGCCCATGATCCACGGCGGGCTGACACTGCGCAAGTATTCAGTGGTGCGGCTGTCCAGGTCGGACGCTCGCGTGGTGAGCGTCCGGCGTTACCGTTCGCCCCAGCGCAGCTTGGCCCGCAGGATCCCGAAGAAGTTGATGTTGGGGTTCCGGACGAGCAGGACGCGGTTGTAGGACTGCTTCACCTGGACGCGGTCGCCTCGCTCGAGCGGCAACCCCTTCTGACCGTCGAGCGTGAGGTACACCTCGGTGTCGTTCATGAGGAGGATCTCGATGTTCTCGTTCTCGGGCACGACGAGCGGCCGCTGCGTGAGGGTGTGCGGGCAGATGGGCGCAATGATCACGCCCCGCATCGTCGGGTACATGATCGGCCCGTTCGCGGCGAGTGAGTACGCGGTCGATCCGGTCGGCGTCGCGATGATCACGCCGTCCGCCTTGTAGGTCGTGACGTAGTCGCCGGAGCAGCGGGTGTCGAGCTCCGCCATGCGCGAGAGCGCGCTCTTCGCGATGACGACGTCGTTCAGCACCTCGGCGTCGAGCGCCCGCTCCGCCGTGCCGCCCTTGTGCAGGTGGACGCGGAGCTTCATGCGCTCGGAGACCTTCGCCTTCCCGGCGAGCACGAGCTCGAGCGCGTCGTAGAGCCCGCTCTGCGGCACCTCGGTCATGAAGCCGAGGCTCCCCATGTTCACGCCGAGGATCGGGACCGGCCGGCCGTGGAGAAGCGACTGCGCGTGGATGAGCGTGCCGTCGCCGCCGAGGACCACGACGAGGTCGGCGGACCGTCCCGTCTCCCTCTCGTCGGTGACGACCTCGACGCCCTTGTTCTCGAGGAAGCGGGCGACGAAGAGCGCCGTCTCGGACGCCTCCGCCGAGGTGACCTTGTGGACGATCCCCACACGCCTCGGGACGGGGCACGGATGGCCGGGCATGCGAGTCATTATATAAGCGTTCGAGCGATGGACCTCTTCGACCACGCCGCCGAGCAGGACGTCTCGGGCAAGCCGCTCGCCGAGCGGATGCGCCCCCGCCGCCTGGAGGACTTCGCCGGGCAAGACCACGTGCTCGGTCCGGGCACCGCGCTGAGGCGCGCGATCGAGGCCGACCAGGTCCCCTCGCTCATCCTCTGGGGACCGCCCGGCACCGGGAAGACGACCCTCGCGCGCATCGTCGCGAAGCGGACCGGCGCCGAGTTCATCGCCTTCAGCGCGGTGCTCGGGGGCGTGAAGGAGATCCGCGAGATCGTCGCCGCCGCGCGCGAGCGAAGGCGCATGCACCGCGAGCGGACCATCCTCTTCGTGGACGAGATCCACCGCTTCACGAAGGCGCAGCAGGACGCGTTCCTGCCGCACGTCGAGGACGGCACCGTCACGCTCGTGGGTGCGACGACCGAGAACCCGTCGTTCGAGGTGAACGCTGCGCTCCTGTCGCGCTGCCGCGTCGTGACGCTGCGCGCCCTCACGGACGAGGAGGTCGCGGCGCTCCTCGACCGCGCCGTCGCCGCTGAGGAGGGGCTCGCGGCGACCGTGAGCCTCGCGCCGGACGCGCGCGAGGCGCTCGCGCGCTACGCCTACGGCGACGCCCGCCGCGCCCTCAACGCGCTCGAGGCCGCCGCGGCGGCGGTGCGGCTCGTCGGCAAGGGCGGGATCGACCGCGCCGATGCCGAGGAGGCGCTGCAGCAGAAGACGGTGCTCTACGACAAGGCGGGCGAGGAGCACTACAACGTCGTCTCCGCGTTCATCAAGTCGCTGCGCGGCTCCGATCCCGACGCCGCCGTCTACTACATGGTCCGGATGCTCGAGGGCGGCGAGGACCCGCGCTTCGTGCTGCGCCGGATGGTGATCTTCGCCTCGGAGGACGTCGGGAACGCCGACCCCCAGGCGCTCCAGCTCGCAGTCGCCGCGCTCCAGGCGGTCGAGCTCGTGGGTCTGCCCGAGGGCGTCTTGCCGATGAGCCAGGCCGCGATCTACCTCGCGCTCGCCCCAAAGGCGAACACCGCCATCGCGGCGTACGGGAACGCCCGGCGGCTCGTGCAGGAGCGGGGCGCGCTGCCGGTGCCGCTGAAGCTCCGGAACGCGCCCACCGCCCTCATGAAGGGGCTCGGCTACGGGGGCGGCTACCGCTACCCGCACAACTTCGAGGGGCACTACGTCGCGGAGGAGTACCTGCCCGACGCCGTGCGCGGCGAGGAGATCGTGAGCCTGTCCGAGAGCGGGCTCGAGAAGGCGCTCGGAGAGCGCTGGCGGGAGATCAAGGCGAGGCGCCGGAAGTGATCGCCCACCCCTCGGACGGCGTTCCGCAGTCGCTCCGACCCGGCGAAACGACGGTCGTTGAGTGTTTCGACCGGGCCGGGGCGTGGCGCCGCGGTCCTCACGGGCTCGCCCCGCGGCGACAGCGACCGCCACGCTCGCGCCGGTCGCGGTGCGCCGGGACGCCCGCGACCGCGCAGAAGACCGCCGCGACGAGCGCCGCGGCGGTCGCGCTCGCGGCGGGGACGAGCACCCAGGGCGAGCGGGGGCCGGCGGCGCGGAACGCGAGGCCGGCGCGGGCGAGGAGCGCGACCGCGCCCGCCGCCACAACCGCGCCCGCCGCGGCGCCCGCGAGCACGAGCGGCGCCGCCGTGAGCCGCCCTCCCGCGCGCAGCGCGAGCACGAGCGGGAGCCCGGCGAGGAGCGCGACCGCGTAGGCGAGCGCCGTCGTCGGCGAGGCGACGGTCTCGAGCGCGCGGGAGGCGAGCGCGGCGACCCATCCCGCCGGCGCCGCGCGCGGGAGCCCGAGCTCGAGCGCCGCGTGCAGGAGCGGCACGGCGAGCGGCGCGAGCGCGAACCCGAGCGCGAGCCGCGCCGGCGAGGGCGCCGCCGCCATCCGTCAGCGCCCCTCGTACACGCGCGCGAGCCGCGCGTCGTCCGCGAGCGACGCCGGCGTGACGAGGACGAGGTCCTTCGGCACCTTCCCGCCCCAGCGCTTCTCCATCGCCGACTCGATCCCGAAGAGCCGCAGGTCGCGCACCCGCTCGCGCCGGCCGAGCGAGACCCCTGCGCCGCGCTCGTAGGCCTTCACGACCAGCTCCGAGCAGTAGATCCGGTCGTCACCCCAGCCGAAGCGCGGGTCGTAGCGCCGCCCGAGGAACGTCCGCGCCTGCGCGACGGCCGCCGCGCGCCGCGCCGCGGGGAGCGCCCGCGGCCGGAGGACGAGCAGCTCGCCGCCGCGCCGCGCGCGCCGGCGCCACGCGGCCCACGGCGTGCGCGAGACCTTGCCGAGCGCCTCGATGACGGCGACGCCATCCTCGGTGACCTCGACGATCCCGACATGCGACCAGCGGCTGCGCGTCGCCCACTGGATGCCAGCCGACTGCGAGGACGACGAGGTCTCGAACACGAGGTCCCCGCTCTCGAGCGCGGGCTCCGCCGCGCGTGTCGGCGAGGACACGGCGATCCCGAGGACGACGAGCCACACCGCGAGCGATCTCCGCGCCATCACGCCACCTCCCGTTCTTCGTCATGGAATGAAGCACGCGGCGTGCCGTGATGGGGGACGCCCGCTCCGGGGCAGCGTCATCCGGCTGCCCCGCCGCTCGCCGCGTTCGGAGCGCGGTGGTGTTAGCTTCGCGCCGTGATCCTCTACCTGCACGGGTTCGCGTCCGGCCCCTCCTCGCACAAGGCGCGCGTCCTCTCGGAGCGGTTCCGCGCGCTCGGGATCGGGATGGAGATCCCGGACCTCACGCCCGGCGAGGACGGGTTCGAGCGCTCCTCGCCGTCGTCGATGCTCGCGATCGCCGAGGCGACGCTCGCGCGCGGCGAGCCCCCGCACGCGATCATCGGCAGCTCGCTCGGCGGCTACCTCGCCGCCCTCCTCGCCTCGCGCGACCCCGGGGTCGAGCGGCTCGTCCTCATGGCCCCGGCGTTCGGGCTATTCGAGCGCTGGGAGCAGCGGCTCGGCGCGGCGGAGCTCGCGGCGTGGCGGCGCGAGGGGCTCGAGACGATGCACTACGCGTCGAACCGGCGCCGCCGCGTCGGCTGGCAGTTCTTCGAGGACGCGCGGCGCCTCCCGGCGTTCCCCGAGGTCCGCGTGCCCGCGCTCTGCCTCGCCGGGAGCCGCGACGAGACCGTGCCGCTCGCCGACGTCGAGGCGTTCGTCGTTCGCACGCCGGGCGCTCGCCTGGTCACGCTCGACGACGGGCACGACCTCGCCGCGTCGCTCGACCGCATCTTCGAGGAGGCGCAGACGTTCCTCGCGCTGTTCACGGCGCACGACGCGCCGCGCTGAGCCCCGCGGCGGCGTCACCCGTCGAGCCGCCGGCCCCAGGACGCCTCCTCGAACGCGATCGCGTCGCGGAACGCCGTGAACGGGCGCCCCGCCGCCGCATCGGCGGATGGGGACGTGGGGGCGCCGCTCGCGGCGACGAGCGCGTCCACGATGCGAGCGAAGGCGTCCCGCGGCGCGACTCCGGGATGAATGGCGGCGAGCGCCATGTCATTGCCGAGGAGGCGCAGCACGACGCGGCCGCTCTCGCCGGGCCGCCGCCGGAGGAGGAGGTCGAGGACGACGGCGTTCCGGAGGTGACGCCCGCCCCGAACGTGCTCGGCGACGACTCCCGCCGCGAGCGAGGCGACGAGCGCCGGCGGAAGCACGGCCCGCCGTCCTTCCTCCGTGACGAGCTCGAGCCCCGCGGACGATGCGGCCAGGAGCCGACAGTGTAAGAGCCGCACCGGAGTCCGGTGATCGAGCCGCGGGGCGCCCTCGTCCTGCGGCGGGGTCGCGTCCTGCGGCGGGGTCGCGTCCTGAGGCGGAGGAACGTCCGGTGCGGGGCGGACGTCGTCTCGGGGTGGGCCCGCGACCTGCCGCAGGATGGCGTCGGCGCGCGCGCGAAGCTCGGGCGAAGCGTCCTCGGAATCGCGCGCCTGCTCCGCGAGCGCGACCGCCTTCGTCGGATCGACGCGCCGCGCCCGCTCGGCCGACCGGAGGAGCGCCTTCACCGCGACGGCACCCCCGCCGGAGGCGGCGACCTCGTCCAGCCGCTCGGCGAGCGCCGCGTCGTCGTCGCCGAGCACCTCCGCCGCCCGATACGCCACCACCGGGTGGAGCTCCGCCGGGTCCACGACCGCCCCGAGCTCGCGCAGGAGCGACCGCGCCGAGGCTGCGTCCCGCGACGCGAAGTGCTGTCTGAGGAGGCGCTCGATCGCGGAGGTCGCGGCCGCGCGATCGAAGCTCGCCGCGTGCAGCCGCGCGAGCGCGAGGAGGGACGCGCGATCCGACGGGTCGCGTGCGACTGCGTCTTCGAGGTGACCGCGCGCGTCACCGCTGCGGCCGGCCGCGAGCGCATCCGACCCGCGCGATGCGGCGGCGGTCCGGCCCCAGCGCGGCGCGCCCTCCGGCGCGAGCCGCGAGTCGAGCCCCGTCGCGCGGATCGCGACGGCGGCGGCGAGCCCGAAGAGGAAGCCGCCGACGTGGGCGCCGTATGCGACGTGTCCCGCCGTGCCGTCGAGCTTCAAGCCGAGGAGGTCCATCGCGAGGCCGAAGAACGCGTACAGCCACGCCGGCACGAAGAAGGTCCCGCGGAAGAAGAGCCCGAACCAGTAGAACATCCGCACGCGTCGATGGGCGAAGCGCAGCGCGAAGGCGCCGAGGCACGCGGAGATGGCGCCGGACGCGCCGAGCACGTGGACGGACGAGTGTCCCATCGGGATCACCTGCGCGATCCCGGCGACGACGCCGCCGGTGAGGTAGAACGCCGCGAAGAAGAGGCGGCCCCAGGCGTCCTCGAGGAACGGCGCCACCACGAGGAAGAACACGAGCATGTTCCCGACGAGGTGCCCGAGACTCCCGTGCAGGAACTGGTGCGTTATCCAGCCGGGCTGCGCGATGCCGCGCGCGGGGACGAGCGCCCACCGGCGCTCGGGCGTGTCCTCGATCGCGGCGAACAGGTCGTCGCACAGCGCCTGGAGCTGTGCCTGCTCGGCGACCGCATCGCCGGGGGCCGCCGCCGCGACCCGCGTGCGGGTGAGGTCCGCCAGCCGCTCCCGCGTGAGATGGAAGCGCTCTCCCATCTCCTGGGGCAGCTCGAGGTACGGCCGCTTCTGCCAGTACTCCACGACGTCGCGCAGCCGCTGCTCGATTTCCGCGTCGCCGGAGGCCGCCGAGGTCGCGACGAACGCCGCGACGTTCAACACGACGATCGCGATGCAGATGAACGGAAGGCGACCGAGGCGCGTCTCGTCGAGACCGACCGGAATCAGCAGCACCGCGGATCCCCCCGCGCCGCGCGCGCGCGGCGTCGTCCGAGATCCGTCTAACACGGTTCGCTACCCGCCGTGAACCGCGCCGGCGCGCGCTCGCCCGCGGGACCGCCCCTCGCGGCCACGCGGCGGTGTCACGTAGAATGCCCGCGCCGCGGCGGACCGCCGCGCCTCGCGAGGAGCTGACACATGTCAAACGCCAACGCCACCGCCACCAGCCTCGCCGCCTCGCCCGCCGCCGCCGCCGCCGCGCGCGTGCCCGCCTCGCTGTTCTCGATCGTGATGGGGCTCGCCGGGCTCGGCGCCGCCTGGCGCGCGGCCGCCCGCGCCTACGGCGTCTCGGCGTGGCTCGCCGACGGGCTCCTCGCCGTCTCGGCGGCGCTCTTCGTCGGGATCCTCGCGGCGCAGGTGGTGAAGGCGCTCGTCGAGCGCGAGCGGTTCGCCGCCGAGCTCCGGGACCCGGTGCAGGGGAGCCTCGCGGCGCTCGGGCCCGCCGCGCTCCTCCTCCTCGTCCCCGGCGTCGCCGTCCACTTCCGCGACCTCGCCCTCGTCCTCTTCTGGATCGGGGCGGCTTCCGAGGTCGCTCTCGGGGTCTGGCTCGTCGGCGGATGGCTCATCTCCCCGGTCTCGGCGGAGTCCGTCACGCCGGCGATGTACCTGCCGGCGGTCGCCGGGAACCTCCTCGCCGCTCTCGCGGCGGGCGCGGTCGGCCGCGCCGACGCTGGGTGGATCTTCTTCGGCGCGGGGCTCGTCACCTGGGTGGTCCTCGCGGCGGTGCTGCTCGGCCGCTACCTGTCGGCCGGCGAGCTGCCGCGCCCGCTGCGCCCGCTCCTCGGGATGGAGCTCGCGTCGCCTGCGTTCGCCCTCGTCGCGTACCAGGCGCTCGACGGGCCCGGCCCGGACGCGACCTCGCGCGCGCTCCTCGGCTGCTCCCTGTTCGTCGCGCTCGTGCTCCTGCGGCTCGCGGGCCGGTTCCGCGACGTGGCGTTCGCGCCGTCGTACTGGGCCTTCACCTTCCCGCTCGCGGCGCTCGCGACCGGCGCGCTCCGCCAGGCGTCTGCCGCGCCCGGATCCGTCGCCGGCGCGCTCGCGCTGCCGCTCTTCGTCGTCGCGAACGCGGTGATCGCCGTGATCGCGTTCCACACGGCCGTCGCGCTCGCGCGCGGTACGCTCCTGCCGCCGGAGTAGAGCGCGGCGAGGGCCGGCCGCTCGGCCCCCCCGCTCAGACCTCCGGGCTACACTCGCGCCGTGCTCGTCGAGGTCGCCGTCGCCGCCGCGGTCCGCGGCACGTTCACGTACCGGGTGCCGGCGGCGCTCGCGTCGGAGGTGGCGCTCGGCCAGCGGGTGGCGGTGCCGTTCGGCCGGAGCCGCCGCGCGACCGGCTACGTCGTGGGGTTCCCGACCGCGCCGCCCGGCGGGGTCGAGCTGCGCGAGATCGCCGAGGTCCTCGATGCGTTCCCGCCGTTCACGCCGCGCCTCGTCGAGCTCATCCGCTGGGCCGAGGAGTACTACCTCGTCCCTCCGGGCGAGCTCCTGCGCGCGGCGCTCCCGCCGGGCCTCAACACCCGGGGCGGCACGCAGGGGCCGGCGCGGCGCGGCGTCGAGTACGGGGCCCCGGAGCCGGGCGCCGCCGAGGCGGTCGCCTCGCTCTCGCGTGCGCCAGCGCAGAGGGCCGTCCTCGAGTACCTCCTCGCCCGCGGCCGGATCCCGCTCGAGGAGCTCCGCCGGGCGTTTCCGCACGGGCGCGTCGCGCTCACCGCGCTCGCCCGGCGCGGCCTCGTCCGGATCGACCGTGAGACGCCGGTCGCGCGCGCGGGCGTCCTCGCCTCCGGAGGGGATGCGCTCGCGCTCAACCCCGCCCAGGCGGCGGCGCTCTCCGAGATCACGGGCGCCTTCGGGGCCTTCGCGACCTTCCTCCTCCACGGCATCACCGGCTCGGGGAAGACGGAGGTCTACCTCCAGGCCATCGCGCGCGCGCGCGCCGCGGGCAAAGGCGCGCTCGTCCTCGTCCCGGAGATCGCGCTCACGCCGCAGCTCTCCGGCCGGTTCCGGGCGCGGTTCGGCGACGACGTCGCCCTCCTCCACTCCGGCCTCTCGGGCGCGGAGCGGCACGCGGAGTGGCTGCGCCTCCGCCGCGGCGAGGCGCGGATCTGCGTGGGCGTCCGGAGCGCCGTGTTCGCCCCGGTGCAGGACCTCGCCGTCGTCGTCGTGGACGAGGAGCACGAGGGGAGCTTCAAGCAGGACGACGGCCCGGCCTATCACGCGCGCGATCTCGCCGTGGTGCGCGGCAAGCTCGAGGACGCCGTCGTGATCCTCGGCTCGGCGACCCCCTCGCTCGAGACGCTCGAGAACGCCCGCCGCGGCCGCTACCGCAGGCTCGAGCTCCCGAGCCGCATCGACGACCGGCCGCTGCCGACGGTCGAGCTCGTCGACCTCCGTCGCCTCCGCGAGCCCGGCGCGGACCTCGCCCCGCAGGGAGCCCCCACCAAGGCGCGCGGTTTCGCCGCGAGGCGCGATCTCGCGCCAGGGCTCCTCTCGCCGAGGCTCGTCGACGCGCTCGAAGAGACGGTCGCAGCGGGCCAGCAGGCGATCCTGTTCCTGAACCGGCGCGGCTACGAGACGCTCGTCGTCTGCGAAGCGTGCGGCGAGGACGCGCGCTGCCCCGACTGCTCGCTCGCGCTCACGCACCACGCCCGGCGCGGCGTCCTCCTGTGCCACGCCTGCGGCCGCTCGGAGCGGATGGACGCGCGCTGCCCCGGGTGCGGCGGCATCCGCTTCGGCGTCGGCGTCGGCACCGAGCAGGTGGAGGAGGCGGTCCGCGCGCGCGTCCCGGCGGCGCGCGTCGCCCGGCTCGACCGTGACGCGGTGACGAGCGCCGACGACACCGCCGCGCTCCTCGCTCGCTTCGCGCGCCGCGACCTCGACGTGCTCGTCGGGACGCAGATGGTGACGAAGGGCCACGACTTCCCGGGCGTGACGCTCGTGGGGGTCGTGCTCGCCGACACCGCGCTCGCGCTCCCGGATTTCCGCGCCGGCGAGCGGACCTTCCAGCTCCTCACCCAGGTGGCGGGCCGCGCGGGGCGCGGCGCCGAGGGCGGGCGGGTCCTCGTGCAGACGTTCAACCCGGCGACCCGGGCGGTCGCCCGCGCCGCCGGCCACGACTTCTCCGGGTTCGCCGAGGAGGAGCTCGAGGAGCGGCGCCGGCGCGGGTGGCCGCCGTTCACGCGGCTCCTCGCCGTGCGCGTCGAGGGGAGCGACGCGTCGGCGCCGCGCGCGGCCGAGGCGCTCGCCCGCGCGGCCCGGCCGGCGCTCCAGGGCGAGGTCGCGCTCCTCGGCCCGGCCCCCGCGGCGATCGAGCGGATCCGCGGTCAGACGCGGTGGCACCTGCTCTTCCGCGCTCCGGGGCCGCAGCCGCTCTTCCGCGTGCACCGCGCCCTCCTGCCCGTCGCGGCCCGCCCGCCCGGCGGCGCGACGGTGCGCTTCGACATGGACCCCTACTCGATGCTCTGAGTGTCGGGAAACGTGAGTCCCCGCCGCGGCGCGATGTCGCCCGAAACCGCCTGGCCGATGAGACGCGAGTCCGATCGTTCGGACGCCCGCTTGGTCCCCCGTGGAGGGGCGATCCATAATCGCCGCGCGTGCCGCGCGTCCTCCTCGTCGACGACGACATCGCCGAAATCTCGGCGGTGAAGCGTGTCCTTGCGCGGGCCGGGCACCAGGCGGTGCTCGCGACCAACGCGTCGGACGCGCTCGCCGCGCTCGCGCGCTCGGCGCCCGCCGCCATCGTGGTCGCCTCGACGTGCGAGGGCGGCGAGGCGCTGAGGCGCTTCGCCGAGGATGGCGCCGCGCGCGCGCTGCCCATCGTCGTGCTCGGTGAGACCTCGAGCGCGCCGCACGGCGCGACGCAGGTGGCGCGACCGGTCGACCCGACCCAGCTCGCGGACCTCCTCGCGGCGGCGCTGCGCGCCGCCCCCGCGCCGGTCGCGGTCGATGCGCCGCCCGTGCGGGCCCCACCGGCGGCCGCGCCGAGGCGCGCCGCGACGGGCTCCGCGGCGGCGCCTGCGAGGTCGCCGAGCGTCGCGCGCCCGGGCGCCGCGCCCGGAGCCGCGTTGCCCGAGTCCGCCGCGCGGAGGGCCGCGGCCGAGGCGCTCCGCGCCCGCGCGGAGGAGCTGCGGCGCGGCGCCGTGGCGGCGCCTGCGCCCGCGCCACGGCCCCCCCCGCCGTCCGACCTCACCGCGGCGGCGGACGCCGCGCTCGCGGAGCTCGAGGCGCCCTCGACCCCGGCGGAGGCGCCGGCGCTCGGCCTCGAGCACGATCCCGGCCTCGAGGCGATCCTGCGCCGCGCGGAGGAGGCCGAGCGGGCCCACGCCGCGGAGCGGAAGGCCCGAGCGCGCCAGACGGATCGCGCGACCGTCGAGGCGCGGCAGCGCGCCGAGGCCGAGCAGATCGCCGTCGAGAAGGGCGCGCGCGCACGCGCCGCCGAGGAGCGCGCCCGGACGGAGGGGCGGGCCCGCGCCGACGCGGAGGCGCGTGCGCAGGTCGAGGCCGAGGCGCGCGCGCGGGCGGAGGCCGACCGCAGCGCGGCCGAGGAGGAGACGGCGCGGCTCGCGCAGGAGGAGCTCCGCCGGATCGAGGAGGAGCGGCGGCGTGCGCAGGAGGAGGCCCGCCGCGCGAAGGAGGCCCGCGAGCGGGCTCGCGTCGAGCGCGACGCGCGCAAGGACGTCGAGGGCGAGCTCGAGCGGCTGCGCCGCCAGCTCGACGCGGAGCGCCGGGCCGCCGACGAGCGGGCCCAGGCCGAGGAGCGCGCCGCCGAGGAGCGGCGCCGGCAGGAGGAGGAGACGCGGCGACGCGCCGAGGCGGAGGAGGAGGCGCTCCGGGCCGCCATCGCGAGCGCGCGCGACGAGATGGAGACGCTCCGCGAACGGAGCGGCGCCGAGGAGGAGCAGCTCCGCGCCGCGATCACGAGCGCACGCGCCGAGATGGAGGCGCTCCGCACGCGGAGCGACGACGAGGCGCGCCGCCGCGCCGACGCGGAGGCGGAGATCGCGCGGCTCGCGCGTGACGCCGAGCGGAAGGCGGCGGAGGCGGCCGCCCTGCCGCCCCCGCTCGAGCTCCCGGTCTACCGCCCGCCGCCCGAGGACCCCGCGCCGGATCCGGCGCAGGAGACGGCCCGCCGCCGCGTCGCGGCGCTGCGCGAGCGGCCCGCCGCGCGCGCCGAGCCGGCACCCCCGCCCGCCGCCCCGGACCCGGACCCGGAGCCTCCGCGCACCACCGTCCGGCCGCCCCCCGCCGAGCTCCGCTCTGGCACCCTCGCGGACCTTCCGGCGCCGCGGCTGCTCGCGCTCGCCGCCCGCGCGGAGGTCTGCGGGCGCCTCGACTTCGAGGGCGCCGCGACCCGCTCGCTCTTCCTCGAAGAGGGCCGCATCGTCGGCGTGACGAGCTCCGCGCCGGCCGAGCGGATCGACGAGCTCGCGCTGCGGCTCGGGCTCGTTACCCGCGAGCAGCACCGGCTCGTCGCCGCGGCGGCCGCGCCGCTCGCCGCCCGGCGGGCCGCCGTCGTCCTGCTCGAGCGCGGGTTCCTGAAGCCGAGCGAGCTCGCCGGGCTCGTCCGCCGCCGCACGGAGGAGGTCGTCTTCGGCGTGTTCGCCGAGCACGGCGCACGCTTCCGCTGGGCCGCGGCCGAGGTGCCGGCCGACGAGTCCACGACGCTCGAGCGGACGACGCTCCAGCTGGCGGTCGAGGGCGTCCGGCGGCGCTGGCTCGGCCCGGAGGTGGACGCGGTCCTCGGCGGCGAGGCGACCCTCCTCGTGCCGATCGCGACCGGCCCATCCGCGGCGGCGCTCGGCCTCTCGCCCGAGGAGCGGCGCGTGGTCGCGCTCGCCGACGGGCTGCGCACGCTCGACGAGGTCCTCGCGGCGAGCCCGCTCGACGCGCTCTCCACCCGGCAGGTGCTCGCCGCGCTGATCCTCGTCGGGGCGCTCGCCGTCCGGACGTTCCAGGGTGGGCGCCCCGCCGCGGCCGCGACCGCCGCCATCGACCTCGCCCGCGTCCGGGACAAGCTCGAGCAGGTCCGGCGCGCCGACTACTTCGACGTGCTCGGCGTCGGCCGGCTCTGCACGCCGCACGAGGTCCGCGAGGCGTTCGAGCGGCTCCGCGCCGAGCTCGACCCGCGCCGGTTCCAGGGGGTCCGCGAGGACGGGCTCGAGGGGCGCCTCGAGGAGATCCAGCGCGTGCTCGCGGACGCCCGCGACGTCCTCGCGGACGACCGGCTCCGGGACGAGTACCTGCGAGGCCTCGGCGACTAGCGCTGGGGGTCCGTGCGCGAGGGCTCCCGGGGTGTTAGATCTCCGCCGGAGAGCCCCGAGAGAACGAGCCCATGGTCCGTGAAATCGTCATCTGGCCCGATCCCGTCCTGAAGCAGGTCGCCGCCCCGGTGGACCGCGTGGACGACACCGTCCGCCGCCTGCTCGATGACATGGCGGACACGATGTACGCCGCCGACGGCGTCGGCCTCGCCGCGCCGCAGGTCGGCGTCGGCAAGCGCGTCATCGTCATCGACACCTCGCCGCGGCAGCCGGAGCAGAAGCTCATCCACCTCGTCAATCCGGAGATCGTGAAGACGGAGGGTAAGACGATCTTCACGGAGGGCTGCCTGTCGATCCCCGGCGAGGCCGAGGAGGTCGAGCGCGCCGCGAAGGTCTGGGTGCGCGCGCTCGACTACCACGGCAAGCCGTTCGAGATCGTCGCGGAGGGCGACCTCCTCGCGATCGCGCTGCAGCATGAGGTCGACCACCTGGAGGGGACGGTCTTCGTGGACCACCTCTCGAGCCTCAAGCGCGAGCTCATCAGGAAGCGGATGAAGAAGCTCAAGGCCGAGCGCGCCGCCGACGTCGCCGAGGACGTGAAGCGCGCCCCGCGCCACGAGTCGGCGCTGTAGCCGCCGCAGCGGCTACGCCGCCGCCCGCTCGACCGCGCTCCGCGCGAACGCGACCGTCTCGCGCGCCGCCTCGTCGAGCGGCGTCGCCCGGTCGCCGAAGCGCGCGCGGAAGCGGGCGTCGTCCACGACGAACGGCTCCTCCCACTGGTAGCGCATCTCGTTCAGCTCGCGGACGATCGGGACAGCGAGCCCGAGCGCCGAGAGCGCGAGCCGCGGCACACGGCGCACCGCGATCGGACGGCCGAGCGCCGCGCCGAGTCGGCCGACGAGCTCACGCGTCGTGACCGCCGGCGCGCACGGGAGCATCCACAGGCCGTCCGCGCCTTCGTCGAGCCCGAGCGCCACGAGGCCCGCGGCGACGTCGTGGGTGAAGTGGTAGGTGTGGCGCGTGTCGGGGTCCATGAGCAGCGTCGCCCGCTTGCCGGCGAGGACGGCGGGCCAGAACCGCTCACCGAGGAACGAGCCCGCCCATGCACCCGGGCCGAAGAAGTCGGAGGCGCGGCCGATCGCAGCGCGCACGTCGCCGCGCGCCGCCGCGGCGACGAGGTCGTCGTGCAGGCGCGCGCGGACCTCTCCCTTCCGCGAGCAGGGTGCCTGCGGAGTCTCCTCGTCGATGGGCCGCCCGCCGGGGCGCCCGTGCGCGTACAGGTTGTCGAGCACGACGAGCCGCGCGCCGGCGCGCCCCGCCGCCGCGACGAGGTTCGCCTGGACGCGGGGCAGGGTCTCGGCCCAGACCTTCGCGAAGTACGGCGCGTTGATGCAGTGGTAGACGGCGGCCGCGCCGCGCGCGGCCTCGATGCAGAACGGCGCGTCCATCGCGTCGCCGCGCACGACCTCGACGCCCGCGACCGGGACCTCGCCCGCCGAGCGGCGCACGACGCGGACGCGCTTCCCCGCGCCGCGGAGCCGCTCCGCCACGAGCGGGCCGATCTGCCCCGCCCCGAACACCACGTGGATGCCGTCGGACATCGGAAGCCCCCCTCGCAGCCCCGCGTGCGCCGCGGCCTACAGGCGCTCGTCGATGGCGCGGTTGCTCATCGCGTCCGCCTGCTCGTTCTCCTCGCGAGGGATGTGTCGAACCTGGATGAAGCTGAAGCCCTGCAGGAGGGCACGCGCCTCGTCGTGCAGCGGACGGAGGTGGTCGGCCTTCACCTGGTACTCGCCGGCGAGCTGCTTCACGAGCAGCTCGGAGTCCGAGTAGACCTCGAGCTCCTTGATACCCATCGCCTTCGCGCGCTTGAGGCCGAGGAGGAGCCCCATGTACTCGGCGACGTTGTTCGTCGAGTCGCCGAGGAACTTGCCGATCTTCGCGACGATGTGCCCCTCGGGGCTCAGGATCACGGCGCCCGCGCCCGCGGGGCCCGGATTCCCGCGCGCCGCCCCGTCCGTGTACAGACGCGTGCGCTTCGCCTTCTCCGCCTCCTCGGCGGCCTGCACGGCGTGGCGCTCGCGCTCCTCGGCGACGGCCCGCTCGCGACGGCGCTGGTCGCGCTCGGTCTTCGAGAGCTCCATCGCCTCGTCGATCTCCTCGGCGGCCCGCTGCGCGGCCTTCTCGACGTCGCTCTGCTTGCGGACCTTGATGCCCTTCGACCCCGCGCCGGGCGCGGGCTCGCGCGCCTTCTCCGCCTCCTCGACCCGGTCCGCCGCGGCCGAGAGGAGCTTCCCGAGCGTGTCGCGATCGTAGCCGGAGTAGCGCGCCAGCGCCCGCGGGAGGTCCTCGTTCGCCGCGATGAAGCGCAGGAGCTCCGCCAGGACGGGCTTCGCGGCGGGCTTCGCGACGGGCTTCACCACGGGCTAGGCGGGCGACGGCGCCGGCGGGTTGACCGCCTCCGCCGAGTAGATGATGCGGTGACAGCTCGGGCACGTCTCGATCGAGTTCGCCTTCTGCAGGGTGATGGCGAGCTGGGGAGGGATGTTGCGGTGACACCCCTTGCACGTCATCCCGACGACCGGCGCGATCGCGACGCCCGCGCGGCGGCGCTTGATGTTCTCGTACTTCGCGAGGAGGCCGGGGTCGACGAGCTTCCCGGCCTCGCCGCGCCGCACCGCGAGCGCCGCGAGCTTCTCGTCGGCGACCGCCCGCGTCTTCGCGATCTCCTCGACCTCGGCCTGGGCGGCGGACTCGCGCTCGGAGAGCTCCTCCTCCTTCGCGTCGAGCGCGAGCCGGATCTCGGCCGCCTGGGCGGTGAGCTCCTTCACGTGCTCCGACTGCCCGTCGTTGGTCTTCTTCGCGATCTCGATCTCGCGGGAAAGCGCGGCGTACTCGCGGGGGGTGCGGATCTCGCCGAGCCGCCCCTCCCACTTCTTCACCTTGTCGCGCTCCATCCCGAGCAGGGACTCGAGCTGGCGCCGCTCGCGCTCGTTCGAGTCGAGGCGGGCCTGCTCCTGTTCCCAGGCCTTGCGGGCGGCCATGACGCTGGCCTCGACCTCCGCCTGACGGGCCGGGTGGCCGGCGACCGCCGCCTGGATCTCGTTCATCTCGAGATCAATCTGCTGCAGCTCCTCCAATGCTTTCAGCTTCTCACGCAGCGACAAGGCTCTCGCTCCTCAAACCAAATGGGCCCACCAGGATTCGAACCTGGATCTGATCGGTTATGAGCCGACAGCTCTGGCCGTTGAGCTATGGGCCCGGCGTCCGTTTCCGGTGCGCCTCCGTTTATCACGTTCTGCTAGCTCTCGACGAAGCTCTTCAGCCGCTTCGACCGCGAGGGGTGCCGCAGCTTCCGCAGCGCCTTCGCCTCGATCTGGCGGATGCGCTCGCGCGTCACCTCGAAGTCCTGCCCGACCTCCTCGAGCGTGTGGTCGCTCTTCTCGCCGATCCCGAACCGCATCCGGAGGACCTTCTCCTCGCGGGGGGTGAGGGTGGCGAGCACCTTCCGGGTCTGCTCCGCGAGGTTCATGTTGATGACCGCGTCGGAGGGGGAGACGAGCGACTTGTCCTCGATGAAGTCCCCGAGGTGGCTGTCCTCCTCCTCGCCGATCGGGGTCTCGAGGCTGATGGGCTCCTTCGCGATCTTGAGGACCTTGCGGACCTTGTCGAGCGGGAGCTCCATCTTCTCGGCGATCTCCTCCGGCGTCGGCTCGCGCCCGAGCTCCTGCACGAGATAGCGGCTCGTCCGGATGAGCTTGTTGATCGTCTCGATCATGTGGACGGGGATGCGGATCGTCCTCGCCTGGTCGGCGATCGCGCGCGTGATCGCCTGGCGGATCCACCACGTTGCATAGGTCGAGAACTTGTAGCCGCGCTTGTACTCGAACTTGTCGACCGCCTTCATGAGGCCGATGTTCCCCTCCTGGATGAGGTCGAGGAACTGCAGGCCGCGGTTCGTGTACTTCTTCGCGATCGACACGACGAGCCGC
>WNFU01000393.1_pt1 | contig 72010 bp, 45 predicted proteins | sample 5400121 | NCBI WGS metagenome assembly WNFU01 (sample SAMN13153360, study PRJNA577476) | soil metagenome | isolation source: 100 cm soil or saprolite under grassland replicate 1 | place: USA:California | collected 2016-06-15
ACCGCGAAGAATTGCTGGCCCGATGGGACCGGCTCGATTGGCGTAACAAACTTGAATTGCTGTGGCGCAGTCTCGGCGCATTCTGGGATGCGATGTGGCTGCAGCGACAACGATGGGAGGATGAAATGATTCAAGATTTGCGTTATGGCGTGCGGATGCTTCTGAAACATCCGGGCTTCACTTTGATTGCCGTCATCACGCTGGCGCTGGGCATTGGGGCGAACACGGCGATCTTCAGCGTCGTCAACGCCGTGGTATTGCGACCGCTGCCTTATCCGGAACCTGAGCGGCTCATTCGCTTGTGGGACAGCAATCCGGGGCGCGGCTGGCCTGAGTTCGCCGCTTCGGCTCTGAATTTCGAGGATTGGCGAAAACAGCAAACGGTTTTCGAGCAACTGGCCGCGTACGAATTCGCCACGTTAAATCTCACCGGCGACGGCGAACCGGAAAGAGTGTTTGCGCTCGGCGTGACAGCCAATCTATTTCCGACGTTGGGAATCCCTCCGGCGCTCGGACGGAATTTTCTTCCCGAAGAAGAACAGGCCGGGCGACATCGCGTCGCGATCTTGAGCGATGGCTTATGGCAGCGGCGCTTCGGCGCTGATCCTCAATTGATTGGCCGCCAGATTCAATTGAGCGGCGAGACTTACACGGTCGTGGGCGTCATGCCGCCGCGCTTCCAGCTCACGCCGGGCACGGAGTTGTGGACGCCGCTGATGTTGGATCCGGCGCTGGCGCCCTGGCATGCGAATCGTTCCCACCACAATATACACGTAATCGGGCGGCTCAAGCCCGGCGTCAGCCTCGCGCAGGCGCAAGCCGCGTTTGACGTTGTCGCGCGCCAGCTTGAACAGCAATATCCGAAATCGAACGCCGGATGGGGCGTGCTGCTGCAGACGTTTTACGATTGGATCGTGCCTGAGCAAATCCGGCGATCCGTGCTCGTGCTCTTTGCGGCGGTCGGCTTCGTGCTGTTGATCGCATGCGCGAACGTGGCGAACCTAATGCTGGCGCGCGCTTCGACGCGGCGGCGAGAGATGGCGATTCGCGCGGCAATGGGCGCCGGCCGGTTGCGCGTGATGCGGCAATTGCTCACTGAAAGCCTGCTGCTGGCGACGCTCGGCGGATTGGCCGGAGCGCTGCTCGCGCGATGGGGCGCGCAACTCATCAAGGCCAGTACATCGCTCAACATGCCGCGTCTCGATGAAACCCGCCTCGACCTTCGCGCCCTCGGCTTCACGCTGATCGTTTCGCTGCTGACCGGATTGATTTTCGGCCTTGCGCCGGCGTGGCAAGCCTCGAGGCTCGATCTCAATGAAACGCTCAAAGAAGGCGGGCGCAGTGGCGGCGGCGCGCGGCATGGTTTGCGCGGCGCTCTGGTCGTATGCGAAGTCGCTCTGTCGCTCGTGTTGCTTCTGAGCGCCGGGCTGATGATTCGCAGCTTTGCGAACCTGCAAAACGCGCCGCTCGGCTTCGCGCCTGAAAATGTGTTGACGATGCAAATCAACCTGCCCGGCTCGAAGTACGGCGAGAAAGCGCAGCGAGTCAACTTCTACAACCAACTGCTCGAACGGATGCGATCGGCGCCGGGCGTGGTGGACGCCGCCGCCGTAACACAGCTTCCTCTTTTCAGCGGCGCCAGTTGGGCGCAGGAAATCACGCTGGAAGGCCGCGAGGCCGCGCCTTCGGACGCCAAACCGTCAGCCAGGGTCTTTGCCGCCACGCCGCGCTACTTCCAGACGATGGGGGTTCCCCTGCTGCAAGGCCGCGATTTCATCGAACAGGACGGCGGCGATGGGCCGTTGAATGTAATCGTCAGCGAATCTTTCGCGAGCCGGTTTTGGCCGAATGAAAATCCCATCGGCAAGCGCTTCCGCTCCGGCGCATTCGACCTCTTCGGCACAGTAGTCGGCGTCGTAGGCAATGTGCGCAACGCCGGCCTCGAGAGTGAAGGCGGGCCGGCATCTTACTTCTCCTATAGCCGCATCGGGATGCCCAGCCTGGCGGTGGTTGTTCGCACAGTCGCGCCGCCGGAAACGATGACGGCCGCATTTCGCGCGCAGGCGCACTCGCTCGACCGCGATCTACCAGTCTACAACGTCCGCACATTGGACCAGCTCGTTTACAACGCCGCCGGACAGCCGCGTTTTCAAACCACGTTGCTAAGCTCATTCAGCGCTGTGGCTTTGCTGCTGGCGGCGATTGGCGTCTACGGAGTGATGGCTTACGCGGTCGCGCAGCGCACACACGAGATCGGAGTGCGAATGGCGCTAGGCGCGCAAACCCGCGATGTGCTCGGGCTCGTCGTCAGACAAGGCATGGCGCTCTCTCTGATCGGCGTAGCGATCGGTCTGGCGCTGGCGTTTGGCCTGACGCGTTTCCTCAAGGGCTTCCTTTACCAGGTCAGCGCGACTGACGCGCTGACATTCGCGTTGATCCCGTTGTTGCTCGTGGGAGTGACTTTGCTCGCCTGCTATGTCCCGGCGCGGCGTGCGACAAAGGTGGATCCGCTCCTCGCGCTGCGGCGCGAGTAATTCGCAGTAATGTTTAAACAAGTCCATAGGACATTCCTCCTCGCCGCGTAGCGGCGCCTTGAATTTAGCCGTGGGTTTAAACCCACGGGACGGTTGGGGAACATTCCCGCGTCGCGTCAGCGACGGCTGAACCCTCCACGACATCAGGCGCCCGAACGTGACTCAATCGTCGCTGACGCGACGGGGAAAAATTTTTCACGCCCGCCGTGGGTTGAAACCCACGGCTAAATTCAGGCGCCGCGCTGCGGCGGAAGAAGAATGCGCAGAGATTGATGGCTGATACGACTAGAACAACGCGCTTTCGTTTCTGGTTCTGGCTGATCCGATTTATCGGCGTGATCGTGCCGCGCCGCTTCCGCGCCCGATTCCGCCAGGAATGGGAAGCTGAATTGAAATACCGCGAAGAATTGCTGGCCCGATGGGACCGGCTCGATTGGCGTAACAAACTCGAATTGCTGTGGCGGAGTCTCGGCGCATTCCGGGACGCCCTGTGGCTGCAGCGTCAACGATGGGAGGACGAAATGATTCAAGACCTACGCTTCGGTTTGCGAATGTTGCTGAAGCATCCGGGCTTCACGTTGATCGCCGTGGTCACACTGGCGTTGGGCATCGGCGCGAATACGGCGATCTTCAGTGTCGTGAATGCGGTTTTGCTGCGCCAGCTTCCGTATGCGGACCCGGAGCGGCTGGTCGTCTTGTGGGAGCGGCAACTCGACATCGGGCAGGAGTCGCCTTCTTATTCAAACTTCCTCGACTGGCAGGCGCAGAGTCAGAGTTTTGAGCGGATGGCTATGGCCCGGTTCGACAGTGTAAACCTCGTGGGCGCGGGCGAACCCGAGCGGCTCATCTGCTGGCAAGTCTCGGCCAACTATTTCTCGACCCTCGGCGTGCGGCCGCAGCTCGGTAGAGCCTTCACACCCGAAGAGGATCGCGCCGGGGCCAACCCCGTAGTCGTCATCAGTCATAGCCTCTGGCAAAGACGCTTCGGAGCGGATGCGGAAATCATCGGCAAGCCGCTGACTCTGAGCGACAAGCCGTTCACAGTCATAGGCGTACTGCCGCCCGATTTCCAATTCTACTTCCCAGTCGATGTCTTTGTGTCCATCAACCTGACGATACCGGAACGTTTGAAACAAGAGCGCGGTGAACACGGCGGCATCACTGCAGTTGCGCGGCTGAAGCCGGGGGTAACGCAAGAGCAAGCCTCCGCTGAGATGGAGAACATCGCCGTCAATCTCGAACGGCAATACCCGAAGACCAACACGACGAACCGCGTCTTCCTGCGTTCGATCCGTGAAGACCAGGTCGGGAGCGTGAAATCATCTTTGCTGTTACTGTTTGGCGCAGCCGGTTTCGTACTCCTGATCGCCTGCGCCAATGTCGCCAATCTGCTGCTCGCCCGCGCCGCCGCACGACAAAAAGAGATGGCGCTACGCGCCGCGCTGGGCGCTACGCGCTCTCGCGCGCTGCGCCAATTGCTCACAGAAAGCTTGTTGCTGGCGGCTGCCGGCGGCTCGCTGGGTTTGCTGCTGGCCGCCTGGGGAAAAAGCATGCTCGTGTCGCAGATCGCCGGCAATCTGCCCTGGATCAAGGAGCTTCCCCTCGACGGCGCGGTGTTACTCTTCGCGGTCTCCGCATCATTACTCACGGGAGTCGTCTTCGGACTCTTTCCGGCGGCGCGCTTGTCACAACCAAAACTGACCGAAGCCCTCAAGGAAGGCAATCGGGGCGCGGGCGGCGCGCGCGCGACTATGCGCGGCGGCGTGGTCGTGGCGGAAGTCGCGCTGGCTTTGTTATTGCTGGTGGGCGCGGGGCTGATGCTCAGAAGCTTTGCTTTGCTCAACCGCATTGACACGGGTTTCAGGCCGCAAAACCTTCTGACGATGATCACCATGCTTTCGCCCACGCGCTATGCCGACGCCGCGAAAGCGCGTGGTTTCTACGACGAACTGCAACGACGCGTCCAGTCTCTGCCCGGCGTGCAAGCCGTGGCGTTCTCGAGCCGCGTCCCCTTGCAAGGCTTCAACGCCACGACCATCTTCCTCGAAGGCCAGTCGTACAATAGTTACAGCGAGGGCCATCTCTCGGTCTATTCCATTGTCAGCCTCGACTACTTCCGAGCCATGGGCGTCACCTTGCTCAAGGGGCGCTTACTTACCGCCCAGGATACGACCAGTTCCGGCGGCATGGTCGCGGTCATTGACGAAAATATGGCGCGCGATCTTTTCGCCGGCAAAGACCCGATCGGACAAGTGATGTTTCTGGATAAAGGCGCAGTTCGCGTACAAATCGTCGGCGTCGTCAATCACATCCGCCACCAGAGCTACGACGCGGAGGAGCAGGCGAAGGTGAAATATCAGTTCTACGCCAGCCTCGCTCAAACCCCCGATCAATATGTCGCCCAGCTCATGAGCAGCCTGTATTTGATCGTGCGCGCCGAGCATGATCCGGCCGGCCTAATCGCGCCCGTGCGCGCTCAAGTCTTCGAGATGGATCGGGAGCAAGTGGTTTATAACGCCAGAACAATGGACCAGATCATTGCGGGAACGATCTCCCAACGCCGCTTAATGATGTTCTTGTTAGTCCTCTTCGCCGTCATCGCCATGGCGCTGGCAGTAATCGGAATATACGGCGTGATTTCTTATGCGGTTGCGCAGCGCACACACGAAATCGGTGTCCGCCTGGCGCTCGGCGCAAAGACTGGAGACGTGTTGAAGCTGGTCATCGGTCAGGGCATGAAGCTGGCGCTCAGCGGCATCGCGATTGGTCTGCTGGCCGCCTTTGCGCTGACCCGCTTGCTGGCGGAGATGTTGTACGGAGTCAGCCCGACAGACCCGGGCGCCTTCGTCGCCGTTCCGATAATTTTGACGAGCGTGGCGCTGGCCGCCTGTTATCTGCCCGCGCGCCGCGCAGCAAAAGTTGATCCGATGGCGGCGCTCAGGCAGGAATGAAGTTCGTAGTTCCGCCTAAAGGCCAATGAGGTTAAGTTAGCGATTAGTGGCGCGGACTTTAGTCCGCGCGCCAGCCGTCAGCGCGGACTAAAGTCCGCGCCACTAATCGCGCCAGATGCCTAACTTAACTTCATTGGCCTTTAGGCGGCTGCGTATTGAGGAAGTGTGTTACGAATTCACTCGAGACCTTCTTCATTGAATCCCGTGATTCCGCCACTTCAAGGGGGCGAGTGAGTCCATGAAAAAAGATCGTTTCGGCTCGGCAAGCTTCCGCCTAAAGGCGGGACTACGAACTTTTCGCTTTTGGCGCTGGCTGATCCGCTTCATCGGCGTGATCGTGCCGCAGCGCTTCCGCGCCCGCTTTCGACAGGAGTGGGAAGCGGAGTTGGAATATCGCGAGACGCTGCTGGCCCGATGGGACCGGCTCGATTGGCGTAACAAACTCGAACTGCTGCGGCGCAGCCTGGGCGCGTTTTGGGATGCGTTGCTATTACAGCCAATAAGATTGGAGGACGAGATGTTTCAAGATTTGCGCTACGGCGCGCGAATGATGCTCAAAAGCAAAATGTTAACGATGGTCGCCGTACTCTCGCTCGCATTGGGCATCGGCGCGAACACGGCCATCTTCAGTTTGATCAACGCGCTGATGTTGCGAATGCTGCCGGTCAAAAACGCCGAGGAACTGGCGCTCTTTTCAGTCGCAGGGCCGCAGGCGCCGGAGGGCGCGAGCTATAACTGCAACTATCCGCTCTACGAAATGTTCCGCGACCGCAATCAAACCCTCACCGGCGTCATCACAGGGGCCAACGTAGGGCGGGCGCGGCTGCTCGTGAACGAGCCGAGGGCTGTAGCGGAGTCTGTGCAGCAGCAGCGCGTGTCCGGCAATTTCTTCTCCGTGCTGGGGGTCAACGCGGTAGTGGGCCGCGCGCTGACCGAGGCGGACGACAATCAGGCCAACGGCCAACCGGGCGCCGTCATCAGTTACGAATATTGGCGCCGCCGCTTCGGTCTCGATCCGCAGGTGGTGGGGCGGCAGGTCACGGTCAACAATACGGCCTTGACAATCGTCGGCGTCGCGCCGCCAGGCTTTTTCGGCTTCGTGGTGGGAAGCAAGCCAGAACTCTGGTGGCCGATCAAAGCGGTAAGTGATCAGGGCTTGCGACTGGAGAGTTTCAACTGGATTCGCGTGATTGGGCGGCTGCGTCCGGGCGTGAGCATGTCGCAGGCGCAAGCGGAGATGGAGACGATCTTTCAGCAGCAAATCAACGACGTGGCCGCGGCGCAATCAGCCGACTGGACGCCGACGCAGCGGCGGAACCACTTCGAGCGCCACATCAGGTTGGAATTCGGGGGGGCGGGTTATACGACATTGCGGCGCCAGTTCCGCCAACCGCTGTTCATTCTGATGGCGGCGGTCGGGCTGACTCTGCTGATCGCCTGTGTCAACGTCGCCAATCTTCTGCTGGCGCGCGCGGCGACACGGCGCAAAGAGATTGCCGTGCGGCTGGCGCTAGGCGCGGGACGCTTCCGGTTGCTACGCCAGTTGCTGACAGAGAGCGTCCTGCTGTCGCTGCTCGGCGGCGCGGCGGGCTTGCTCTTCGCGCGCGCGTGTCTGCGAGGGCTGATCACTTATCTGCCTCAGCAGACGCAAGCGGCGCTGGATGTGCCGCTCGATGCGCCGGTGCTCGCGTTTACTCTGGTCGTCTCCGTCCTGACCGGCTTGCTATTCGGCCTCGCGCCGGCGTGGCAGGCGACGCGTTTGAATCTGACGGCTTCGTTGAAAGATCAAACCGGCGCAAGCGCGAGCCGCTCCCGGCTGGCCCTCAACAAAACGCTGGTCGTCACGCAAGTGGCGCTCTCGCTCTACCTGCTCATCGGCGCGGGGCTATTCGTGCGCAGCCTGCGCAATTTGCGCTCGCTAGACACCGGATTCGACTACGAGAATATCGTGCAGTTCTCAATCGATCCCGGCAGCGGCTATAACGCTCAGCAGCGCAGCGACCTCTACAAACAAATGCTCACGCGGCTGGAAGCCTTGCCCGGCGTGCAGTCGGCCACGCTGTTGTATTTCAGTCTGCTCAGCGGCGGCGGTTTAGACTTCAAAGTCAGCGTGCCAGGCTATACGCCGGCGCCTGACGAAAACATGAGTTGCAATGAAATGGCCGTGGGGCCGAGGTTCTTCGAGACGATGCGGATGCCCGTCCTCGCGGGGCGTGATTTCGGACCGCAGGACGAGCGTCCGCCGGCGCCGCCGAACAGCCAGACCGAAGACGACCCCGGCATGGCCGGCGCGCAGCCGCTTTACGCCGTCATCAATCAGACGATGGCGCGCTACTTCTTCGGCGATGAAAACCCTATCGGCAAACGCTTCATCGCCAGACGTGATTGGCCGGTTGAAATTATCGGCGTCACGAGAGACGCCAAATACATGAATCTGCGCGAGCAGCCGCCGCGCACTTATTACCTCTATTACTTCCAACTGCCAGGGCGAGAAGGCATGACTTTCCAACTCCGCGCGAGTGGCGGGACGGCGGATTACGCCGCCACACTTGGGCGGCTGGCGCGCGAGCTTAGTCCGCAGGCGCAAGTCGTCGGGTTGCGGATGATGACCGAGGTGGTGAACGAATCGCTCACGCAGGAACGCTTCATCGCGCAACTCGGGAGCGCCTTCAGCCTGTTCGCATTGCTCCTGGCCTGCGTCGGATTGTACGGCGTGATGTCTTACGCCATGACTCGCCGGACGAACGAGATCGGCGTCCGCATGGCGCTCGGCGCGCGTGGCGCGGATGTCGTCCGGATGGTGATGAAGGAAACAATGCTGATGGTGGCGATCGGTTTGGCCGTCGGCCTCGGCGCCGCGCTGGCGACCACGCGTCTGATTTCAACCTTGCTTTTCGGGCTTTCGCCGAACGACCCGGCGACGATTGCGGCGGCGGCGCTGTTGATGACCGTCGTGGCCGCTTTCGCCGGCTACCTGCCCGCCAGAAGAGCGTCGCGAGTAGACCCGATGACAGCATTGCGGTGTGAGTGATGACTGATCCAACTCAAACAACTCGCTTTCGCTTCTGGCTCTGGCTGATCCGATTTATCGGCGTGATCGTGCCGCGCCGGTTCCGCGCCCGCTTTCGACAGGAGTGGGAAGCGGAGCTGGAATACCGCGAGGCGCTGCTGGCCCGATGGGACCGGCTCGATTGGCGTAACAAACTCGAACTGCTGTGGCGGAGTCTGGGCGCGTTTTTGGACGCGCTCTGGCTGCAGCGTCAACGATTGGAGGAAGACATGTTTCAAGATTTACGTTTCGGTTTCCGAATGCTGTTGAAAAATCCCGGCTTCACGGCGATCGCCGTGCTCACGCTGGCGTTGGGCATAGGCGCAAACACGGCGATCTTCAGCGTGGTCAATGCGATGATGTTGCGGCCATTGCCCTATCCCGACCCGGAGCGGCTGGTATGGGTGGATTATACATCGAGTAGGAATACCGGCGGTGAGGTCTTGAGCGCGCACTTCCTTAATTGGCAGGAGCGGAGCCAGACGCTTCAAGGCATAGCCCAGGCCGATGGCGCAACGCGGACGTTGACCGGCGCGGGCGAGCCGGAAAGGGTTGAAGTCGGCCTAATCTCGGCGAGCTTCTTTACGATGCTCGGCGCGCAGCCGCTTCCACCAGGGCGCAACTTCACCGCAGCGGAAGACCAGCCCGGCGGCGCGCCCGTCGCCATTCTCAGTCACGGTTTGTGGCAGCGGCGTTATAAGGGCGATCAGGACATAGTCGGCAAGACGATCACGCTCAATGACTCCAACTTCACTGTGGTTGGCGTGGCGCCGGCGAACTTTCACTACTTCCGTCCCTTCGATGTGTGGACGCCTCTGGCAATTGATCTGGAAAAGGATCGCGCCAACGGTAATACTTCATCTCAACCGACCGTGGCTCGGCTCAAGCCCGGCGTGAGCGTTGAGCAGACGCGCGCAGAGTTGGACACGTTGCTGCAATATTACGAGACGACCAAGACGGAAGGGAGGCCGCGGATTGATCTCCGGACGCGGCTTTCCCCATTGCAGAGGTATCTCCTAGGCGATTCTAAGCGCCCGCTGCTGGTGTTGTTGAGCGCGGTCGGCCTTGTGCTGCTGATCGCATGCGCGAACGTAGCCAATTTGCTGTTGGCTCGCGCAGTCACACGGGAAAAAGAACTGGCGATTCGCGGGGCCTTGGGCGCGGGCCGGTTGCGGCTCTTGCGCCAATTGTTGACCGAATGCCTGCTACTGGCCATTGCGGGAAGCGCGGCCGGATTACTCCTCTCTTCCTGGCTCATAGGGCTGCTCGAGTCGCTCAATTCAAACGACACCCTCGGCGAGATGGGGCGTATGGCGGCAATCACGATTGACCTGCGCGTGCTCGGTTTTACCTTGCTCATTACTCTCGTGACCGGGCTGCTTTTCGGTCTCTTGCCCGCGCTGCGATTCTCACGGACGGATTTGAACGTCTCGCTCAAAGAAGGCGGACGCGGAGGCGGTTTCCACGGGCGAGGCTTGCGCAATGCGCTGATGGTGAGCGAGATCGCGCTGGCGATTGTGTTGCTGGTCGGCGCGGGTCTGCTCATCCGCAGCTTCGCAAAATTGCTCGACGTTGATCCGGGCTACCGGGCTGAAAACCTGCTGACGGCGCGGCTCGCGCTCCCGCCTCGTTACCGCGATAATGCGCAACGCGCGCAATTCTACGAACGAATCTTGCAACGCATTGCCTCGCTTCCAGGCGTCACCGCAGTCGGCGCCACCAGCCATTTGCCGTTGACCGGTTACAACATGGGCGCCACATTGCGCGTGGAAGGCCGCTCGCCACAGCCAGGGGAGAGAGAGCCCTCCGCGCCCATCGCCAGAGTCAATCCTGATTATTTCCGCACGATGGGCATATCTTTGCGCGCCGGGCGGCTCATCAACGACGGCGACACTCAAGACGCGCTCAGCGTCGCTCTGCTCAGTGAAACTCTCGCGCGCAGACTCTTCCCCGACGAAGACCCGCTAGGCAAACGGCTCTCAGTGGCCGGCCTCGGCACAACCATCGTCGGCGTGGTCAGTGACATCCGTTATACGGGCCTGGATGGTGAGATCGAACAGGCGGTCTATCTCAGTTATCGGCAATTGCCGCGCTCCGGGATGGCGCTGGTATTGCGCGGCGCGGTTGAGCCGTCGAGCCTCGCGCCGGCGCTGCGCAACTCCGTGCGCGAAATCGATCCGGCGCTACCGGTTTACGACGTGATGACGATGAATGAACGACTCTCCAATTCGGTCGCCGCGCGCCGCTTCAATCTGCTGCTGCTTGGCGGCTTTGCGGCGCTGGCGCTGCTGCTCGCCGGCGTCGGTGTTTACGGAGTGATCTCTTACGTCGTCACTCAGCGCACGCACGAGATCGGCATCCGCATGGCGCTAGGCGCGCAGAGCGCCGACGTCGTGCGTTTGTTCATCAGGCAAGGGATGTCGCAGGTTACGCTCGGCGTGGCGCTAGGCTTACTCGGCGCCTTCGCTCTGACGCGCGTAATGAAGAGTCTGTTGTTCGACGTGGGCGCAAGCGATCCGCTGACCTTCGCTTGTGTCGCGTTGTCGCTGTCGCTCGTCGCGCTCGCGGCTTGCTATTTGCCTGCGCGCCGCGCCGCGCGGATCGATCCGCTGGCGTCGCTCAGGCGCGAGTGAAACCAATGGCCGATGCGACTCGAACACCACGTTTTCGCTTCTGGCGATGGTTGGTCCGCTTCATCGGCGTGATCGTGCCGCAACGGTTCCGTACGCGCTGGCGCAGAGAATGGGAAGCGGAACTGGAATATCGCGAAGCGCTACTGGCCCGATGGAGGAGGCTCGATTGTGGCGCCAAACTCGAATTGCTGCTGCGCTCTTCGGGCGCGTTCTGGGACGCGCTGTTGTTGCAACCACGAAGATTGGAGGACGAGATGTTTCAAGACCTGCGTTTCGGCTTGCGAATGTTGTTGAAGAATCCAGGTTTCACCGCCGTCGCGGCGCTCACGCTGGCGCTGGGGATTGGCGTGAATACGGCGCTCTTCAACCTTTTCAATGCGGCCGCATTGCGGCCCCTGCCGGTCAAGGACCCTGACCTTGTCGTGAAGGTTTATCGGAAAGAGTTGGGGAAGTCAGGGCGCGAGGTCGCCGGATCGAACAGCATGCTCTCTTATTCTGAATACACCGGCTTCCGCGACAATACCCAGGTCTTCTCCGGTCTGACCGCTTATGCCGAGAATGCGTCACTGACACTGGGCGCTGATGAGCCTGAAGCGATCACGGGGCTGCTGGTAGCGGAGAACTATTTTTCGGTGCTTGGAGCGGAGATGGCTTTGGGGCGCGCTTTTTTGCCGGAGGAATGTCAGGCGCCGGGCGCGTCGCCGGTAGTCGTGTTGAGTCACCGCTTCTGGCAGCGGCGCTTCGGCGCCGACGCCGGTCTGATCGGGAAGACCATCACCCTCAATCGTCAGCCCTTCACCGTGATCGGCGTCGCCGCGCGCGACTTCAACGGCGCCGAGCTGTTCGCTCCCGATTTGTGGGCGCCGATCACGATGCAGGCTCAGCTTATGCCGGGCCGCGACTTTCTCCCAAAACAGAACTTGAGTTGGCTGGAGGTAGTGGGCCGGTTGAAGCCGGGCGTTTCGCCCGCCCATGCTCAGGCGGAGATGACGCTGTTCGCTGGTCAGCTCGATCTCGCTTACCCTGGTCGGAAGACACAGGTCATCGTCACGCCCGGCAATTTCCTGAGCGATCCCCAACACCGGAAAATATTCCTAGGCTTTGCTGCGCTGCTGTTGGCGGCGGTCGGCCTCGTGCTGCTGATCGCCTGCGCGAATGTCGCCAATCTGTCGCTGTCGCGCGCCGTCACGCGACAAAAAGAGATCGCCGTTCGACTGGCGCTTGGAGCAAGTCGCTTGCGCCTCGTGCGCCAATTGCTGACCGAGAGCGTATCGATCGCCACTCTAGGCGGCGCGCTGGGGTTGCTGTTGGCTTATTGGACGGTGATCGCGCTGCTCGCGGCGACAAAGCTCAATCAAATACTGTTCACCCTCAATATCGGCCCCGACATCCGTGTCTTCGGCTTCACCTTGTTAGTCTCCGTCTTAACCGGCCTTACCTTCGGACTAGCGCCGGCGCTGCAGGCCACCAAACCCAACCTTGCCTCGGCCCTCAAAGATGAGGGCGTCGCCATTGGCAAGCGGTTCGCGCCGCGCGCGCGGATGCGCGACTTGTTGATCGTGGCCCAGGTGACGGTATGTCTGACGCTGCTCGTTACCGCCGGATTGCTACTCAGAGGTTTGCAGCGAGCGCAGGCGCTCGATCCCGGCTTCAGAACGGATCGGGCGCTCGTGGCCAAAGCCGACCAATTGGACCTGAGACTCCTGGCGCGCGCCGAAGGCGATCCTCGCGCGCTCGTGGGGCCGCTGCAAGAAGCTGTGCGGGAGATCGAGCCGCGCATTCTGGTTTCCACAACGACGCTGGCGGAATTTTTGGAGGGCCAAATCGCTGCGCCGCGCGCGGCCGCGTTGTTCGCCGGGACAGTGGGGCTGTTGGCCTTGTTGCTGGCCTCGGTCGGGCTGTACGGCGTGATGTCTTACGCGGTCAGCCAGCGCACGCATGAGATCGGCGTTCGTATGGCGCTCGGCGCGCGCACGGGCGACGTCCTCCGACTGGTGATCCGGCAAGGAATGCGCCTGGTGGCGGTCGGCGTCGCGCTGGGGCTGGCGGGCGCGGCGGCGGTCTCGCGAGTCGTCTCCAGCCTGCTGTTTGGCGTAAGTCCGCTGGATGCGACGGCCTTTGTCGGAGTCTCTCTGTTCCTGGCCGTCGTGGCGATGCTGGCCTGCTACCTGCCCGCGCGACGCGCGACGAAGGTCGATCCACTGACCGCATTGCGACACGATTGATTTGCTTTTTGAACTGAGTTTGCAGCTATGTCGGTTGATCTGCGGAGGTAGCTATTTCAATTTCCCTGCCGCTCCGCGGCAGGGAATTATAATTCCAAAAACCACTTCCGAGCATCGGGTGGCCGCAGCCGCGAAGAATTATTTTGGAAGCTTTTCTGCTCGTTGGGCTAATTGTCAATATAAGCTGATGGAAAAATGAAAGGGGCGATGACAAAACCGATGGTTCCCAGCGACGCCGAACTGTTGCGGTCGATGTTAGCTGGAGACGAGCAGGCCTTCACCGCGCTTTATGGTCGGTACAAGGGACTCGTTTACCGGTTCGCGATCCTGATGAGCGGGCAGGCGAGCATCGCCGAGGAGGTCACGCAAGAGGTCTTTCTGGCGTTGCTCCGCAATGGGCGCCGATATGACCCTGAGCGCGCCCCGCTCAAGGCCTATTTATGCGGGGCAGCCCGCAATCAGGTCCTGCTCCTGATAAAAAAGGAGCGCCCTTACGTTCAGCTCGGTGAAGAATCTGACGAGGGCCAGGAGGTTCCTATCGCGCATTTGATCTCCGGCGACGACCCGCTAGGCGATTGCGCTCGCAATGAAGCGAATAGATTGGTGAGACAGGCCGTCCTGGCGCTGCCGGCGCGCTACCGTGAGGTGATCGTGTTGTGCGATTTTCAGGAACTGAGTTATGCGGAAGCGGCGCTGGCGCTGGATTGCCCCATAGGCACGGTGAACTCGCGACTGCATCGCGGGCATGCCTTGTTATCGAAAAAGTTGCGCGCGGCCGGGCTGGACTCGGCGCCCGACGCGCAAGTGATGAGGTGCTTCGCATGAATTGCCACGATTTTGAAAAGCTCGCCCTGGCTCTCGCGCGCAATAGCTTGCTGGACGCCACAGCGCGCGACCAGGGCTTGATCCACACAGAGGTTTGCAATCGCTGCGCTGCGCGACTGGCCGAAGAACGAGCCTTGCTCGCCCGCGTGCGCGCCGTCGTCGACGAGATGGCCGGGGAAGAGCCGCCGGCGCGCGTTGATGCCTTGCTGCTCGCCGCCTTCCGCGCGCAAACGGCGGCCACGGTCTCATCCGCTGTCATTCCGGCGCCGGGCGGCGCCGGGCGTTGGTCGAGTTGGAAGTTGGCTGCGGTGGCGGCGGGAATTTTGATCTTGATTTCAGTGACGGCCATCTTATGGAAGTCTGCGAGCTCGCGCATGCCGCGGCGCGAAGAACGAGCCGTCGCGCCTACGCCCGTCAACACGCCTGGCCCTCAAGCGGATCCGCCGGTTGGCCGCGGCCATGTGGCGGAGGGGCGACCGAATAATTTACCGAAGCGCGTACGTCGCCACGCGTCTGTGAAGAGCCCGGATGAGGCTGAAGTGTTCACTCAGTTTTTCCCATTGAGGGAGGGAGAAGACCTCACCACTCTGGATAGCCTGCAGGTGGTGCGCGTCGAATTACCGGGTTCGGCGCTCGGCGAGGTCGGCTTGCCGTTTGATCCTGAAACGGTGAATGAGCCGGTCAAAGCTGACGTGGTGTTGGGACAGGATGGGTTGGCGCGGGCTATTCGTTTCGTTCGCTAAAGATGATCTTCCTGCCGCGGAGCGGCTTTTGAGCCTAGCCCGGCGTTTCAACGCCGGGAGCAGTACAATCTCGATCCGCTAGTCGCGGAGCGACGGTTGAATGGAGGTTTCAATAACAATGAGAGCATGCGTCCTCTCACGCGAAGAGATCGTTTGTCGTCTTGGCCAGTCAACCGTCGCTCCGCGACTAAAGGGAACTATCGCGCGCTTCCCGGCGTTGAAACGCCGGGCTAGGCTCAAAAGCCGCTCCGCGGCAGGGGGATCGAAAAGGAGAATATTATGAAAAAGACACTGATACGGCTGCTGACAATAAGCTGCTTGCTCGCCGCGGGCAGTCTCAACTCGGTCGCCCAGGAGAAGACTCCACGGCCAGATGAATCGAGGCCTCAGAAAACGGGGCAAATTGAATTCAAGGCTCCGCCTGACGGTACTTTCAAAGTCTTAGGGCCCAAATTCGCCATCGGTAAGGTGGTGAAGGGCGCGCCCTATTCGGCGACGGCTACCGCGGAGACGATCCAAACCCTCAGCGACGGCAATCAAATTACCCGCAAGAATGAGTCGAAGCTTTATCGCGATAGCGAAGGGCGCGCCAGGATTGAGCAGACGTTGGAGACGATTGGTAAGTGGACGGCGGATGGCGAGGCCCAGCAACACATTTTCATCAATGATCCGGTGGCCGGCGTTTCCTACAATCTTGATCCGCGCACACACACCGCGTTCAAGAACGTTACCCCACAAAAAAAGCCGGCGACGGGGGCGCAAAGCGAGACCCTCATGATCAATGGCCAGAAGGTTACAACCTACACGATCAATGGTAAGACCGTCACACAGGCCGAGTTTGAGGCGTTTGCAGCGGCGGTGGAGATAAAGAAGAGAGCTCAGGCGGAAATACTGGAGAAGGAGATAAAGGAAGCCTCGAACAATCCCGCATTGAAAAAGAAGCTCGAGATGGTTCAAACCGGTAAACCGATCATAGACGTAGGTCAAAAGAAGACAGAATCGCTCGGGACTCAAACAATCGAAGGTGTGACTGCCGAGGGCACGCGCGCCACCCTCACAATTCCCGCAGGCGAAATCGGCAACACCCTGCCCCTCGAGATCATTGACGAAACCTGGTACTCACCCGAGTTGCAGATAAATGTGATGACCAAGCATCGCGATCCGCGCTCCGGTGAAACGACTTACCGATTGACCAATCTCAGCCGCAGCGAGCCCGACCGCTCGCTGTTTGAAGTCCCTGCTGGCTACACCGTCCAGGAGGGCAAAATGCCTCCTAAACCAAAACCGATGAAAGAGGAGGAATAGACGGCCAAGCGGCATTCAGTTTTAGGTTCAGGTCAGTACCGCGAGCGGTAGCGAGCGTGGCTTCTCCAAATTGCTCGTTCCAGGAGACTCGCTCGCTACCGCTCGCGGTACTGACCTGAAGCGTCTCCGAAGTAACCAAAGAAAGTTTGGAGAATGAAATGTTTCAAGACTTGCGTTATGGCGCGAGGATGCTGTTGAAGCATCCCGGCTTTACCTGCGTGGCCGCGCTCACGCTGGCGTTGGGCATCGGAGCCAACACCGCGATCTTCAGCCTGATTGACGCCGTGTTACTGAAAACGCTGCCGGTCAATAATCCGGAGCGGCTGGTCCTGCTCGCGCGCGCCCTCGGCGGCAAGAATGGCGCTCAATTTCCTTATCGCACTTACAGGCAAATCCGCGATCAGAATGAAGTCCTCTCCGGCCTGCTTGCTTATCACCCGTTGCGGCTGAGCGTGAGTGTGGATGGTCAACCGGAACCGGCTGTGGCGGGACAACTCGTGAGCGGGAATTATTACGCGGTGTTGGGCGTACACGCGGCGCTGGGGCGGACGATTGTCCCGGACGATGACCGCGCGCCCGGCGAGTCGCCCGTTTGCGTGATCAGCCACAACTATTGGCGCCGGCGCTTCGCGGGCGATCCGGCCGTTGTAGGAAAGACTATTCATATCGGCGGCGCGCCTTTTACCATCGTCGGCGTGACGCCGCCGGAGTTCTTCGGATTGGAAGTCGGCAGTTCGCTGGACTTCTCGGTTCCGCTGATGATGCAGCAGCAAGTGATGCCGGGGATCAGGTCGTATGTGGACGGCGCCGATCCCAATAGCTTTTTCAATGTCATGGGGAGACTGCGGCCTGGCGTGGCAATGCCGCAGGCGCAAGCCGGTTTGAGCGTGCTCTATCGGCAGCTCTGCGCCGAATACGCCGCGAGCAATTGGGGCTTCAAATTTAACCCATATCCCTGGCTCGAAGAGAAGTTAGTGTTGGAGTCGGGGAGCCGGGGGCTGTCTGAATTGCGCGTGCAGTTCTCGCGTCCGTTGCTGGCGCTGATGATTGTCGTTGCTCTGGTGTTAGCGGTCGCCTGCGCGAACGTGGCGGGACTGCTGTTGGCGCGAGCGGTCGCGCGGCGCAAAGAGATTGCGATCCGGCTGGCGTTGGGCGCTGGGCGTCTGCGGCTGGTCAGGCAACTGCTCATCGAGAGCGTATTGCTCAGCAGCCTCGGCGCCTTGCTCGGACTGCTCTTCGCTTATTGGGGAACCCGGATGCTCCTGCCGCTGTTGTCGCAGGGAGAAATCCCCGTCCAACTCAATCTCAGCCCCGACGCCCGCGCGCTCGGCTTCACGATCGCGGTGGCCACGCTGACCGGCGTGTTGTTCGGCCTTGCGCCCGCGTTCCTGGCGACGCGCGTGAACATGAACTCCACGCTCAAAAACGAAGCCTCCGGCATCAGCGGTCGAGGCGCTCATCTGACCTTCGGCAAAATATTCGTCATCTCGCAGGTCGCGCTGTCGTTGCTCCTGCTGATCGGGGCCGGATTGTTTGTGCGGAGCCTGCAGAAGTTGCAGCAGGTTGACGCCGGCTTTGCCCGCGAAAACGTGTTGGTGATGAAGCTCGAACCGGTGGGAAGTGATAGCAAAACGCCACAACTCGCCGCGCGCTATGACGAATTGCTCAGGCGGGTGGAGGCCATTCCCGGCGTGAAGCTGGCGAGCCTGATCGGCTATAGTCCGATGAGCCGGCGTGAGTGGCTGGTGATGGGCCAGACTCCGGAGACCAGCAACCCGATGACGGTCCAGGGCTATACGCCTCATCCCGGCGAAGAGATGGTCATTCCCTGGATGCAAGTCTATCCGAGCTCCTTCGCAACGCTCGGCGTCCCGCTCTTGGCAGGCCGCGACTTCGGCTCACAGGACAGCCAGCAGTGGAGGCCGGCTAATATCTGTCCGCCTTCCGCGCGCGCACCGCAGGTAGGGATCATTAACGAGAGCATGGCTCGCCGCTTCTTCGGTAACGAAAGCCCCATCGGGCGGCGTTTCGGTTTTTCCAATTCCGTCGGCAGGTGTCTCGGCGCCTCTGAACCTGATCCCGCCAGCCAGATTGAAATCATCGGCGTGGTCAAGGATGTCAAATACGCGAGTCTTCGCAATGAGGGACGCGCAATGTTCTACCTCCCCTATTATCAGGCCACCACGGGCCGCGGGCAGATGACGCTGGTCGTGCGGACGGCGGGCGATCTCACTCCGGTAGCCGCCGCTGTGCGGCGCGAGGCGCGGACGATGGACCCGGCGATGCCCATGTTTGAAGTCGAGACCCTGGCCACACAAGTCGCGGCTTCGCTGCAGCGGGAGCGTCTGCTCGCGACGTTGTCGAGTGGTTTCGGCCTGCTGGCGCTGCTGCTCTCCTGCCTCGGTCTGTACGGCATCCTGTCTTACACCGTGGCGCGCCGCACGAGCGAGATCGGCGTTCGGATGGCGCTCGGCGCCGACCGTCGTGACGTGCTATGGCTAGTGCTGCGCGACGCGCTGCGGCTGGTGTTGGTCGGCGCCGCGCTAGGAGTCCCGGCCGCTTTGGCGGCGGCGCGGCTGGTCGCGAGTCAACTTTTCGGGATCAGCGCGGCCGATCCAGGCGCCGTTGTAGCGGCTACGCTGGCGATGTTGGTCGTCGCCGCTGTGTCCGGCTACTTGCCGGCCCGGCGCGCGACGCGCGTAGATCCATTGGTGGCGCTCAGGTGTGAGTAACCAGCAATCTTCAATCATCTCACTTGAAGCCTATGCATAAATCAGATTGGCGGCCGCCATTCCAGTTACGAGGGAATGTATGAAGCATCAATTACTGATCGTAATTTTGCTCAGCCTGGCGCTGGGAACCGCCGGGGCTGGCGCGGCCAACATCTCCGGGACGTGGACATGCACAATTGATCAAAAAGACGACGACGGACCCATGAAAGTGACGTTCGTCTTCAAACAGGAGGGTGGGAAGCTGACCGGCGCCTACACCGACGCTATCAGGCGCGACCTGCCAATTACCGGCGCGGTGAAAGGGAACAAGGTGGAGTTCAGTTATGAGTTAAAACCTCCGGCCGGCGTCAAAAAGCCCGGTGGCGGCCTCATCGTCAGTTTCATCGGCACGATTGAGTCCCAGACCAGGATCACAGGAACACTTCCCACTGGAAGCCCTTATTGCGCCGGCGGGTGCAAATGGACCGCGACCAAGATGAAAAAGTAGCCAGGGCGTCGGGGCAAAAAAACGGGTGGCCGGAATCTCGGCCACCCGGAGTTCTAAGTCGAACCACACAACATCAAGACTAGATGGAGAAAATCCGTTCCGCTCCACGCGCCTGGCCTTTCCAGTCTCGATCCGGGCGATTCGATTGAGCGACGCCCCGGCGTTCAGGGTTGGGGCTGTCGTCCATACGGGGCGGGCGCCTCCGGGCTGTTAGCCACTCTGCGTCCGGGGCGCTCGGCTGGCGTGATTGAAGCGGATTGTTCCTGGCCGTCGCGCACGAATTTCAATTTAACGGCCGTGCCGGCCGGCGTGTCGGCGATGAGCTCGGTCAGTTGTTTTGTGGATTTCACTGGCTTGCCGTCGAATTCGACGATCCGGTCGCCGTTGCGCAAACCCGCCCTCGACGCGGGGCCGCCGTTCGTCACGTCAGCGACCGTCGCGCCGCCCCCGGCGGTCTGCGAGTCTTGCAGGGAGACGGCCAGATAGCCGCGCGAGACGCGTCCGTTCCTGAGCAGTTGCTCCTTAACCTTCTTAGCAATGTTCGACGGGACTGAAAAGCCGATGCCCTCGCTGCCGCCCGAACGCGAATAGATCATCGTGTTGATGCCGATCACTTCACCGTTCATGCTGATCAAAGGCCCGCCCGAATTGCCCGGGTTGATTGAAGCGTCGGTCTGAATGTAGTTGTCGTAGGTCCCGCCGAATTGGCGTCCCGTCGCCGAGACGATGCCTGCGGTCATCGTCTGCTCGAGGCCGAACGGCGAGCCTAGCGCGATCACCCATTCGCCTTGCTCCAGCTTCGACGAATCGCCGAGCGTCGCGTACGGCAGGTTCTGAGCGTCGATCTTGACCAGCGCCAGATCGGTTTCGGCGTCCACACCGATGCGGCGCGCTTTGAATTCGCGGCCGTCGTAGAGCCGGACTCTGATCTCGGAGGCGGGGCCGGCCACGTGGTTGTTAGTCAGAATGTAACCGTCCGGGGTGACGATCACTCCGGAGCCTGTCCCGCTCCTCGCGTAAGGCGACTGCTGCTGCACGGGGTTGAGCGGCTGGCCAGATGGCGAAGCGGATGGCGGACCGGACGGCGCCGCCTCGTCTGGCTCGTCGGCGCTGGTCTGACGTATTCCGCCTGTGACGATGTTGATCTGGACGACGGCGGGCTTGATCCGCTTGGCCACGTTGATAAACACGCGCGAAAGCTCGGCGGGCGAAGGCAGTGTGGTCGGAGTCTCCGGCGCCTTCTCTTTTTGCGCCTGCTGCCCGGAGGCTATCGCGTCCTCCGGCGCCTGTTGCCCGAAGACCATCGAGCCGCTCGACGCGAACAAACCGAATCCCAGCGAAAGAGCCAGCGCCGGAGTCAATATTCGAACGCGCGGAGCCCTTTTTATCGAATCATTGAATCTGTTCTCCATCTTTGTGTTTTACCTCTGTGTTGAGAAATGAAGGGACGTAACAAGAGCGGTTCTTAAACCGCCCCTTGAATCGTTTCACGGTTTACGAAAAACAATTCACTGTGTATGTCTTCTTTGTCTTGATTTAACAGAGACGATCATTGTCTGCTCAAGCGCGGCCTTTGATGCGCTACGCGCAGAACTTACTGTCTGGCAGGCAGATTATTCATCGCTAAATGAATAGGACTTATAGGACCAATGAGACCTAGACGTCCTATAGGTCCCATGGGTCTTATAAGTCCTATTCGCGGCGCTGACAGGGGCTACGCGGCTCAGGGCGTGGCGTAATAGCCTTCTTTAGCCCGCACGGTCAACGACGGCAACCCCTTCGGAGCGTTGACGCGGACTTTGATCTTGCGCCACTTGCCGTCGCGCTGTTCGTTGAACGGGACGTAGCCGATGCTGTATTGATGGCGTAGCGTCAGCGCGATGCGCGTGACCGCGTCCTCCAATTCCGCGTACGAAGAGGGGAAAAAGGCCATGCCGCCGGTCGTGTGGGAAAGTTCTTCCAGGATCAACTGTCCCTGTCTGTCCAGCACGGACCCCGCGCCGGCGCCCTCTTCCAGGATGCCGATGCAGTAGACTTGCACGTCGGCTTCTTTGAGAAGTTTCCGCAACTCCCCGTAGTTGTATCGAGAAGCGTTGTCCTGGCCGTCCGAGACGATCAAGATCGCCCGCTTGTCGTGGCGGCCCTCTTTGACTTTTTCGACGCCCAGATAGGAGGCGTCATAGAGGGCCGTCTGGCCGCGAGGCTCGGCCAGTGAGAGTTTGTCGAGGACGCTCCGCCCGTCCGAAAGCTCGGCCAGCAGCGAAGCGCGCTCGTTGAATCCGACCAGGAAGAAATCGTCTTGATCATGGCAGGTGTCAATGAAAGCTTTGATCGCTTCACGGGCGCGTGACATCTTGTTGTTCATGCTTCCCGACAGGTCGAAGATGATGCCCACGCTGGCCGGCCTGTCGTCGTCACTGAAGAATTCGATCTGCTGCCGGACTTTGTCTTCGTAGATTTCAAAGTGTTCTTTATTGAGACCGCTGATCTGGCGGAATTGCTTGTCGGTCACCGAGACGTTGACGACGACCAGCGATGTGCGCTGTCTGATGACGTTTTTATCTTGATCGATATCGGGGCCTTGTCGCTGACCTCTGACGCCGGGCTGCGGCGCCAGTAATAGCAGGCATCCGATTAGCGCTTTGTAAATACTCGCGCCACGGTTTTTTGTGCGCCTCATAATCCCTCTCCCTTCGGGTTCAAGAAATTTCAGGCCGGGGAGATCGGAAGACGGGAGCGACAACACATCAGCAAAAAGTGTTCATTACTGTGGCTTAACGTGAATGGGGCTAAATGGGACTTATAGGGACTAATAGGACCTACAGGTCCTATTAGTCCCTATAAGTCCCATTCCATTTCCCAATAATTCTTGTTCGTCCGGCGAACGGGCTGTATGACCGCGGCGGGCGATGTATGAGGCCGAATCCGCTCGGCGCTATATCGTACCGACACGACGACGCCGGTAATTTAAATTGCGTGTCAGGATGTTTCTCACCGAAAAAGATCGCGCGTTAAAGTTTTGGGCATTGCTGACGGTCCTCGCGATCCTTTTACTGCAATCTTGCCGCAACAGAGATCACAAGGAAGTCTCACTGCCACCCGCGCGGTCTACGGAGAGGGCGGGCGCGGTTCTCTCTTACGCCGACGTCGTCGACGGCGTCGCGCCGGCGGTCGTGACCATTCGTTCTCAACGCGTGGTGCGCGCGCCACGCCAGTTTCCTTTCTTCAACGACCCTTTTTTCCGTGACTTCTTCGGCGACCGCTACGGCGCGCCCGGGCCGCGCCCGCAGATTCAACGAGGCCTCGGCTCGGGCGTGATCATCACGAAGGACGGATACATTCTGACCAACCATCACGTGATCGACGGCGCCGAAGAGATCAGAGTCGAGCTGACGAACAATCGCGGTTACGACGCGAAGGTCATAGGCGATGACCCGCGCAGCGATCTGGCCGTGCTCAAGATCGGCGCTAACGACCTGCCGATGCTCACGCTGGGGGATTCCGACCGCGTGCGCGTGGGCGACGTGGTGTTGGCCGTGGGCAATCCGCTCGGCATCGGCCAGACGGTGACCGCCGGGATCATCAGCGCGAAGGGACGCACGACGGGTTTGAGCGACGGCAGCTTCGAAAGCTTTCTGCAGACCGACGCGCCGATCAATCAGGGCAATTCCGGAGGCGCTCTGGTTGACACGGCGGGCGAACTCGTGGGGATCAACTCGCAAATCGTCTCGCCGACCGGCGGCAACATCGGCATCGGCTTCGCAATCCCGGCGAACATGGCGCGAAGCGTCGCCGAACAGTTGATAAAAATCGGCAAGGTCAAGCGCGGCTATCTGGGCGTCGGCGTTCAAGCGGTAACTTCGGACATCGCCGCGAATCTCGGACTCAAGGAGGTTCGCGGCGTGATCGTCAGCAACGTCGAGCGGGGAAGCCCGGCCGAGCGCGCAGGCTTGAAGCAGGGTGACGTGATCACCGTCATCAACGGAAATCAGATCGAAGACGGCATGCATCTGCGCAACGTCATCGCCAGCGCCGGGCCGGGCGCCGAAGTGACGATTACCGTTTTGCGCGACGGCCATGAACAGCAATTGCGCGCCAAGCTCGACGAGCTTGCGAACCAGACAACCAGCCGCCCCACCGGCGCCCCCGGAGCCGGCTCGAGCGACGAGGAGCGTCTCGGATGGACGGTCACTCCGATGACGCCGGAATTGGCCGCGCGGCTGGGACTCGGCCGCGACGCGCGGGGATTAGTGATCACGGACGTCGATCCGGCGGGCGCCGCAGCCGAAGCCGGACTGCAGCCGGGCGATGTGATCGAGCAGGTCAATCGTCAGGCGGTCCGCTCCGCGGAGGATTTGAAATCGGCGCTCTCTCGCGCAGGCTCGCAGCCGCTGCTTCTGCTCATCAACCGCCGAGGCGCCACCGCTTACATGACACTGCGGCCACGCTGATATAGGACCTATAGGACTTATGGGACGTTCTATTAGTCCTATAAGTCCTATAGGTCCTATAAGTCCTATAGGTCCTATATCAGTTATTTCATCGGCTCGGTCTCGGCAGAGCGAAGCCTGATTGCAGTTCCAGCCATTTGAGAATGTCGCGGCGGCGCAGCAATCCGACCAGGCGGCCGTTTTCTACCACGGGGGCCTGGCCCACGTCGCGGCGCGTCAATTTCTCTAGCGCGTCGCCGACGTCTTCCGACGCGGCGACTGTGTCGAGATGATTGGCGTCGGTCATGATTTCGCCTACCGTCACGCGCTCCCACGCCTCTCGTGGGACTTTGCGGATGTCTTCCAGGCAGACCAGCCCGACCAGGCGGTCTCCTTCCATCACGGGGAAGGCGCGTTCATCGGCGCCCATCACGTAATCGTAAACGAGATGGTTGACGGTGAGAGTAGGCGCGACCGTCGGCACGTTGAGGCGCATCAGTCGAAAGACGGGCACGTCTTCGAGCAGGTCGCGGACGACCGTCTGCTGATAACTATTCACGGCGGCGCTGTTCAAGAACCACCCGATGAAGATCAGCCACAATCCGCTGATCAAGCCGGTTCCGAAGAACGGCAATTGCGCGCCGAGGGCCATCGCGACGCCGGCGGCGATGAACATCCAACCCGTCAAGCGCCCTACTCCGGCGGCCCAGGCGGTGGCTTTGCGCAGGTCTTTCGTCGCGCTCCACAAGGCGGCGCGCAAGATTCGCCCGCCGTCGAGCGGGAATCCCGGAATCAGATTGAACAAACCGAGAAGGATGTTGATCGGCCCTAGCCATGCCAGCAAGGTCGTGAGCGGGCCGAGCTGCCGGGCGACCGTCTCAGGGTCTTGGCCCGTTATGTTCGACGTGGCGGCGCTGAAGGCCGCCAGCGCCAGAAAGATCATGCCCAACAATATGCTGGTGATGGGGCCGACCACCGCCATCAGGAATTCGGTCTTCGGCGTCGGCGGCTCGCGTTCGATGTTTGACACGCCGCCGAACAGAAAGAGAGTGATCCGGCGCACCGGCAACCCGCGCGCCTTGGCCACGAGCGAATGAGACAGTTCATGCAACAGAATCGACGCGAAGAAGAGTAATGACGCGACGACGGCCAGCCCCCATCTCAGCGCCGCGCTCCAATCAGGATGCCAGGCGGGAAACAGGCCGACGGCCAGACTCCAAGTGACCAGCAGGAAGATCAAGATCCAGCTCCAATCGACGTGGATGTTGATTCCGAATATCCGTCCTATATAGAGTCCCCGGTTCATATCCATAGTCCGAGCGCGCGCGGTTGAGGGAAAATCCCTGGGAGCGCAAGCATCCTTGCCTGCTCATAGCCCGAGAGCGCGCGGTTGAGGGAAGACGCCTCTTTGCGTCCCCCCGTTGACGGCCGCGGCCATTCCGCGGGCTTTACTGAATCGTAATTCATCCTCTCCGTCTGGCGCCCCACCTCTCTCCACCAGCAGCACGTCGCCGGCCGAAATCTGCCCCGTGGCGATCAGATTCGAGAGCGGGATGATCAGGTAGCGCTCGATGGCCCGCTTCAGCGGCCGGGCGCCGTAGCGCCGGTCATACCCTTCGGCCAACAGAAAGGCCTTCACCTCGTCGCTGCATCTGAGCACGAACGGGCCGCGCCCCGCCGCGAGGATGCGGCGCTGCACCGTCTCCAGCTCCAGGTCGAGAATCCTGCGGATCGCCTTCTCGTGCAGCGAATTGAAGACCACGACCTTGTCCAGCCTGTTCATGAACTCCGGCGAGAATTTGCGCCGCGCGGCTTCGACGCCGATCTTCTCCAAGCGCGCGTTAATCTCCTGCGAGGCGATCGCCCCCGGCGCGAACCCCATCGGCCCCTCGGTCACGAGGCTCATTTCGCGCGCCCCCAGGTTCGAGGTCATCACGATGACGCAATTCGAAAAATCGACGCGGCGGTTGTCGCCCAGCGTCAGCGTGGCCTTGTCAAGGATGCCCAACAGAAGCTGCCAGAGCGCGTCCGACGCCTTTTCGATCTCGTCGAAGAGGACGAAGGTCATTTTCTTGGACGGGGTCTGGAAGCGGTCGATGTGCTCTTGAGAAAGCAGTGGCTGGGTCTCGCGGTGCCCCAGATAGCCCGGGGGCGAACCGATCAACTTCGAGATTTCATGCGAATGTTGAAACTCGGCGCAATCGACTTTGATCATCGCGTACGGGTCGCCGAAGAGAATTTCGGTGGCGACCTCGACCGAACGCGTCTTGCCCGACCCGGTCGGCCCCAGGAACAATAGCGCGCCGATCGGCTTCCCGTGCAAAGGCAGCTTCGCCAGATACAGTTGATACAACTGCGACAAGGCCAGCACCGCGTCCTCTTGCGCCACGACGCGCGCGAACAACTCCTGCTCGAAATACCTGGCTTCGTCGCACCTCTGGCTGGCGTTGAGCGCCACCCAATCCGCCGACGCCGGCTCTCCAGCGGCCGCCGCCACTGCCTTAACCTTTTGCGACGTTGGTCTCATATTCCTCACTCCGCTCTCGATTTGATGAACATTCATTGTTAAACGACGCAAGCTCGGCGCCAGTTAAAAGCGCGCGGCGGATCGAGGATCGAGGATCGAGGATGGAGGATCGAAGTTAGAGGATCGAGGATCGAAGGTGGAGGATCGAGGATAAGGAATCAAGGATCGCGCCATTCAACGTAAGGCGATCTTCTATTCTCGATCCTCCATCTTCGATCCTCGATCTTCGGGGCCTGTTCTTTGTTGATTCACTTGTTCCGAGAAAAAACAGAGTCGAAGTGTTCGGACAGGGCGCCTGAGTCGCGGTAAAAGGCTTTTATCGAGCGATCACGCCTGTTTGCGGCAGCAAGGCTCATGCCGACAAAAAATCTTATTCGGAAAATGAGATGTGTGAGAAATGGCGTAAATACGAATGCGCAAATATAGATAACGCCGATTATCCATCCTTGTTTTAGCAAGGGGCCGAAGGGTGTTGATCGCGCAGCGATTCGTCAGGCGCCGATTTTGCAAGGGCGTCGAGACGTGAACCTCCAGTTAAGGATTGGAGCGGCTTTAGCACGGTCAGGATGCAAGCGCCATCCGGTGGCATGAAGTGAGTGCGTGCCACGCCGTTCGAAAGCAAACTTTGGTTGCCGGACTTATCCTTCATCAGGACGACAGGGATAACGAAGGCAACCTTTTTTTATGAGGACCGCCTGTCAGACCGCAGAGACCGCAGGGTGATCATTCTGATTTCTCTCTATCCTTGCGTCTCCCTCTATCTCTCAGTCCCTCCGTCTCTTCAAACAGCCTGGCCTCCGTCAGCCTTGCCTGTAGCCACTGGCGGAAGATTTCGGCTTCGCGCGGTTTGCGCGTCCAGCGCGCGCGGTCGAACATTGTCATCGCCATCATCAAGGCGTGGTGTTGGCCCGCCCGATCGCCGGCCGTTTCGAACTGGCGATAGAAACGCTCGATCAACTCGACGCTCTGGCGGGCGGTCGCCTCGTCTCTGTAGCCCAGCCTTCCCGCGAAGAATTTCGAATAGACGTTCATCGGGTGTGAAGTCGTGGTGTATAGATCGAAATACCCGCTCATCAACCCCGCCTCTTGCAGCACCGAAGCGATATAACTGGGGCGAGCGCGCGTGATCATAGCCAGATCCTCCACGCTGCTAATCCCCGACGTGAAGAGCGAAATTATTTGATCCTTCTTCGATACGCGTCGTTCCTTCTCCGCCGCACGCTCCGCGCCGGTAAACTCGTATTCGTTGTCGTATTCATTGTCCGAAATCAAGTCTCTGTACATACCTCTTTAATATGCAAATTGCTGGCCCGATGTTTGCGAATAAAAAAAGACAAAAGACGAAAGCGCGGCGCCGTTGGAGAGCCGTTTCAATGAGAGTTGGTGATTTTTCAGTTCACATAGCGACGCTACTTGTAATAATTCCACTGATTTCGTTCTCTCAGGCCGGGCAGACCGGCGCGAGGCGCGCGTTCAATCTCTTTTCGCCCAAACAGGAGATAGAGATCGGGCGGCAGTCCTCGATCGCGGTCGAGAAGCGCCTGCCGTTACTCTCCGACGCCGGAGTGAATGAATATATCAACCGCCTCGGCCGAACATTGATCACGCGCGCGCCCGGCGAGCGCTACCCGTACAGCTTCAAAATCGTCAACGTTTCCGAGGTGAACGCGTTCGCGTTTCCCGGCGGGCCGATCTACGTCACTCGAGGGGCGATTGAAGCCGCGCGCAGTGAAGACGAATTGGCCGGAGCGCTCGCGCACGAAATCGCCCACGTCGCGCTCAGACACGGGGCGAGTCAGGCGTCGAAGGCATATCTGGCGCAGGCCGGACTCGGCGCTCTCGGCGGCTTCGTCGGCGAAGACGCGGCGCCGAATATCATCGGCTCGATAGGCGGCTTCGGGTTCAACACGGCGTTTTTGAAACACGGCCGCGAAGCGGAAGCGGAAGCCCATGCGCTCGGCGCGCAGATTCTGACGCGAGCAGGATACGATCCGCGCGAAATGACGGCCTTCTTCCGGGCGCTTCGTCGCGGGGAACGCGTCGAGGCGTCGAAACTGCGAACGTTCCTCGACGATCACCCTGACGATCGGGCCGAAGAGCAGGTCGAGCGGCCACAAGCCTCGCGGGGCGCCGCCGGCGATTTCCGTCGCATTCAAACTCACATCGCAGAATTGCCCCGCGCTTACGACGTCTTGACCATCGCCAGACGCGGTCCGACCGCGATTGAAGAGGCGCAGAACCGGGCGCCACAGAATGTCAAAGTTGAACGGCCTTCGTCGCATTTTCAAAATTATTGGCGTCCCGGCGGCTTCTGGTTCCAAGTGCCATATCCCGAAAACTGGCTGGCCTACCCTAGCAGTGAGGGACTCGGAGTCACATTCGTCCCGCCGGGCGGATTCGTCGAGGCGCGTGGGCCTTCTCGCCTGGTTTATGGCGCCGTCGTCAACCGCTACAGGCCGATCGGAGACAACAGTCTCTGGACCGGGATACGGCAGCGCAGCTTCCGCTACATAGGAGGCCGCGGCGCCTTGGTCGAAGCCACGAACGACCTCCTCGACAGTGTGTTGCAGAATAACCCGCATCTCGATTTCGCCCGCGGCTCGGACCGGCGCGGCTCAATCGACGGAACGCCAATCATCGCCTTGACGCTCGTCGGACGCTCGCCTGCGACCGGGCGCGGCGAGCGCGCCCAACTCTATGCGCGTGAACTCGAAGACAGCGACATCGTCTACGCCATCTTCGTCGCCCCCGACGACGAGTATGACAATTTCCGCCCGGTCTTCGAGCGAATGCTGCGCGGCCTGAAGATCAACGACAAGGAACTGCGGCGCGATTAATGAATCGAGGATCGAGGATCGAGGATCGAAGATAGAGGATCGAGGATCGCGCCATAAAGGCGACCTCTATCCTCGATCCTCGATCTTCGATCCTCGATCCTCGATCCTCGATCCTCGATCCTCGATCCTCGATCCTCGATCCTCGATCCTCGATCTTCGATCCTCGATCCTCGATCCTCGATCCTCGATCCTCGATCCTCGATCTAGCTTGCCTGCTTCAACTCTTCAGGTTGGTTCTCCTGTTGGAGGCGCTTCAGGTAATCGATAAAGCTCGACGCCGCGCGTTTAGATATCTCTTCCAGATTGCACTGCAGCAGCGATTGGCACTCCTGTTCGACGTTGCAGCCGATTTCGCGGCCGAGGTTCCGGATCATCCAGAGCTGTTTGGGCGTCACCAGGTCGCCCAGCGTCTTGGGTCGCGGGTCGCGCGCGATGCTGGGCGCTATCCCGTTGTTCTCTTCGGTGACGTCGGACTCGCGGCGGTAAAGGTCGCGGGCGATGCCGAATTTAACGGCGGCGCGTTTCAACGCGTCGTGCTCGGCCTTCTTGATGCCGGTCTCGGTGTCGGCGGGGCCGGTGCCGACGCCTTCGCGCGTCACGCCGTCGATGGTGATCGCGGCGGTCACCGCGACCATATCGCCGATCTGCGTGAGGTTGCGGACGGCGTGCGACCAGTCGGGCGCGACGCGGTCCAGGATGTCGGCCACCGTGTGCCATTCGATGTATTCGACCCAGTGGGTGTTCCCTTGACGATCGGTCCACCCTTCACGCGTCTTGATCAGCCTGGAATCTATCGGCTGTCGCAGCGTGCGCAAAAGGTTCGCGAAGGCCAGCGGCACAATCTGAGCCGATTGCGCCGGCCCCGTCCGATCCGGATCAATCGCCTTCGGTTTGGGTTCGGCCTCTGTTTCGGTTGTGGAACAGACTTCAGTCTGTTCCGGCTGGGAACGGACTGAAGTCTGTTCCACGTCTTCTGTGGAACAGACTTCAGTCTGTTCCGCTAGAGAATGTTTGACGGCCAGAATGTGCTCGCACCGAAAGGCCTGGTCGCCGGCCCACAGCCGCTCGAATTCGGGGCATGAACAACGCACGCGCCCGTTTTCATCCCGCCAAACTTCATAACTCTCCTGCCGCCCGCGCGCCGCGGCGGTCTTCACGAAATAGCGTGAACCTTCGCGCGTCACCAATCCCATCGCCGCCAGGTTCTGCGCGCGCCTGTCCCGTTGAACCGCTTTTTTGCCTTCCGCCCCTCCAATCCCTTTCGCCTGTTCCTTGATTTGATCGACAGCAACGTCTGCAACAGCTTCTTTAGGCCTCATTCTCACACTGACTCCTTAAATCAAACCACACGACATTGGCGCGACATTGTGTGTGGCAAGCGAGTAACCCTGTGAACGCTTGTCTTGCCGCACGCGCCGCGCCGGCGTCCCAATGCCGCCCAATGCCGTATGGATCGATTTAAAATCGACGCCCTGAATGACCCGAACCGAAGATCAGACGGCCCGACCTTTCATACAGCGACAGTTCGAACCTCAGGGCGCCAAACACGGTCCACGATAGCAGATTGCCGTTGATGTTGCAAGTGTGAAACGCTGCGTGTCGCCTACGCAACGGGCTAATTGATGTGTACATAGGCTGTCCGTTAATAAAGCACTAAGCGTATTGACAAAAGACAACTTGGAGTGGCGAAGGAGAGGGAAGCGTAGGAAATGGTTGCGGTGAATGCGCTAATGAGAGCGGGAGGGAATTGGGACACGTGGCACATTCCTTGCGAATGGCGAATGCTGCAATCGATCTTGTCTGCAAATCGGATCCGGGCAACTCGACCAGACGCTTACAAGCCAATTCACAGCGAAGGCGCCGGGGCTCAGGCTTCGCGGCCTCAAGGAAATCGACAGCGCCGCTCGGGCAAGGCGCCGGCGCAAGGAAGGAGATAGATGAGCGCGATAATCAAATTCGCCGATCACATGCCAAGCCGGCCTTCGATCGCGGAGAGCCTCCAAGAAGAATTCAATAACATCAACTCGCCGGACACCCCGCTCGAGCAGAAACTGGCCTCCGCTCTCTCCTGTATCATGCAACTCCAGATGCGAATCTCCGATATGCAGGAAAAGATGGCGCAATCGGAGAGGGACGTCAGTATAAAAGAGATGCTGCTGCGCAACGCGACGCTGCGTGAGCGTGAACTTCGCACGCAATTGGTGGGAAGGTTCTGGTGATGAATAGCTCAATGGATTCGCCGCCCGCCTTTTATAATCGCCGTCTTTGGCGCCGCCGCCTGTAACACTTCAATCAATATTTCATATGGCATATGACATATGACGTATGGCCCCGCCGTCAACGCAACGGCCAAAATATAGGAATGACCAGCAGTGTCACGGCCATTACGCAGATCGTCAGGATTCCTCCCACACGAACGTAATCGGCGAAGCGATATCGGCCGGGCCCGTAAACTATCGCGCAGGCGGGTTCGAGAGGCGTGGCGAATGAGGTCGAGGCGGCGATGGCGATCGTCATGGCGAAGGCGCGCGGGTTGACGTGCAATTGTTGGGCTACGTTGATGGCGATCGGCGTCAGGAGCAGCGCCGCCGCGGCGTTGACCATCGTCTGGGTGAGCGCGACGGCGAAGAGGAAGAACCCGCCCATCACCACGATCGGCCCGTAATCTCCGAGGTGCCGCGTCACGTGTTGCGCCGCCAGCCTCGCGGCGCCCGTCTTCTCCATCGCCACGCCCAACGGCAGTGTCGCCGCGATCAGCACGATGATCGGCCACTCGACTCTGGCGTAGGCTTCGCGCGCCGTGATGCAGCCGGCCAGCAGCATGGCCGTCGCGCCGGCCAGGCTGCAGAGCGCTATCGGCGCCAGATTCAAGCCGGCCGTGACGGACACTCCGATAAAGATCGCGACGGCCCAGGCCGCCTTGTTTTTCCTGAGCCGAGTATGTGGGACGTCGTCGAGCGTCAGGAAATTCGGGTCTTCGCGCAGACTGTCGATGCGTCTGCGGCGGCCCTGGATGAGCAGCATGTCGCCGACTCTTAGTTGTATGTCTTCGAGGTTTTCGTAGAGCGCCTGGTCATGCCGGTAGATCGCCAACACGTCGGCGCCGTAGCGGGAGCGGAAGTGAATTTGTCTGAGCGTGCGGCCCACGAAAGTGGAATTCGGCGCGATGATCGCTTCGACAATCACCGTCTCGGTGTCTCTCCTGCTATCGGGCCTGCCGTCGTGTGGGGCCGCGCCTGTTTGCGCCTCCTGGAACGACATCGTATCGCTTTTGATCCCGAGGCCCTGGCTCTCCTTGATGCTCAGGATCTTGTCGGGTTTTCCTCTGACCAGCAGCACGTCGCCGGGCCGCAGAACCGCCTCTCCGTGCGGCAACACGCGTTCGCCGCCGTGGACGATGCCGATGATGCGCAAGTCATATTTGCCGCGGAAATCGGCCTCGGCCAACGTCCGGGCGATCAGCGGCGAATCGGGCAGCACGACGAGCTCGGTCAGGTAATCCTTCTCGGCCCGCCCCTCCGCCGCCAGTCCGTTCAAACGCCGCGGCAGTAGTCGAGAGCCGAGCAGAGCCATGTAAAGGACGCCTGTTATGACGATCGGGACGCCGATCGGCGCGAATTCGAAGAGTCTAAACGGCTCCAGGCCGTATTTCGGCAGCAGGCCGTTCACCGCGAGGTTGGTGGGCGACCCGGCCAGCGTGCATTTGCCTCCGAGCACGGCGCCGAAAGCGAGCGGCATCAGAAACATCGAGGCCGGCGTCCTGAGGCGCTTGGCGATGGCGATCACCCCGGGCATCAAGACCGCTGTCGTCACGACGTTGCTCATGAAGGCCGCGATTGAAGAGGCCGTCAACATCATGATGACTAGCAGCTTGGTCTCGCCGTCGCCGGCCAGCCGGTGGAGCCTGTGGCCGATGGCCTCGACTACGCCGGTGTTGAAGAGCGCGGCCGAAATGACGAAGAAGCTGGTGAGCGTGATGATCACCGGATCGCCGAACCCGAGGAAGGCTTCCGCCGGCGTAATGACGCCGGCGAGCGCCAGGGAGAGCAGCGCCAGTATCGCGACCATGTCCATCGGCAGCGCCTCGGTCACGAACAAGATTATTGCAATCAGCAGAATGATGAAGACAAACGCAATAGTCACTTTGATTGCACAATATAAATTTCAAGAAAAAGCCCTTCCGTTTTTCGTCCCGGAGGGATGGCGGATATTAGCCGGTGGAGAAACCACCGGCGTCGGATGCGGTGGGAGTCCGCGCCCTGGAGGGGCGCCGGACCGAAGCAACGGGTCTCGCGCCCTTTCAGGGCTGGAAGAGTTTTGGCGCCAATGTCCCGGTGGTTTCTCCACCGGCTAATATCCGTAGCGCCTCCGGAGCAGAAGAACATTTTCTTGAATGCCATAGTTACGATCTCCAAGAGCGCGACGCCGAGCCGCGCCGCAGCAGATCGAAGACCGCCCGGATCACGTCGTCGAATGAAGCCGGTTTGGTGATGCAAAAATCCGCGCTCGAACTGACCCCCGCCGGAATTTCATCGCGGCTGTAGCCGGTGATGACAATGATCGGAACCTGGCCCAGGGCGCGATTGGCGCGAAGTTTTCTGAGCACCCGCTGGCCGTCGATGTCCGGCAGGTTCAGGTCGAGAACTATGACGTCGGGCGAGAAGCGCCGCGCCGCGCGATAGCCGGAGACGCCGGCGGCCGCCGATCTGGTTTCGCAGCCCTCGGCCTTGAGGAGATGTTCAATCGCTTCGCGCGAATATTCATCGTCCTCGATGATCAGGATGCGGGGCTTACGTTTCTCCATCGCTTTGATCTCCTTACAGGCGCGGAGTCACAAAGCCGATCTTCAGGCCCTTCTAAGAGCGCTCCTAAAGACATTTCTCTCCTTCCTTACTCCTAGCGTGAGGAAGCAAGGGAGGCGCCATCGTCATTTGTCGTTTGTCATTTGTCATTTGTCATTTGTCATTTGTCATTCGCCATTTGTCATTGGTCAAATGGCCCGCAGGACGATGGACAATGACCAGTGACAAACGACAAATGACAAATGACAAACGACAAATGGCGGACAGAAAAACGCTGTTGTAGTATTTTGTCTGAACACCGAACCGCAACCCGATTTTCGGAGTCGTCAAACGCATGAAGAGAAGTCTGATCGCCAGCTTCATTGTGACAATCGTCGCAGTATCTGCGGCCGCGACGGTCTGCGGAGATAAGGCCTCTCTGTCGCAATTGAGTCTGCTCGATCTCGAAGGTAAAAGCGTCAACCCGCTCGCGGGTCAGGGCGCGAAGGCCGTTGTCTTCATCTTCACTCGCCCTGATTGCCCGATTTCAAACCGTTACGCGCCGGAAGTACGGCGGTTGAGCGCGTCGTTCGCGCCCGAAAAGATAAAATTCTGGCTGGTTTATCCTGACGCCGACGCGCAGCCCGACGCGATTCGCCGGCATGTCGAAGAATACGATTACAACTGCGAGGCGCTGCGCGACCCGCGACACGAACTGGTCAAAGCGACCGGCGTCAGCGTGACTCCGGAGGCGGCGGTGTTTGTCTTCAATCGATCCGGCGCGCGGATGATCTATCGCGGGCGCATTGACGATCAGTACGCCGCGTTCGGCAAACATCGCCCCGCGCCGACCGCGCATGATCTCGAAGACGTTCTCACAGCCGTCGTCAAAGGCGCGACGATTGAATTCAGAACTGCGCCGGCGGTCGGTTGCTACATTTCTGATCTGAAATAAAGGCTATGCCCGAGTTTGTCCGACTATTCACCGCAGAGGCGCAGAGGACGCAGAGGCGTCGCAGAGAGAGAAGGAGAAATGCCCCTCCGCCCTTCTCTGCGACCCCTCTGCGTCCTCTGCGCTTCTGCGGTGAAAGGCGCCATATTCTCCTTTTCTGTCTATCGATTGCCGCCGCTTTCATTGCGCCGGCAGTCTCCAATCGGGCCGAAGCCGGACGCCTTTCGCAACAGATCACTTTCAACAAACACGTCGCGCCGATCCTCTTCGCTAACTGCGCCGCCTGCCACCACGCGGGCGGGGCGGGGCCGTTCGGCCTGATCGAATATCAGGAGGTCAAAAAACGCGCGAGGCAGATCGTGACTGTGACCGGGAGCCGCTACATGCCGCCCTGGCTTCCCGAACCTGGCTACGGCGAGTTCGCCGACGCGCGCAGGCTGAGCGACGGGCAGATCGAGACCATTCGCCGGTGGGTGGAGCAGGGAATGATCGAAGGCGACAAGAGCGATCTCCCGCCCGCGCCGAGCTTCAATGACACATGGCAGTTAGGCCGGCCCGATCTGATCGTCGAAATGCCGCAGCCTTATACGCTGCCCGCCGGAACGACCGATCTCTTTCGCAACTTTGTCATCCCCCTTCCGATCACGAAGACGCGATACGTCAGAGCTGTGGAGCTTCTGCCCGGCGACAAAAAAATCTTCCACCACGCCAACATCCTGATAGATCGAACCGGAGGGTCGCGCCGCCGCGATGAGCAGGACCCCGAAGTCGGATTCGGAGGAATGGACGTGGCGATCGAGTCGGAGAGCTTCGACCCCGACAGCCACTTCCTCTTCTGGAAACCAGGCTCCGCGCCGTGGGTCGAGCCTGAGGGAATGGCGTGGCCGGCCACGCCGGGGACCGATCTGGTCTTGAATCTTCATATGCAGCCCTCGGGCAAGCCGGAAACGATCAAGGCGCGGATCGGGCTATATTTCACCGACAGGGCGCCGTCCAAATTCCCGATGCTTTTGCAACTCGAACACGACGGCGCGATAGACATCCCTCCGGGAAAGAAAGATTTCGTCATCACCGATGAGTTCACGCTGCCCGTGGACGTTGACGCGCTCGCCGTCTATCCGCACGCGCATTACGTCGGAAAAGACCTGCAGGCTCTCGCGACGCTGCCTGACGGAACGAAGAAGCCGCTGGTGTGGATCAAAGATTGGGAACTGAACTGGCAGGCGGTCTATCGCTACGAGCGCCCCGTCTTTCTGCCCGCCGGGACGGTGATTTCGATGAGGTTCACGTACGACAACTCCGCCGCCAACCCGCGCAACCCGAACAGCCCGCCGAAGCGCATAGTCGCGGGCGACAAGGCCACGGACGAGATGGGACATCTGTGGCTTCAGGTATTGCCGCGTTCACGTGAAGACGCGCGGATGGTCCTGCAAGAGGCGCTGATGCGCCGGCGGTTGAAGAAATACCCTTCAGATTTCACGGCCCATTTCAATCTCGGCGCGGTGTTGGAATCGTCGGGGAAGGTCAAGGAGGCGATCGCCCATTATCAAGCGGCGCTGCGGGCCAGGCCCGACTCGGCGATCATACACAACAACCTCGGCGCGGCGCTTCAGGCGGCGGGAGACACGGAAGCGGCGATCAATCATTATCGCCGGGCGGTGACGCTCAAGCCCGATTACGCCAACGCGCGTTACAACCTCGGCAACGCGCTCCTCTCGGCGGGCAAAGTCGATGAGGCGGTCGTTCACCTGCGCGAATCGCTGCGACTCCGGCCCGAAGACTCCGGCGCGCGCAACAGCCTGGGAAGCGCCCTGGCGACGCAGGGCAAATTGAACGAGGCCGTCTCGGAGTTCGCCGAAGCGCTTCGACTGGACCCTGAAAACGCCGACGCTCACGTCAACCTGGCATACACGCTCACGCTGCAGGGGAAGATTGACGAGGCAATCACGCATTACGAGCAGGCGCTGCGGCTCAAGCCTGAGAACGCTCAGGAGAACGCCGATGCGCTGAACGAGTTGGGCGTTTTATACGGCAGGAAGGGAAAACTGGCGGAGGCCTTGGATAAGTTTGAGAGGGCCGTGCGCGTCAACCCCGATCACGCCGGCGCCCGCGAAAACCTAAAACGCGCGCGGGCCGCGGTGGAGAAGATGAAGGCGAGGAAGCCGTGATCGCATTCAGAGGAGGCTTCATGTCGCGTTCCGCCCAGAAACAATGAAAACGCGCCCTGGGTACGCATCGCTTCCAGCGTGCAGTCTCGGCGAAAGACGAATTTAAAGGGACCAGACCTGTGTACGCATCGCCTCAGGTTTGGGGGCGACTGATTCCGATCAATAGGTCTCTAGCCGAGACTGCACGCTGGAAGCGATGCGTACCCAGGGATTTTCTGAGGAGGAGCCTGCCCGAGGCTCCTCCTCTCAGTGAAATCAACTCGCGGGCGGTCCTCAGAACTTGAGTTTGAACGCGAATTGGAAGTTGCGTTGTGGATCGGCCCCGAAATAGGCGGTCGAGTTGATCACGCCTCCGGAGCCAGTGAACGAGCTCACGAAACCATCGGGGTTACCGAGGTTGACATGGTTGAAGAAGTTGACCGACTCGATATGGAACTCGCCCTCGACGCGCTCGGTGAACTTGAACTTCTTGAAGAGCGAAGCGTCGGTTCGCCAGTAGCCGGGGCCACGCAGCGAGTTGCGCTTCTGGTTGCCGAAGGTTCCGGGCGTGGTGGGCTTGCTGAAGACGCTCAGGTCTTTGATGTACCTGATCTGTCCGTTGCTCTCGCGAAAGACTCCGGTATCGACATCGCCTTTAACGTTCGGGCGACAGGTGCCAGTGTCGGAGATGCCGCTCGTGTCAATGCAGTTGTCGAACGGCAGACCGCTCTGAATGGTGGTGGTCGAGTTGAATTGCCAGCCGCCGATGAGAGAGTCAGCCGCCCGCGAGACGCCGCCCAAGAACCTCTTGCCCTTGCCGAACGGCAGTTCGTAGACCTGCGCAATCACGAAGTTGTGATCGCGCTGCCAACCCGCAGGGCCGCGGTTGAGCGCCGAGTCGAAGAAGAAGTAGCCGCCGTCTTCCTGCACCTGATCTTGCCAGGTGTAGTGCATCAGTAGCGAGTAGCTATTGGAAAAACGTTTGTCGAGTTTCAACTGGAGCGAGTTGTAGTGGTTGTCGGCGCAATTGCAGAAGTATCTGAAATCCTGCGACCAGCCGAACTTATTGTAGAACGGCCTGGCAAACCTTCCATCCCGCCCCGACGTGAAGCCTGCGATCGGAACCTGGTTGGGGCTGACATCAGGGCCATCGCCCGCGAAAACGTGCGTGCCTTTGTTGCCGACGTATGCGGCCTCAAGCGACATGGTGTTCGTCAACTGGTACTGAAAGGTGACATTGTAAGCGTCCACGGTCGGCAGAGTCTGCTTGTCGGGCAGCACGAACGCGGCGATGCCATTAGGCAGGAAGAACTGACCATTCGACGGCAGCGTTTTGTTCTGGAAAGCGGAGCAATCACGTTCAGTCGTACTGCCGGGTTTGAGCGGGCACTGAATGGGTGGCCGATCGAGGCCGAAGAAGGCGGTGAAGGCAGGAGCCCCTTCCGCCAGGTTGAAGGCCCGGCCGAAGTCGCCATTGTTGACCGACTGAATGGCGAGGACCGGCAGGTTCTGCGTCACGGAGTGGCCGAAGAGGGAACCGAACACGCCGATGTCATAGCTGCGGCCATAGCCCGCGCGAATCACCACCTTGTCGGTCGGCTTGTAAGCCAGGCTCAGACGAGGGGCAAAGTTGAACGAGTTTTCAACGTTGCCGGCGAGGTTGGTATTGCCGACGCCGACGGTTCTGACCTGTCCGGTATCGAGGCTCAGGTAGCCCGCGTTGCCGGCCTTGTTGATGGTCTGCGGATTGATAACGTCGAGCCGCAGGCCGTAATTAAGAGTCAGCTTCTGCGTTGCGCGCCAGGTGTCCTGGCCGTAGTAGAAATGGCGCCACTGGCGCTCGCGCGCGTCGGTTTGGGTGCTGATGTAACGGCCGAAGTTGGTCACGTCGCCGAGCAGGAAGGTCGCCAGCCCGAGGCCCTGACCAAATTTCCCATGGCCCGTGCGCTTGTTATTGAACGAGAGTTCGCCGGCGCGGTGCGTGTCGGAAGGCACACGCAGGTTGTAGGCGCGGCGGATGTCGACGCCGAACTTGAACGTGTGGTCGCCGACGAACTTCGTCGTGTTGCTGACGAACTGGAACTGGTTCTCGTCCTGGTCGAGCGGGCAGTTGCAGCGGTTGACGCCGAGGCCCGATCCGAAGTTGGTCCCGCCGAAGTTGTTGTTGCCGTCAATGAAGCCGGCAAACAGGCCGGAACTGAAATCGTCCAGGTTGAGGCCGCGAACCCCGACGTCGTCGGCGGTTTTCTTCAGGAAATCGAACGGCAACACGCTGACTTTGTAGCGGAAGAACCCGAAGCGGAAGTCGGTGACCAGCGTTGATGACCAACTGTAGTCGAAGCCGTAGGCCACGCTCTGGTTGCGCACCTTCGAGGAGCCGCCGAGTGAAACCAACTCGGGGCCGCCGCCCGCGCCGAAGGCCGTCGGGCCGTTGCGAGTGAAGTTGGCGAAGCTGTAGCGACCGAACATACTCAACTTCTCGGTGGCCCTGAAATCTATACGGGTGTCGAAGCTGTCCTTGTCGAAGCCCTCAATGCCGCCGGCGACGAAGTTGTCGGTCGTGCCGTTCAGACGGCCCGTCGATGTGGGCGTGGGCAATAACTTCAGAATATTGAGCGTTTGTGGCGACAGCCTGCCGATCGGAATCCTATTCCCGTCAAAGACCCGTCGCAGGTTTGGATCGGTGGCTGAAGTCGGGTCGAAAATCATATTTTGACGAAGTTGAACCGTGGCGCCACTCACCGTTTGGACCATGATCGGCTGTTTGGTGTCTGGATCTAAAACCACATCGCCGAGAAATGCGCTAAGGTCGCCGGAGCGCGCCGCCAGCGTCGGCACAGTCAGCAGGCGTGAGCCGCCGGTCTTGCTACGAAGTCCGTCGAAATCGGCGAAGTAGAAAAAGCGATCTTTGATTATCGGCCCGCCGATAGCGCCGCCGAACTGATTGCGTAGCGAGTCGGGAATGAATTTCCCCGTTTGCTTATTCTTCTCGGCCTGCGAGAAGGGGTTCCGCGCCTGCAGGATGTCGTTCTGGCGTATGCCGTAGATTGCGCCGTGCAGGTCGTTCGTCCCCGACTTGCTCGAGACCGAAACCACGCCGGCGATGGCCTGGCCGAACTCGGCGTCGTAATTTTGCGAGGTGATCTTGGACTCGCCGATGGCCTCGAAGTTCGGATTGATGACAATGATGCCCAGGATCGGATCGCGGTTCTCGGTTCCGTCGAGCTGATAGCCGGTGCCGCTGAAATGCTGGCCGTTGACCATAGTCTGGACCGAGCCTTGCGGGTTTTCACTCGCCGCGTGCTGCCATTGCAGTTGCTGCGTGCCGGGAGTGAGCAGGATGAACTTGGTGAAATTGCGGTCGATGATCGGCAGGTCGGAGATCTGCCGGGCATCGAATGTGGTCGCCACGTCGGCGCGGTCTGTCTTGAGCAGCGGCGCGTCAGCCGTGATCGTGATCTGCTCGCTGACCTGCCCGGCCTGCAGTGTGACGTTGACTGTTGAAGCGGTGTCAACATTGACGACGACGGTTTCGACCACCGCCGCTTTGAAACTGGGCGCTTCGACCTTGACGCGATATGTGCCCGGGTTCAGGCGCGTCTGGGCGTAATTGCCGGACCCATTGGTTCTGGTCGTTTCGCTCACGTTGGCGCCTATGTTGGTGATCGTCACCGTCGCGTTCGGCACTGCGGCGCCGGACGAGTCGGTCACCGTCCCGAAGACGCTGCCGTATACAGCCTGCCCGAACGTAGTGCCGAATGTCGCGGCGACAAGCGTAAGGCAAAGCGTCAGACTCAGCGTGAGTGGAGAGACCTTGCTGGTGGTTCTCATAGACTTTCTCCTGTATTGAACCGGCGCCGCGCATCGACAGACTACAAAGCGGCGCCGGTTAGCCAGTTCTTCTAACGTTTATTGTGAAGAATGATGATCTTTCCCAGCAAAGCGGATTAGATTTAAGGATGTCTTCGGGTCGTACGGGCCCCGCCCGAAAGTCATTGAAATTCCCAGCAGAGAGCCAGCAATGAGATTGAGCGGCGATCAGGGACCTCCAAAAGCCCGGAATAGAAAAAATCGCCTGTAGAATTAATGTCACTCACCTTGGAGGTTTTGGAAATGTCACCATATCAGCATATCAGCTTGCTTTGACAGTTACGGAGCGTATAATACGGTTACTTCCTTTTGATTCATTGTGTTACATAGCGTTAAATCAGTGTTACAGGCTTTCATGTAACGTCGCTCGTTTCCATGCATATCGCCAGAGAAGAAAAACTCGCGCACTTAGAGAGGGTTTTGCACGGCCGCGCATTGCACGGATCAGATAACCTCAAAGCGTTCCTTCGTTTCATCGTAGACAAATCGATCGAGGATCAAGAGGGCCAGCTCAAGGAGTATGTCATTGCGACGGAGGTCTTCGGGCGCGGGGACGATTTCGATTCGCGCGTCGATTCCGTAGTCCGTGTGCAGGCCGGCAGACTCAGGATAAAATTGCATGAGTATTATGAGACCGAAGGCAAAGACGACCGGGTGATCATTGGCCTGCCGAAGGGCCAATACTCGCCGGTCTTCTGTTATGCGCAGAAGGATGAAGTGCGCAATAATTACGACGAAGCCGGCGCCACGGATGACGCTTTGGCTATAGGCGTCGTCTCTAATCCGAACGAGGCGGCAGGCATAGCGCCACCCAAATATGTCAATGGTTCCGTCCGAGACGCGACGATTGCGCCGCCCGTGGGCGTCGTGACCGAGGCGACTCGCGTCATTGATCAGGACGCGGCGAGGAGATGGCGGATAGCCGCATTAGTTTTTGCCCTGATTTCGGTCATGCTCGGCGCGCTCACGTTCTTCTATCGCGCCAGGGCGGTCGAGATGTCGGAGACCGTGGAGAGCAGGGCGCGAGCCGAGAACAACGCGCTCGATCGCCGCGATGTCGAGCCTTTATGGGGCGATCTGTTGCGCTCCTCGGAGCCGATACTGGTCGTGTACAGCAACACGCTCTTTCAGGGCACAGTGGAAGATGGAATGAAATTGTTCAAGCCGCTCGACGCCCCGGGCAGCAGTCTCGGCTCGCCGAGCATCCCGCAGAGCGAGACCGATCAGAGCAAAGAGCCGGTGACCGAACTCTACACCGGCATCGGCGAGGTGATGGGGTCTTACTTCCTCGGCGATTTCTTCGCCCGCCTGGGGCACGCCTCGCGCCTCAAACGCAGCCTGCTACTGACCTGGGAAGACCTGAAGACCGAAAACATCGTCGTGCTCGGCTCGCCCGCCGAGAATTTCTTCCTCCGCGATCTGCCCCAGAAGCAGGACTTCATCTTCAAGCCCATGCCGGACGACAACGGGAATAAAAGCTTCGGCATCATCAACGCGAACCCGCAGCCCGGCGAGCAGCGGCGCTATCTCGCCAAGCAGGACGGCCCGTCGCGCAGCCAGATCTCGGAAGACTATGCTGTGGTGAGCCTCTTGCAGGGACTCGACGGAAAGAAAAGGATGCTGATCCTCGCCGGCATCACGACGCACGGAACGCAGGCCGCCGTCGAATACGTCACCAAACCCGATTACATCCGCGATCTGGTCAGAAATCTGAATACCGCCACGACGGGGGGGCAGCCGAGGCTGCCGGGCAATTTCCAGGTGTTGGTGAGAGTGAAGGTGAACGGCGGCGTGCCTGTGCAGGTTTCCTATGTCACACATCACAGGCTCGACCAGAGATAATTGTTGATCGGCCTTGTCCAGACGCCTATAATCCGCGCATTCATTGGTACAGTACCGCGCGCGTAGTGGGACAGACTTTAGTCCGTCCGTCGCGTGAATTGTGAACGGACAGACTAAAGTCTGTCCCACTACGCGCGCGGTACGGTTTAATCGTCAGGTCTCATCAACTTAGTAAAGCTAACCGCATACTCGCCGCGATTCTCACGGATTGCGGCTTCCCATCTTTACAGGAGGCTTACGATGAAACTCCGAATACGTCTTTTCCGACAACCAATGCTGTTTTCCATGCTGGTCGCGATTTCCGTGTTCTCTATCGACACATTCGCGCAAGGCATCCGCGCCACCGTGACGGGCCGCGTAATTGACTCTTCGGGCGCGGTCGTGCCCAAGGCCAAAGTCACGATCACCAACACCGGCACGAACGAAACGCGCTCGGTCGAAGCCGGCGACGAAGGCGATTACACCATTCCGCAACTCCCGCCCGGCGATTACGCGCTGGCCGTCGAGCAGACGGGGTTCAAGAAGGCCGTTCAGCGCTTCACGCTCGAAACCGGACAGAACGTGCGCGCAGACATTACGCTCCAGGCCGGGGCGGTCACCGAACAGGTCGAGGTCACCGCCGTCACGCCGGTCGTATCGGCCGAAGACGCGGCGCTCGGCGCCGTGGTTGATCAGAAGAAGATCGTCGAGCTGCCGCTCAACGGGCGCGACTATCTGCAACTCGCGCAATTGCAACCGAACGTCTTTGCGCCGGCGCAGAATTCGACGCTCGGTTTCCGCGGCGGGTTCAACGTCTCGGGCAACAGCGAGATCGCCAACAACTACATCCTCGACGGCGTTGACAACAATGACGAGACGACCAATCAGCCTTCGCACCGCCCGATTCTCGACGGCGTGCGCGAGTTCAAGGTTTTGACCGGGACCTATGCGGCGGAGTACGGGCGGCAATCGGGCGGCCAGGTGATCGTCGCGACCAAATCGGGCACGAACGATTTTCACGGCTCGGCCTTCGAATTCCACCGCAACTCGGTCTTCGACGCCCGCAACTTCTTCGCGCGCTCCTGCCTCAAGCAGGATGCGAGCGGCAATTGCACAAGCTTCAAACCCAGCTTCCGCCGCAACCAGTTCGGCGGCGTGCTCGGCGGTCCGATACTCAAGGACAAGTTGTTCTTCTTCGCCGGCTACGAAGGGCAGCGGCGCGGCCAGCAGGAGGCGGGCCTGGCGACCGTACCGACGGCGTTGATGCGGCAAGGCGATTTCAGCGAGTTGCTGCCCACCACGGTGGTGCGCGATCCGTTCAACAACAATCAGCCCTTTCCCAAAAACCAGATTCCGCTAAAGAGCTGGAGCTCGATTGGCAAAGGCTTGCTCGACCTCTATCCCGCAGCCCAACTGCCCGGTCTGAGCAACAATTTCAACGCCACAGGGACGGGCAGTTTAGGCATTGACCAGTTCTCGGCCAGGCTCGACCGCAAGTGGGCCAAACACGATCTGTTCGGCTCGTACCAGTTCGCCGACAGCGCCGAGTTTTATCCGCTCACCAATACGCTCTGCTCGGCGCGTGACGTGCCTGGTTGGGGCTGCGACGAACTGCAACGCACGCAGCATTTCACGCTCACCTGGACGTGGACGATCAGCTCACGCCTGATCAACGAGGCGCGCGTCGGTTATTCACGCTTCGGTTTCTTCCGCCTGCAGGAAGACCGCGCCGTGGACGTGGTCAACCGGCTCAGCATCAAGGGGCTGACCGACGCGGGCCGCACGCCATTCAACAACGGCGCGCCCCAGACCGTCGTCACGGGCTTCGCCACCCTCGGCGGGCCGACCAATCTGCCGCAAGGCCGGCACGACAACACCTATCATTACGTCGAGAACATGACCTTCATCAGCGGCTCGCACACGATGAAGTTCGGCGCCGACATCCGGCGCTTCCTCTTCAATTCCTTCTTCACTTCGTTCGGGCGCGGAAGCTTCAATTTCGACGGGACTTTCTCGGGCAGTTCTGTCGCCGACCTCCTGCTCGGTATTCCGAGAAATGCTGATCGAAATCTGGGCGAACCGTTCCACAACGCGAAGACCTTCAGTTCGGGTTATTACTTCCAGGACGATTGGAAGGTCACGCCCAAGCTGACGTTGAATCTGGGTTTGCGCTACGAACTCAATCTGCCGCCGATTGAGAACATTGACATGCTCGCTTCGTTCGATCCGACGACCAACACGATCAAGGTTGCGGGCGGCAAGGAGGCCTTTATCAGCAACGGCGCGCTGTTGTTGCGCGATCGTCCGGGCATTGGCCGCCGTTTGTGGGAGACCGACAAGAACAACTTCGCTCCGCGCGTCGGCGTCGCTTATCGCCCATTCGGCGACGCGAAGACCGTGATCCGCGCGGGCTTCGGCGCATTCTACAACCTACAAATTGTCGGCAACGGCATTACGCCGCTCTCGCGCAATTCGCCGTTCCGCAACCGCCAAACCGCCGGGCCGTTCCTGGCGACCACGCGGCCGCTGCCCAACATCGCCGACATCTTCGCGGGCAATCCGTCAGTCGTGCCGCCGGGCATTGATCCGAACTTCAAGACCGCATACATCAACCAATGGAGCCTCGGTGTGCAGCGCGAACTGGCGCAGAACCTTGTGCTTGATGTCTCCTACCTCGGATCGAGCGGGCACAAGCTGCCGCTTGGAATCAACATCAATCAGTCCCCGCCCGGCCTCGGCTCGGTCGCCAGCCGCCGTCCCTATCAGGGCTTCGGCAGCATCACCGGCGGTTATATTTTGTCCGGGGGCAACTCGAACTATCACGGCCTGACGGCGCGCGTCGAACGCCGCTTCAACGCCGGCTTGAGCTTCCTGTCGTCCTACGCTTGGTCGAAATCAATTGACGACGGATCGGGCATTTCGACGGGCAGCGATTCGAGCGGCGGCGGCCAGAACGCGCTCAATTGGCGGGCGGAACGCGCGGCTTCGGATTTTGACGTGACGCATCGCTGGGTCTTGAGCTACGTCTGGGACTTGCCCTTCGGCAAGGGCAAACGCGTTGCGCCGGATAAAAATGTGGTTGATCTGCTCCTCAGCGGCTGGCAGATGACCGGAATCTACACGCTGCAAGGCGGGCGCCCGTTCACAGTCACTTCAGGCACGAACCTGAGCAACACGGGCGACAACACCGACCGGCCCAACATCATCGGCGATTGGCGAGTGTCGAATCCCGGACCTGACCGCTGGTTCAATCCCTGCACAAGTGTACTGACGCGCAACTCGCAGGGACAGGTCGTCGAGACGCTGCGCAATTGCCGCACGGGCGATAGTCCTGCCTGGCAACTACCAGTCCCGGGCACGGCGACAGTTGTTGGGACGTTCGGCAATGCGGGGCGCAACATTGTGCGCGGCCCCGGATTGAACAACTTCGATCTGGGCGTCTCGCGTTTCTTCAAGCTCACTGAGCGCCAGCAGATTCAATTCCGCGCCGAGGTCTTCAACCTGGCCAATCATCCGGCCTTCTTCTTCCCTGTCCAGAGCCTTTCGAGCGCTGCGGCAGGCACGATCCAGCGCGCGGCCAATAACGGGGCGGGCGCGCAACGGCAGATTCAGTTCGCGTTGAAGTACATTTTCTGAGGGGAGGCGCCGTACCGCGCGACAGCAAGCGGTGATGATCGCAGTTAAATCGAAACACGCAACATTGGACACCGGTACAGTACCGCGCGCGTCAGCAAGCGGCTGACCGATGGGACTGCCGCTTGCTGACGCGCGCGGTACTGTACCAACCTCACATGTTCTGATTTAAACTAGAGCGGATTGGGATTGCATGTACGGGAAAGTGACGTGATCTCCGGTACGGTACGGGGAGCGTCAGCGACCTGAGCATCGATCAATAGGCCTATTGATCGATGCTCAGGTCGCTGACGCTCCCCGTACCGTACCGCTTGCCGTCCCGTAAACGCATTTGCTAACCGCTCTAAACGCGTCAATTGAAAATCAGAAAGGATAATTAAGTCATGGCTGAGCACACCTACGAAGAATTGAAACACATGACCGTGGCTCAACTGCGTGAGATCGCCGCCGGCATCGAACACGACGCGGTGAAGGGGCACACGCAACTCAACAAGGAGCATCTGATCGTCGCGATCTGCAAGGCTCTCAACATTGACACGTTCACTCACCATCACGCCGAAGGGATTGACACTAACGCGGTCAAATCGAAGCTCAAGGAATTGAAGAAGCAGCGTGACGAGGCTCTGGCGGCTCACGACCACAAGCGACTCAAAGCCGTGCGCCGCGAAATCCATTCGCTTAAAGTCAAGCTCCACAGGGCGGCCGTATAAACCAAAAAGCGATGCCACTAAAACAAAGATCTTTTCGGCGATACCGGGCGCTCGCAGCCCTCTTCTTGCTTTTCCAGAAAGGGCTCACGCCGTCGGACCTGACAGATACCGTTGACAAGTCGGACGACGAAGAGCCGGGCCATTGCCGGATTCGCTGCCCGTTGTGCCGGTGGCAGCCGGACGCGGGGAGTTATTGGGTGTGCGCCGATTGCCCGTACCCTGAATATTTCCTCGGCGGCTGCGGCGCGGAGTGGAACACGTTTGACACGCGCGGGCTGTGTCCCGGCTGCGGGCATCAATGGCGATGGACGGGGTGTTTGAGTTGCGGGAGGTGGTCGTTGCACGATGATTGGTATGCGAAAGATGGCGAATAATTCGACGCGCCGAACTTTTCTTATCGCGGCCGTCGCGCTGCTCTGTCTGGCGGCGGCATGGCGGGGCGCCAAGTCCGCCGACGGAAGCGCGAATGACGGCTACGGCGTGAAGTTCACGAACGTCGCGCGCGCGGCCGGGATCTCGCATAAGACAGTCTACGGCGACGAACGCAAGAACAAATACCTGCTGGAGACGACCGGCAGCGGCGTCGCCTGGTTCGATTATGACAACGACGGCTGGCTCGACCTCTTCTTCGTCAACGGGACTCGGCTGGGAGGTTTCCCGAAAGGGGAAGAGCCGACAACTCACCTCTACCACAACAATCGCGACGGGACTTTCTCTGACGTGACCAAACAATCGGGGCTGGCTCGCGCGGGTTGGGGGCAGTCGGTCTGCGTCGGCGATTACGACAACGACGGCTTCGACGATCTTTTCATCTCGTACTACGGCAAAAACGCGCTCTATAAGAACAACGGCAAGGGCGCGTTCACGGACGTTTCTGAGAAGGCCGGCGTGGCGGGCGCAAAGACCCGATGGGGGAGCGGCGCGACCTTCGTCGATTACGACAAGGACGGCGACCTCGACCTCTTCGTCGCCAATTACATCGACCTCGACCTCAAGACCGCGCCGACGCCGGAGACCGGCCCGTGTCTGTACAAAGGCGTAATGGTCGCCTGCGGCCCGCCGGGGCTGGAAGGCGGCAAGAACATCCTCTACCGCAATAACGGCGACGGGACGTTCACGGACGTTTCGGACAAGGCGGGAATCCTGAAGACCTACGGCACGTACGGGCTCGGGGTCGTCGCGGCTGATTTCGACAACGACTCGTGGCCCGACATATACGTCGCCAACGATTCGGCCCCTGCCGCGCTCTACCACAACAATAAAGACGGGACGTTCACCGACATCGGCGTCGAGGCGGGCGCGGCCTACAGCAGCGACGGCAAGCCGCAGGCCGGAATGGGCGTGGGCGTCGGCGATTACGACGGCGACGGGCTGCTTGACATCTTCAAGACCAACTTCTCCGGCGACACCTCGACCCTCTACCGCAATCTGGGTGTGAAGTCGGGGCTGCTGAACTTCGACGACGTGACCTTCACCGCCGGGATCGGCGTCAACACGCGCTTCCTTGGCTGGGGCTGCGGCTTCGTGGATTTCGACAACGACGGCTGGCTCGACATCTTCCTGGTCAACGGCCACGTCTACCCCGAAGTCGAGAAACTGACCACCGAGGCCGGCTACCCTCAACGCAAAGTCCTATATCAAAACCAGCGCAACGGCTCCTTCAAAGACGTCGCCGAGAAGGTCGGCGGGCCTCTCGTCGAACCGACTGCCAGTCGCGGGTGCGCCTTCGGCGATTTCGACAACGACGGCGACGTCGACGTCGCGATCAATCCGGTCAACGATTTCCCGGTTCTGTTGCGGACGGATTCGGCTACGAATAACAACTGGATTTCGATCAAACTCATCGGCGTGAAGTCGAACCGCGACGGCGTGGGCGCGCGGATCCGGGTAGTCACGGATGGCAAGACACAGATTGACGAGGTTCGCAGTGGCGGCAGTTACTATTCGCAAAACGACCTGCGCGTCCATTTCGGCCTGGGCAAGGCGACGAAGGCGCAGACGATCGAAGCGCGATGGCCGAGCGGCGTGGTCGACACTTTGAACGACGTGGCGGCGGGCCAGGTCGTTTTCATCAAAGAGGGCGCGGGGCAGATTAAACCTGCGACCCAAAGCGCGGCCAGGCAATAAAGGCGCGAACTCACATCTCGCCCGCGGCGTAAAAGCTGGAAAGTATTCAAAACTTTCGACGGAGGAAATATGTTCTGCCCATCCTGTGGCTTCGAGTACACGCAGAAGACCAACTACTGCAAACGCTGCGGCGCAGATTTGAACCCTGCCGGCGCTACGGTCGCGCCTAAGAAAACGCAACTGGGCGTAGGCGCCATCTTCTGGGGCGTCATCGCTTTCTGCTTAACGGCGGTAACGATCCTATTTGGCATGTTTGATCATTTCCAGCGCAACGGAAGGTGCAACGGAATGTGCGGCGATGAGAGACTACTACTCAGTTTTGTCGCGTTCTTCTTATTTGTCGTTACGCTGTTGTTGATCTGGCAATTGGCGCGGATGGTCACGGCTTTTCGGCGAACCGCAGAGAACGTGACTGTCGAGAAGCATTTCATCCGCGAGGTTCCGACGGTTCAGTCAGTCGCGCCGACGGGCCAAATGCCGGAAGCTCCGGAGGCCATTTATTCGTCGAGCGTCGTCGAACATACGACAAGGCAGATGGCCGGCGTTTACGGCGAGCCGAAGGCGACGAAATAGACAACCGATTTCGAGCGACTTATGTATATCGCCAGAAGTCCTTTGAGGGTGATTGAGGAACGTCAATGGTACAGTACGGGGAGCGTAAGCGACCTGAACCTGGATCAATAGGCCTATTGATCCAGGTTCAGGTCGCTTACGCTCCCCGTACCGATGCTTTGATTGGAATGGAGGCTATATGTTTTGCCCTTCTTGCGGTTTTGAATACGCGCAGAAAACCAACTATTGCAAACGCTGCGGCGAGAGTCTAAGCGTTCCTGCGGGCGCCGACGCGCCTAAAATGCCGCGTTCGAAAATAGCCGGCATGTTCTGGGCGATCGCAGTGTTTTGCGTACTGGGATTGGTCACGGTTTTCAATGCATATGACCACTTAGCTGGCAGAGGTTTGCGCGATTATGAGCTTATATTGCCGTTCGTGACGGGCCTCTTCTTCATAAGCGCTGTTGCGGGACTGTTGATCTGGATGTTGGCGCGCATGATCACCGTTCATCAAAAGACGGGGCAGAACGTGATTGTGGAGAAGCATTTCATCCGTGAAGCTCCGCCGGCCCAACTCGGCGCGCCGACCGACCCGCTTCAACAGACCGTCGAGCCTCCGAGCGTCGTCGAGCAGACGACGCGGCAGATGGCCGGCAAATACAAATGACCCGTCAAAATGGAGGCCATATGTTCTGCCCGACCTGCGGATTCGAGTACACACAGAAGACCAACTACTGCAAACGCTGCGGAGCCGAGTTGAACGCCGCGCCCCAGAGCGTTGAAATCAAAACACATCGATTTCAGGCCGTTGGCATGTCCTTCGTCGTTGTGGGGTTTTTGGGCATCGTGGGTTTGTTCTTGAATCTCTTCTCCTATCACGTCTTGCTCAGTAGAGGCTCGTCTCCCGGCGATGCGTTTCTCTCGTTCGCGCTTGGCCTGTTGTTTGTCGGCGGGATAGCGGGATTTTTGATGCGGCAACTGTCACGACTGATCACGGCTCAGCAGATATCGAATCAGGCTCCGGCGCAGGAGCGAATTATCATCCGGGAAGCGCAGGCCCCACAGATCGGCGCGCCTGCTGACCCAGTTTGGGGCGCCGCCGAGCCGCCGAGCGTAGTTGAGCACACGACACGGCAGATGGCCGGCGGTTACAATGAGCCGAAAGCGACGAAGTAGGCGAACGATTTCGAGTGATTTAGCGCGCTGCGCCAGAAACCCTTTGAGAGTGTGAGTAGAATGGAGGCCATATGTTTTGTCCTTCTTGCGGTTTTGAATACACGCAGAAAACCAACTATTGCAAACGCTGTGGCGAAAGCCTGAGCGTGACGAGCGTCGCTGACGCTCCCAAAATGGAGCGCCCGAAATTGGCAGCTATGTTTTGCGCCGTCGTGGCGTTCGGCATTGGGGGGATGTTCACGGCCATCGGCATGTTAAACATGCTGGCAGGTTGGGGATTACGTGGGGATGATCTCATCGTTCCGTTCGTGATGACCATGGTGTTCAACGGCGCGATTGCGGGTTTGTTGATCTGGCAGTTGGCGCGCATGATCACGGCTTATCAGAAGACGGGGCGGAACGTGGTCGTGGAAAAGCACTACATTCGTGAAGCTCCGCCGGCCCAACTCGGCGCGCCGACCGACCCGCTTCAACAGGCCGTCGAGCCTCCGAGCGTCGTCGAGCAGACGACGCGGCAGATGGCCGGCAAATACAAATGACCCGTCAAAATGGAGGCGACATGTTCTGCCCGACCTGCGGATTCGAGTACACACAGAAGACCAACTACTGCAAGCGATGCGGCGCCACATTAACCCCTTCGGACAAGCCGCCTGTGATACAACTGCCCACTCTGAAGATCACGGGCGTGTTTTTCGTGATAGCTGCTTTCGTTCTATTTAGCCTGATGTTCGTCTACGACTTTTACTGGGACATGATAAGACAACAAATACGCGGACCTGAGCTGTTTGTCCCATTTGTGCTTGGCGTCGGGTTGATCGGCGCGGTCGCCGGGTTGCTCTGCTGGCAATTGTCGCGGGTGATCACGGTGGCCCGAAAGCTGGAGGACCGGGCGACGAAACAGGAGCAGTCGACATTTACAGAAGTTCAACCGCAGGGACGCCTCGTCACGCCGACCGACCCGATCCGCAGCGCGGTCGAGCCTCCGAGCGTCATCGAAAACACGACGCGACAAATGGCCAGTGTTTACAGAGAGCCTGCAGCCCGTGAGTGATCCGCGAACGTCCGGGGCATGACGAGTCGTTCATGTCGTGAGTGACGCCCAGAAAAAATGAGAACGCGCCCTGGGTACGCGTCGCTTCCAGCGTGCAGTCTCGGCGAAAGACGAATTTATAGGAACCAGACCTGTGTACGCATCGCCTCAGGTTTGGGGGCGACTGATTCCGATCCATAGGTCTCTAGCCGAGACTGCACGCTGGAAGCGATGCGTACCCAGGGATTTTCGGAGGAGAGTATGTTCTGTCCGTCCTGCGGCGCTGAAAGCGCGCAAAAAACCAACTTCTGCAAAAGGTGCGGGGCGAATATGAACCCGGCAGCCAACACGGTCGAGGTTCATTTGCCGCGCGCCGGAGTCTCCGGGATGGTTTGGGCGATTGCCGGGTTTAGCCTCATCGGCTTGATAGCCTCGTTGATCATGCTGGGCGGGTTGTCTGGCCAAGGGAATGGGTATTCCCCTGACTCGGTGATCTTCGCCTTTGTCGCATGCCTGACATTTATCTTCTCCGTCGCTGGATTGCTGACCTGGCAACTGGCGCGATTGATCAACACCTATCGGGACTCCGTAAGACAAACGATCAACAAAGTTCAGTTCGATGTTTCGCCGCCGCCGCAACCTCAGCCGGTTTACATCCCGGCAGCGCAGTCGCCGGCGCCGAGCGTCGTCGAACACACGACGCGGCAGATGGCGGGTATGCACAGAGAACCGCAGGCGCGTGAGTAGCTTCGGTTTTCAACGTCCACTATACGAGAATTCTCGGCTATGGCGAGTGCGCGAAGACGTATGTGCGCTTCATCATTTTTCATCTGAACCTGCCGGCTTGCGTCCGAATGTGCGCGACATCTACCGCTCGCGTCTGGCGCCCGGCAAATATCAAGAGCCGGAAAATTTGGGAGATGCGATTAACACCGAGTTTGACGAGTTTGAGCCGTACATTGCGCCCGACGAAAGTTTTCTGATTTTCATGGCGGGGGGCGGGCGTCCCGACTCGCTGGGCGGGTATGATCTATATGTCAGCTACAACCGCGACGGTAAGTGGACGAAGGCGCAGAACCTGGGCGCGCCGTTCAATTCTACGGCGGACGAGTTCTCGCCGAAATTCTCGCATGATGGAAAATACTTTTTCTGGTCGAGCGCGCGTAGCGTAATTGACAAGCCTTCCGCAAAAAAATTGACCTACGCGGAAATCCTGAAGCGATTCCACAGCCCGCAGAACGGTCTGGGCGACATCTACTCCATTGAGGCGCCCGCGTTGAAACTCGAAAGGTAAAACGCTTACCAGGTTGAGACGGTTGTTGACCGCTACGCCATCGATGGCAGTTAGATTAGTCTTTCACCCGCGTGTCTGTCGCGATCCAGTTAACTTCCCAAGTCTTGCCCCCGTCATCGGAAAATGCCTGTTCAAAACGGCACGAATTTGGAGTGATATCCGAGATAACAAATCGAACAAAGATGGCCCGTCCATTCAGTGTTTCCTGGTTAAAAAACTCGCCGCGCCCATTCTTGAATTCGCCGATTGTGGGCGGGCTCAGTGTGCCGCCGGCGCTGTTGGAAAAATTAAGGCTCCACTGACGAGATTCAGGATTGTATAGACGCAGGGACAGCGCTTCGATGTGACCTGCGGGGCCGTCGGCCTGCAGCTCCACCAGATTGGCGCGGCCGTTCCAAACTTTGCGGACGACGGTCGTGCCTTCGTATTCGACCCAGGTAGTGGAACCAGTCAAAGGACGCAAGCGCCGCGACAGGTGGGTCTTCCAGACGCCAATCTCGAAGTCGAAATCGTGTTGTCCATCTCGCTCCTTAAGATTTTGTTGTAGGTTTGGTCTTGACGCCTCTGATTTCGACTGTGCGAACGCCTGAAAGGCGCCCGAAGCGACAACCAGGCTGCATAACAAGAGATAAGTTTGGAAATGTTTGAGCGCGTTCATCACTGTATACTCACGATTTGTCTGCTCGTACTGTTTCGCCGGGTCGCTCCGTCATCCGAGTCGCTCAGCCGTCTTGCGCCGTCATGGTTCACTCCCTCTGGCAGGACGCAATAATTTGATCTGTTACGCTTTGGCAGGGAATATAATCTTGCCTATGAACCCGATCAAGAAGGCACCTTTAGGTAACTATAGTCGTCATCCTCGGCGCGCCAATCCGATCGACGGCTGTCCGCTGACGGCTGCGCTGGCGGCGATCGGCGGGAAGTGGAAGCTGATCATCGTGTACTGGTTGGCGGAATCGCCGAAACATTTCGCATCGCTGCGACGGGCGATGCCCGGCATTTCGCAGAAGGTCCTGACGCAGCAACTCCGCGAGCTCGTGAATGACCGCATCGTACAGCGACAACCGACAGGAGCGATTCCGTCTCCCGTCGAGTATTCGCTGACCGATTATGGCCGCTCATTAATGCCTTTAGTGGAGGACATTCGCCGATGGGGCAGCGCCCATTTGGAGCGATTGACCGCTCAGACGGATGCGCCCATGAGCGGCCCAGGATCAACGAAGAGGGAAAATTCGCGTAGGCGCCAGTGACGGGGGGCGTGGCGGCCAATGACGGGAGGTCGTGGCGCCTGTCCCTGTCTCCGCCGGTTCGATTTAAGGGCTTTCAAGCTTGACATTGATTGAGAGCGGAACAACAATCAGCCGCCATGAGCGAACAAATCAAACAAGCATTGGAGGAAATCCTCTCGCCGCATCTCGAAGCGCTGCACGGCGAGATCAAGGATCTCACCACGCAGGCCGTCGCGCAGGACGCCAAAATCGAGGCGCTGCGCCGCGGCATGGAACTGGCGCGGCGCGAAACCGAATTGATGCGCCGCGAGTTCCTCACGGAGATCAAGCGTATTGAAGACAAGCTCGCCGCCGAACTGCACGCGGCTATCGCCGAGGTGCAGGTGGTCGCCGCCGAACTCAGGCGCGTGAATGACGCCATCGGCGCGGAAATCAGGCGTGTCGACGACAAATTCGCCGCAGAGATCCGCGTCAATTCCGCCGAAATACGCCGCGCGGAGGAGGCGCTCTCGACGGACTTCACGAGATTCGAAGGAATCGTAGACATGCGCCTGATCGCGATGAATGAGAAGCTCGAATTCACTCGCCGCGAACTCCTGGCCGAGATGAAGCTCGCGGAGAAGATGGACGCGGCGGCTTGATTTGTTTCCCGATTACAAAGGACTGACCGCGCCGGGGAACCCTCTCCCGCCGCCTCAAACAATCCCCCAAGCTTACAAATTCAAAAAAGGAGATTCCATGCTCAGACTGAAAACGCTGCGATTCGCTCTGCTCATTATCACTTTGGCGACGGCCGTCAATATGGCGTTGTCCGTCGAGACTTTCGCCAAGCAGAGGCGCGGGCGCTTCAACGATAAGAAGGCGGAAAAATTTATCAACGGGCATGACGCCCGCGACGGCAGGTGGGACGGGCGCGGGCCGAGGTTCAGATTCGGAGACAGGCGGGACCGCGACGGGAGGTTCAGATTCGGAGACAGGCGGGACCACGACCGGAGGTTCAGATTCAGAGACAGATGGGACCGCGACGACCACTGGCGTCGTCGCAGAATGCAGCATGGGCGCAGATGGTTCTGATCACACGATACGGTACGGGGAGCGTGAGCGACCTGAGCATAGATCAATAGACATCTTGATCTATGCTCAGGTCGCTCACGCTCCCCGTACCGTATCTCGATCCTCAATCCTCAAGCTTATTTAGGGCGGGCGCCGATTACGCTGGAGACCACGATGGCCAGTTCTAGAGGCTCGACCGGTTTAGCGACGTGCATGCGAAAGCCGGCCGCGAGCGCGCGCAGCCGATCCTCGCTGCGTCCGAAGGCCGTCAGGGCGATGGCGGGTATCTGATTCGACTGTGAGACGCCCTGCTCGGCTTCCCATTCTCTGACTTTATGAAGCACCGCATAACCGTCTTCCTCCGGCATGGCGATGTCAAGAATCAGGGCGTCGGGTCGAACGCCGCCCGGCGGGTCTGAGAGGACCGCCAGCGCCTCCACTCCTGACGAGACCGCCATCGCCTGAGCGCCGCATGCCTCGAGCGCCATCCTGAGCAGCATGCGCGCCTCCTCCTGATCATCCACGATCAAGATCAGCGCCCCGTCGAGCGACGGGGCCGCGTCGAGCGGGATGGCGTTGTCAGTCCGCACTTCGCCCTTCGCGAGCGCAGGATGCTGCTGCGGCGCGGAGGTCGCGGACTGCGCGGCCAATCTCGGCAGCGTGACGACGAAAGTCGCGCCGCGCCCCGATCCTTCGCTCGCCGCGCTGATCGTCCCGCCGTGCAACTCGGTCAACTGCTTGACCAGCGACAGCCCCAGCCCCAGGCCGCCGAAGCGCCGCGTCACCGAAGTGTCGGCCTGCCGGAAGCGGTCGAAGACGTAAGGCAGAAATTCCGGCTCGATGCCCTCGCCGTTGTCGCTGACGATGATGCGGACGCGCTCGGCGTCACCCTCCATCCGCAACTCGACCCGCCCGCCTTCGGGCGTGAATTTGACGGCGTTCGAGAGCAGGTTCCAGACGATCTGCTGCAATCGGTCAGCGTCGCCCAGCACCATTTCGGGCTGCGGGCCGAAATGGACGATCAGCTCGACCCCTTTCGACTCGGCCGCCGGACGTATGGCGCCGAGCGCGGCTTCGACCGTCGGCTTGAGGTCGGTCGGCTGCGCTTCGAGGCGCAACCTGCCGGTGATGACGCGCGCCGAATCGAGCAGGTCTTCGACGATCTGGAGCTGCGACTTCGCGTTGCGTTCGATGATGGCCGCGGCTTGCGCGACGAACTCGCCGTCGCCGGGGCTGGAACGCATCAGGCGCGTGTAGCCGAGGACGATGTTCAGCGGCGATCGCAATTCGTGCGAGACCATGGTCAGAAATTCGTCTTTGGAGAGGTTGGCGGCTTCCGCCACGGCGCGCATGCGCTCGGCTTCGGCGCGCGCCGCCCTCTCCTGTTCGTAAAGCCGTTCGCGTTCGATCTCGGCCCGCTTACGCTCGGTGATGTCCGTGATACTCACCAGCGCGCGGGCGGCGTTCTCGGCCGGCGGCGGATAGCTGATGGTAATAATGGCGTTCAGCCTGTCTCCGCGGAGCGTCTGGAAGACCGTCTCCGAGGTGAAGGAGCGGCGGCCTTCGGCGAATGCGACCAGGTTGTCGATGAAAACTCCCAGCGTTTCCGGCGTGAAGGTTTGGGCGAACGAAGAGATCAGTTCGTCTTTGTCGCGCGCGCGGAACATCCGCAGCGTCTCGTCATTGACGTCTACGACCTTTATCATCCCGGTGGCCTGCCGCACGAACTCGGGGTTGTCGGCGAAGTGGCGGCGGAAGTCGCTCACGCCTTGAGCGCGCAACTCGTCGAGCGCCGCCTGGAGGGGCGAGCAATCTTCCTCCCAGAGGGAAACGCCGGCGGTCTCGAAGATGTAAGAGTAGCGCGCCTCGCTCTCGCGTAGCCTCTCTTCGGCCAGCTTGCGGTCGGTGATGTCTTCCACCGCCCCGTAAATCCGCGTCACGCGGCCTGCCGCCTCGTCCCACACCGCGCGCCCGTAATCGCGCAGCCACCGCGTCTCCCCCTCGCGGGTGACGATCCGATACTCGCTCACGTCTTCTTCCCCGGCGAGCAGGCGCTGCAACCGCCGCCGCGCCACGGGGTGGTCTTCCGAGAAAACGTGACTTTCCCACCCGCCCCGCTCCCGCGATTCTTCGGGGGAGAATCCGGTGATGCGCGTGAAGGCGGCGGTCACTTCTTCCAGAGCTAGCTGCCCGTTCGTCGCGACGCCGTATTCATAAACGTAATCGGAGGTCAGTTCGGAGACGGCCCGGTATCGCTCTTCAGAACGGCGCAGCGCCGCTTCCGCTAGCGACCGCGTGACGTCGAGGCGCGAGATGTCGCGCATGGCGTGCCAGACTAGCGCCGTCATGATGGCGATGCCCATGACGATCAACAAAGCCTTCTGGGCCTGCGGCTGCACGACCGAGGCCTGCTCGCCCCACTCCGTCAGGAATCCGACCACGATCAGCGTCACCCCTCCTCCGATAGCCAACCGCCGCGCGAGAATGCCCTCAGGCCCGCGACTGACGAAGCTGGCGATCACTCCGCCGCCCTCCTGCATCGCCATCGCCACCACGTTGAGCATGAGTATCGCCAGGGCGGAATACATCGTGGCGTGGGTGAAAGAGAAGAACCTGGAGTCGGGGGCGTCGTACAGAAAGCCGACGATGGTCGTCATTGCGCCGAAGCCCGCGGCGAGGGAGAGCAATTGCGCGATCCTGTTCCCGCGATCTGTCCAGCTCCGCAACCCGATCAGAGCCAAACCGGTGAACGTGAAGCAGAGCGCGTTATTGAACGACATCCGAGTCAGACGTAGTGGCGAACCCGCCTCATCGCGGAAGGGCCACAGATTTATGGAAATGTCCCAGGCGCCGAGATACTGGCTGAGCGTCAGCAAGCCGACAAGCGCGACGAGCCCGCCACAGAACCGCGCCGCGCGGCGCTTGGACGACGATTTCTGAGAAATGCGCCACAGCGATAAGGAGGAGAGCGTCATCGCGAAGCAGAAAACGGTCGCCGGAGGGATCGCCGCTAGACTCATTAGCGATCCAAGGCCCGCAGCCCAGGTCGCCGGCGCGAAGCCCAGAATGAGCGCGCTGGTCAGTACTGGTTGCATGGTCTTCTCCTGGGTGTGGGTGTCTCCAGTAGTGATCCCAAACAGCGGTGATTTGGTAATAAGTGCGGTAGGACAGTCTACATACTTCGCGCGGCGTTGTCAGCTATCTTCTATCCAAGTCGGTAAACCCGCATGGCGTTCTCGTAAAACAGCTTTCGCTGGTTCTCGGCGCCGGCGTTTTGCGTCAGGATCGACAACGCTTCCACCCACTGCTTGAAACTCGCCGCCAGGTTGCAAACCGGCCAGTCGCTGCCGAACATCACGCGATCCCATCCGAAACAGGCGATCACGCTCTCGACCGCCGGACGCAATGTCTCGGCGGTCCAGTTCGTCAGATCAGTGTTGACCACGACGCCTGAAATCTTGCAGACGACGTTCGGGAAACCGGCGATCTCCCGCAAATGTCCGCGCCACTCGTCGAACTCTCCCTCCCTGGCGTCGGAACGCAGATTCGGGTTGCCGCAATGGTCGAGGATGAAGTCGACGTTCGGGCATTGTTTGACAAGACTGATCGCCCGCGGCAATTGGCGCGCCAACACGCAGATGTCGAACGTCAGGCCGTAATCTTCGAGCGATCTGACGTTCTCGACGAAAGTGGTCGTAGTCGAGAGTCGGTCAGGTTCGGTGTGGAGTATGCGGCGCAGGCCTTTCAGCAGCCGCTGCCCCGCGATCCGGTCTAGGTATTCGCGGAAGTCGTCGTATTCAGGGCGGGCCGCCGCGACGACGCCCGCAATCGGGTTGTCGTCTTTCCTGGCCAGCGAGAGGACGTGAAGCGTCTCCTCGAGCATGAAATCCTCGTCGACGTCGGCCTCGACGTGAACCGATTTGGCGACCGTCAGGTCGCGCGTCGCCTCTTGATAGTCGCTCGGCCTGAAGCTGCGGTTGAGCGCGGGCCGGCTCGACGTCCATGAGTAGGGAAGTTGATCGAGGTCCCAGAGGTGTTGATGCGTGTCAATGATTTCCATAGTCATCGGTCAGTCGTTATTGGTCAACGGAACGCGCGCTCAACGTCCGACAAACTTCAGTTTGTCGAGGTCTGATCGGCAAGCCGCTCGGAAGAAAACACAAGGGCTTCTTCATCCGGCCACGACAAACTGAAGTTTGTCGGACGTCGAGCGCCGCCTGATTTATGCGCAGGCTTCAAACTAAAAAGGCGGCTGACATGATCAGCCGCCTTTGTTCGATTGTCGAGTCTTTTCGCGGCGCCGACTCGTACGCGCTGGCCGAAAAATTATTTCTGGTTAGGTTTGATAATCTGGCCGCGACTGGTATTCGCGGTGTTTTGTCGCCACGAGCGCCGGGCCAAATCGGCGGCGTTAGGCATTTCGGATACGGCCCGCTGCAACTGGAGGTCCAGGTCGGCCAGCCCCTGATCCGCCTTGTCGGAGCCGTAAGCCGCCTGCAGGACTTCGTAGCGGATCCGCGCGCGGAGCCAGGTAATGTTATCTTCGATCATGGCCGGCGTAACTCCCTGATCGGGATTGTCTTTATAGTACTTCGCGGCGAATTCGCGGAACGAGCTCAAGACGCTGTCAGTGACTGTAAACTCGTTCGGCGCCAGTCTGTGGTCGTGTTCGATGCCGTCGATCTTGAACTCCGGGTGTCCCGCGATCTGCCCGTTGATCAGTTCGCGCACGAACATGAATACGCCGGTGACTATCCGGCCCTGCCCCGGTGTGAAGAACTCCGGCGTGAAGAAACTCAATGAATCGACCTTGATGTCCGGCTCGATGCCGCCGCCCCCGTAAACGGTGCGCCCAAGGTCGGTCTTCTTCTCGTCGGAGCTGTTCCTCGGCGTCGCCGCGTCGCCTGCGGCGCTTCGGCGGGAATAGTATTCAAACAGCGATCCGTTCGAGTAATCGCGCTGGATTAGACGCCCGCTCGGCGTGTAGTAATGAGCGATGGTCAATGTCAACGCGCCGCCGCTCGACGGGACGGGGAAGATGCGCTGAACCAGGCCTTTGCCGAAGGTGGTTTCGCCGATGATCAATCCTCGGTCATGATCCTGAATCGCCCCGGCCACGATCTCTGAGGCCGAAGCGGTCCGGCGGTCGGTCAAGACCACGAGCGGGAAATTCTCGGACGCGCCCATATCGGCGATCGCGTCCTGATCGAAACCTCTGCCCGGTCGTCCGCGCGTTGAAACGATCGTCTGTCCGCGCTGCAACAGCCTGTCGGCCACGCGGATGGCCTGTTCGAGATAGCCGCCGCCGTTGCCGCGCAAGTCGAGGATGAAGCTTTCGGCGCCTTTCTCGCGCAGCGCCGCCATCACCCTGGTCAACTCCTCGTTAGTTGTCGCTTGAAAGTTGCGCGTCAGGCCGATGTACCCGATGCCGGGTTTGACCATGTAGTAATTCGGGATCGAGGGGTACGCTATGGCGTCACGGATGATGGTCGCAGTGATCGGTTCGGCGACTCCGGGCCGTTTCACCGTGACGATGACCTCTGTGCCGCGCGGCCCCACCAGCACAGTGCGCACACGGTCCGAAGTCCAGGAACTGGTGTCCTCGCCGTTGACCGCGACGATGTGGTCGCCGTACTGAAGGCCGGCGCGCGCCGCAGGGCTGCGCCTGAACGGTTCAAGCACATAGGTGGCGCGGCTGCGGACGCCGATTTGCGCGCCGATGCCGAAATACTCGCTGCGCTGTTTCTCGTTGAACTCCTGAAACGCCTTGCGGTCCATGTAATCCGAGTGCGGATCGAGGCTCTTGAGCATGCCCTGGATGGCGGCTTTGGTGAGGGTTTCTTGATCGATTTCGACGACGTAATTCTGGCGAACGACTTCCAGCGCTTTCTGGTAATCGTTCGACAGCTTTGTCTGCGCCTGGGAATCCTGCGCCGAAGCGAAAGGCGCCAATGCGATTCCGCCGAGCGCGACGAGAGCCGCGAAGGCTAAGATCAAAACTTTTTGTTGCCCTTTTTTCAGCTTCTTTGCGCGAGAGTGCGCCATCCATAACCACAGGCTTGGATGGCGCAGGATCGCGCGCACCGTGTGTCCCGTTCCCATTTGTCTCATCCCTGATATACTCCGTTCGAGCAAAGGCACTCTCTTTGAGAGATAACGGTTTCGCTCTTTGATAGTTCAGATATACGGTTGTTTGGCCTAATTCTCGCCACACGTAAAATCTGAAGAGTTTTTTTGTGGCTCATACCATCTCTATTCCGCACGCCGTCTCGGCATGCCGGTTATGAATTTACGCCCATCATCGGGGAGCGCGTTTTTTGCGAAAAATCGCATACGATTATCTCATAGTAGCCACGCCCCGCTGATAGTCAAGCGCCAGTGAGGTGGCGGGAATTTTTGTTGACGCCGGTTGAACTTTTTGGCTTCCTTTTGTATCAAGTCTGTGTAAAACTGCATACCCCGCCCTGAAACGCCGCGGTTCTGTCACGCGGCTGCGCCCCTATCTGCTAAAGAAATTCGACACGCCGTCCCCCTTTTAATTGCTTTGTATCGTTTGTATCGTTTGATAATGCGGAATTGGTACATTCGGTTCACCACAACCGCGCTGATAATTCTGTCACTAGGCTGGATCGCCCCGGCCCGGGCGGTTCAAGGATCGGCGCAAAAGCCTCCGCTGGCGTCCGAGTCGGCGTCGGGGCCGCCGGCTGTCGGGATGTCGCCGACCCGCCTCGCCCATTTGGACGAGATCATCGAGGCCGAAGTCGCAAAGAAACAACTGCCCGGCGCTGTCGTCATTGTCGGGCGTAAGGGCAAGGTCGTCTGGCGGCGCGCCTACGGCAATCGCGCCCTAGAGCCGGCGCCGGAACCGATGACCGTTGACACGATCTTCGATCTGGCCTCTCTCACCAAAGTCGTCGCCACGGCGACATCAATGATGATCCTGGTCGAGCGCGGGCTGGTCCGGCTCGGCGACCCCGTCTCGCGCTACATCCCCGAATTCGGCGAGTCGGGCAAGAAGAACATCACTGTCGAACAACTGCTCACTCACCGGTCGGGATTGATCGCCGACAACGACGTCAAGGATTACGAGCAGGGGCCTGAGGAGGCGATGCGGAACATTTGGAAACTCGCGCCACTGGCCGAAGCCGGATCGAAATTCATTTATTCCGACGTCAACTACATTGTCCTGGCCGAGTTGGTAAAGCGCGTGAGCGGCAAACCCGTCGACCAATTCGCGTCCGAGAACATCTTCCGCCCGCTCGGGATGAAAGACACCGGCTACAAACCCGACGCCAGTTTGACGCCGCGCATCGCTCCGACCGAAAAACGCGGCGAAAAATGGATGCGTGGAGAGGTTCATGACCCGCGAGCATACCTGCTCGGCGGAGTCGCCGGGCACGCCGGATTGTTTTCGACCGCTGACGACCTGGCGATCTATTGCCAGATGATCTTGAACCGGGGTGAGTTTCAGGGCGCGAGGGTATTGAGTCCGATGGGAGTGGCGCGAATGACCGAGGCGCGGCCCACCGGCGGAAACGCGGTCGACGGCGCGGCGCGCGGCATCGGTTGGGACATCTTCACGGGATATTCGGCCAATCGAGGCGACCTGTTTCCTGTGGGGAGCTTCGGCCACACCGGGTTTACAGGCACGGGATTGTGGATCGACCCGTCGAGCGAGACCTTCGTAGTTTTTCTGAGCAATCGCGTCCACCCGAAACTCGATCCGAAACATCCGGCGGACGTCAGTTCGCTGCGCGGGCGAGTGGCGTCGGTCGTCGCCGCCTCGATCACTGAGAGAGTAGGGAAGAGAGACAGAGAGACAGAGAGACAGAGAGACAGAGAGACAGAGGGACAGGAATTCTCCGTCTCTCCGTCCCTCCGTCCCTCCGTCCCTCCGTCTCTCCCTCCCTCCGTCTCCCATTCCCTCAACGGCATTGACGTCCTCAAGCGCGACGGCTTCGCGCTGCTTAAAGACAAGCGCGTCGGCCTGATCACGAACCACACGGGCCGCGACCGCGACGGGGACAGCACGATCGACCTGTTCCACAAGGCCCCCGGCGTGAAGCAGTCGAACATCTCGAACTCGACCGACGAAAAGACTGGTCTGCCGATCTACAGCCTCTACGGCGAGACGAAAGCGCCGACGGCTGAAATGCTCAAAGAGATCGACACGCTCGTCTTCGACATACAGGACGTGGGCGCGAGGTTCTACACCTATATCTCAACATTGGGGCTGGCGCTGGAGGCGGCGGCGAAAAACAAGAAGTCCTTCGTCGTGCTCGACCGCGTCAACCCGATAAACGGCCAGGACGTGGAAGGCCCGCTGGCCGACCCCGACAAGCTCTCCTTCACAGCCCCCCATCCGATCCCCATCCGCCACGGTATGACCGCCGGCGAACTGGCATTGCTATTCAACAAGGAGCGGAACATCAACGCCGACCTCCACGTCGTGCGCGTGGAAGACTGGCGACGCTCGCAATGGTTCGACTCGACGGGGCTTGCGTGGATCAACCCCTCCCCCAATATGCGCAGCCTGACCGAGGCGACCCTCTATCCCGGCGTCTGCCTGCTCGAACCGACCAACGTCTCTGTGGGGCGCGGAACCGACACTCCGTTTGAAGTTATCGGCGCGCCGTGGATCGACGGCCGCAAACTCGCCGAGGCTTTGAATAACGCGAAATTGCCGGGCGTCCGCTTCGTGCCCGTGCGCTTCACACCGAAATCGAGCGTTCACAAAGACGCGGAATGCGCCGGCGTCAACATCATCGTCACTAATCGCGATCTCTTCGAGCCGGTCATTACCGGACTCGAAATGGCCGCGCAGTTGAGAAAACTCTTCCCGAAAGATTTCTTGATAGATAGGTTCAACCGCCTGCTCGCCAACCAGAAAGTCTTCGACGCCTTCCGCCAAGGCTCAGACGCCCGCGCCATGCGCCAGGTCTGGGAGTCGGAACTCGACGCTTTTCGGGCGATCAGGAGTAAATATCTGTTGTATTGAGTTGGTGGTTGGTGGTTGGTGGTTGGTCATTTGGCGCCGAAATCATCCGGCGCCAAATGACCAACTACTAACCACCAACCACCAACCACCAACCCCCAACCACCAGCTTAATGAAAAGAGTGATCGCAATCATCTGTTTCTACGTGTTGGCTTTGTTGGTCGCGATGCTGCCTTTGCAGCAGACCGACGCGCCGGGCGCCGGATCGTCTTCGCAGAGGGCGCCGGCGACTGCTCCGCCCAGCCCGACGCCGAAGCCCGGAACCGAAGCGCATGAAACGCGCGCATTGTGGGTTGTGCGAACGACGATGGCCTCGCCCGAATCCGTCCGCGAGCTGGTGCGGCGGGCCAAAGAGAACGGCTTCACCGACCTGATAGTTCAGGTGCGCGGACGCGGCGACGCCTATTACGAGTCGAGCATCGAGCCTCGCGCCGAGGCGCTCACCCAACAGCCGGCCGGCTTCGACCCGCTGGCTTTGACAATTGAGGAGGCGCATCGCCACGGGATCAAAGTCCATGCCTGGATCAACATCTACCTGGTCGCGGACCTGGAGTCGCTGCCGGTGTCGAGAGACCACCCGATCTACAAGCACCCCGAATGGGTGATGGTTCCGCGCGGACTAGGCTCCGAGCTTTACGACGTCCCGCCTGACAGCGCCCGCTACCTCGACCGGATCATCGAAATCTCGCGCCTCAACCACCAGGAACTCGAAGGGCTTTTCGTCTCTCCCGCGCACCCGGGAGTCAAAGACAACCTCTACAACATCTGGATGGACATCGCCACGCATTACGATGTCGACGGGCTGCACTTCGATTACGTGCGCTATCCGAATCCGCAATACGATTACAGCCGTGTCTCGATTGACCGCTTCCGCCAGGAGATGGAAAAGAAGCTACCCCCGCGCATGCGCCGCGCGCTCATGGCCCAGCTCCGGCAAGACCCGCTGCTCTACATAAGAAAGTTCCCGTCGGCCTACGGCGAGTTCCAGCGCGCCCAGGTGACCGAACTCGTGGCGCGAATCTACAGAGGCGTCAAAAGCGTCAAGCCGAACGCGATCATCTCGGCGGCGGTCTTCGCCAACGAAGAGGACGCCGCGCGCTCCCGCTTCCAGGATTGGAAAGTGTGGCTGCGGAGGGGGTGGCTCGACGTCGTCTGCCCGATGGCCTACACGCCAGACACCGAAGTTTTCCGCATACAGTTGCTCAGCGCGATGAGCCTCTCTTATGGGAGGCCTGTCTGGAGCGGAATCGGCGCCTACAAACAAACGGCCGAGAGCGCCGTCGAGAAGATTCGGGTGGCGCGAGAGTTAGGCGCGCAGGGCTTCATTCTGTTTTCCTACGACAGTTCGATTAAAGCTTCAGACTTCAACCCGCAGGGAGATTATCTCGAGAAAGTGCGCGACAGCTTGAAGGACGCCTCGGCAGTGTCGTCACAATAGGCGTTTCTTCCTGTAAATATTTCGGCGCTAGACAATGTAGGGGCAGACCTACGTGTCTGCCCCGATTTGGCAACTGCGCCACTTCGGGGCATCAGCGGCGAACCGTTGCTGAAATGGTTCGCCGCGCCTGTAGCCAAACTCTGACAGAAATAGGCCACTGTCTTCACGAAGCGAAGATTCTCCGCATGACACTTCTTTCCCAAACTTTGGCTCAGCACAGACATTAATGAGAAAAATTCTTGCGGTCATCCGGAAGACTTGATATTCTATAGACATTAAATCAGATCTTAAGTTCGCTAACTTCCACGAGGAATTCTGGCGTTGTGCGGATTGCCAATGGGGTTGGCGATGGCGCGTTGAAGTCACCGACTAGATATTGCTGTACTCTTCAACCTTGGCCATTTAGTCATGCTGGGATGTTGCAATAGGTCGTCAATAGTCGTGGGAAATGACCACGGCTGATCACTTAAATAAAGTTGTCGCTTTGCAAGCGTTCGTGTGTCGAACTCTGACACTCCTTTTAACAATCCGCATTACGTATATAAGGGAGGTTCTATGCCCAGACATTACTCACTCATTGTATTCGCAGTTTTATTGATTACGGTTTGCGCGGCGCCTACTTTCGCGCAAACGGTGACTGGCACACTCAGCGGCACAGTAACCGACGTTTCGGGCGCGGTCGTATCCGACATCGAGGTCACGGCGAAAAACGTCGAGACTGGCCTGACGCGGACTGCCAGAACCAACGGCGAAGGATATTTCCTGATGTCATTTCTGCCGCTTGGCGCTTACAACGTGACGGTCGAGGCTCGAGGCTTCAAGAAAATCACGAAGACTGACGTGCAGGTCGAACTGAACAAGAACACCGTCTCGAACTTCAGGCTGGAAATTTCGGCCGTGGGCGACGCGGTGCGGATTACTGGCGAAACCCCGCAGATCGAGACGACCACAGGCGAGATCAAGCACTCACTTGACGAGAAGCGCATTGAAGACACGCCGCTCGCCGGCCGCAACTTTATCTCGCTGGTCGAGCAGATCCCCGGCTTTCAGATTTCGTCCTTCGGCGGCGACGCGTCAAGCGGCCAGAACAACCCGACCAATTCCAGCGGCTCGTTCGCGGCGTTCGGCGGATTGGGCGGACGCGCGACCACTTTCCAGATAGACGGCGTGAGCAACAACGACTCGTCGGAGAACCAGAACCGGCAAGGCGTGAACATCAGCACGATTAAGGAGCTCCAGGTACTGACCAACGCCTTCTCGGCTGAATTCGGCGGCGGCGGCGCGGCGGTGCTGGTGCAGACAAAGTCGGGCACGAACCGGTTTCATGGCGACGCGTTCGACTTCATCCAGAATGACATCTTCAACGCCAACGGCTTCTTCCGGAACGCGGCAGGGCTGTCGTCTACGACGGGGGAACAACTGGCGCCGCGCCCGGCGGTGCGGCGGCATCAATACGGCGGCACGTTCGGCGGACCGATCTGGCTGCCGAAGAAGTTCTTCGGCCCGACCGGCTTTGACGGGCGCGACAGACTCTTCTTCTTCATCAGCGCCGAGCGCATCTTCAACAAGACGGACAGCAGTTTCACACGCGTGATCTTTCTGCCTGGCGAAGCGCCAAAGGCCTGCCCCATCGGCCCCGATGGTCGTACGATCAATCCCAGGCCGGGCGATCCGTTGCGCACTTTCTGCGTTGACCCGCAAACGCACCCAAATCTGAAACGCGATCTGGAATTCATGCGGTCGGTGATCCGTTTGTATCAGACGCCGGAGTTGCAAGGTTTGCAGCCCAATGATCCGCAAGCCTGCGCCCAATTGATTGCCAGCGGGCGTGAGAACCGCTGCGTCACGTTGGGCGTGACGACTTTGCAGCCGCGTTCTGATTACACCGGACGTTTGGATTTCAAAGCGACGAGCAAGGACAATCTCTGGCTGCGGTACCAGTACAGCCGTCAGATTGACGACACCGGTCGCTTCATCCTTGGCGATACCTTCGGATCGCGCAACGACCGGCAGTACAACCTGGGCATGACTGAGACGCATGTCTGGTCACCGCGCCAGGTGAGCGAATTCCGCTACGGCTTCGGCAACCGCACGACGCTGCAGGATGTGAGCGACGGAAACGACATTCCGACCATCCGATTTTCGACCAACCTCTGCACGGGCATTGGCGTGGGCGCGTGCGGCGGCATCATCGGCACCTCGACCAACGTGCCAATCAATCGCCGCCAGCACGACCATCAATTCGTTTACAACCATACCTTCAGCTTCGCGCGCCACACACTGAAGACCGGCGTTGACCACCGCAAACAATTGCTGGACGACGTGAGCGGCGACCGCTCGCGCGGCTTCTGGACGTTCGGCACTAACGATTTGACGGCCAACATCATTGCGCGGCAGGGCTTCACCAGCTTCGAGAATTTCATGCGCGGCTTCATCACCGCTTATCAGAAAGGCTACGGCAATCCAGTCGGTGAGAACCGCTTCGGCGAGACCAACCTTTATTTGCAAGAGGACGTGCGCCTCAACCGCAACCTCACGCTCAACCTAGGCGCTCGTTACGAATACGTCCGCGCGCCGAAAGAGAAGGAGCGCCGCTTCGATTACCTCTTCGGGGATGACAAGGACAACATCGAGCCGCGCTTCGGTTTCGCTTATTCGCCTGAATTCAAGGACGGCTGGCTGGGCGCGCTGACGGGCGGCCCCGGCAATTTCGTCATCCGTGGCGGCTACGGAATCAACCACACGCGCATCTTCCAATCCATTTTCTCGCAGAATCAGTTGAGCATCCGCACACAGCCACCCAACGGCTTCGCGGATGTTTTCAGCGGGCGATGCTCGAATGAGATCTCCGATCCGGCTTGCGGCCTCGTCTTCACGCCGGGCCTGGCGGTCTTTTCGACGCCATTCACCGCGGCCAGCGCCAATAACACAGGCGCGGTGCGCGACATCGGCGGACGGCTGGCTTCGACGCTACTGACCCCGAATAAGGAATTGCAGATGCCTTATGTGCAGCAATGGAACCTGACGCTGGAGCGACAACTGCCCAAGAATTACGCCGTGCAGGTCAGCTACACCGGCAACCGCGGCATCGGCTACCCCTGGTTCGACAGCGGCAACGACGCGACCTTCCCATTCGTCTCGCCGTCATTGTTGGTGGATGTGGGCGGTGGCAACTTCAAGCCGGTCGTGTTCGATCGCGCTTGCACTGGCACGACTGACCCGATCTGCCTTGACCCGGCCAATCCGACTTCGACGGCGATTGGTTCGCTGCGAAGCTTCTCCGCGCTCACCAGCACGACGGCGACGCTCGCGCAAAAGGGCATCGTGATCGAGAACGGCGTGCCGCATGCTTACATCTCGCTGGCGCAACCGCGCACGCAGGAGCGCCGACCCGACCCGACGCTGGGACGCTTCGTCAACCTGCAAAACTTCGGCTGGAGCTATTACCACGCAGGCACAATTAAAGTGACCAAGCGGTACTCTGGCGGGCTAAGCTTCAACGCCTTCTACACGTTCAGCAAAGCGATGGACACCGGCTCGGAAGCGACCTTCACTGTGGTGGACACCAACGCTCCGGCGAGCAAGAAGGGCGGCGCAGCCGCTTCCTTGCGTGGCCTGAGCGCCTATCACGCGGCTCATCGCTTCGTCGCCAGTTACTCGTACGAGTTGCCGGTTATGCGCGAGCAGAAAGGTTTCCTGGGGCATGTGATCGGCGGTTGGAATATCAGCGGCGTGACGACATTCCAATCGGGCAATCCGTTCACTGTCACGCTCGGTTACGACGCGAACAGTGACGGGCTAGGCGGAGACCGCCCGCGCCTCGCCGACCTGAGCTTGCTGGGCCGTTCGATAGACAACGGGCGGAAGGACGCCAATGGCGTGCAGCTTTCGACACTGCAACTGCCCGGCAGAGCCTTTATCCCATCGGCGGCGCTTGCAATCGGACAGCAGGATCGTTTGTATCTGCCGGGTGGCGGACTCGACGGCCAGGTGGGGCGAAACGTCTTCTTCCTGCAAGGTCTGAATAACACCGACATGTCTGCCTTCAAGACCTTCAGCGTGAGTGAAGGCGTCAAGCTGATTTTGCGGTTTGAGCTTTACAACGCTTTCAACCGCGTCACCTTTGGCGCTCCCAGCCGCACCATCCTGGGATCCAGCGCGCCGCTGGGGACGATCACGGCCGAACGCAACGTGTCGAGCTACGTCAACTCCGGACGTATCGACAACAGCAGCGGACGGCAAGGTCAGTTGGCGGTTACGCTGAAATTCTAAAAGCCGGTAAGAGGGTTCTCCGCTCAAGGAAATTGCAAAACAGTACCGCGCGCGTCGGCAAGCGGTTGCATGCATGGGCAACCGCTTGCTGACGCGCGCGGTACTGTTTTGCGGCCCTGATCGAGACGGCTTGCCAGCGGAATTGAAATCTCTTCGGATAGGTTATAATCACGATCGCCCTGAAGAGATCGCGCTGGAATGTAGGGTAAACTGCCCAGTTTGCCTTGCTTACTTCTAAAGACGCCTTTGGGGGACACAGGCAAACTGGACAGTTTGCCCTACGTCATCCGAGGAATTTCCGAACATCCGAACAAAAGATGCGAATCACTATCAACACTATTCTCCTTGGGCTTTTTATCCATGCTTCGGTCTTCGCGCAAAACCAGAGGTTGAAATCGCCGAGCGAGATTGCGCGCGAGCAATCGAAGGCCGTAGTGATCATCGAGGCGTTGGACGAGCGCGGCAGCGTGACGGGGCAGGGCAGCGGATTCATCGTCACGTCGCTGGGGGCGGTCGTCACCAACCTTCACGTCGTACAGGGCGCTTCGAGCCTGCGCGTCAAGCTGCCCGGCGGGGACACGTACAAAACCTCGGACCTGGTTGACGTGGACGAAGCCAAGGACCTCGCAATCGTCAAGGTCAAGGGCTTCAAGCTGCCCGTGGTTACGCTCGGCGATTCGGACAAGGCCGAAACCGGCGAGGCGGTCGTCGCCATCAGCAGCCCCGAAGGCCTGGTCAATTCGATCTCGACCGGGGTGCTCAGCGGCGTCCGCCGCTTCGACACCCACCGCGTCTTTCAGATCACCGCGCCGATAAGCCAGGGGAGCAGCGGCGGCGCGCTCTTTAATTCCAGCGGCGAAGTCATCGGCGTCATCACCTACCTTTTAAAGAGCGGCCAGAACATCAACTTCGCCGTTCCGATCAATTACGTGCGGGGGATGATCGGGGATCAGCCGTCGAAGACCCTCGCCGACCTGCGGCGGCTGAACAAATCGAAGGCGGAGGCGGAGCCTCGCCCGAGCCTCGCCGAAACGGTGGAGGGCGACGAACGGGCGCAATTGAGCGGCGCCATGCGCGGCAAACGGGGCCGTACGCAGACGGATCCCATGTTCGCGCGGCCCGACGAGGCGTTGAAACTCTTCTACCGCCTGGTCGAAGGCATCAACATGATCAACGCGAGCGAAGTCGCCCAGTTGACCAGCACGGCGGCGGTGATCAAAAGCAAAGAGACCGACGACGCCGAAGAGTACAAGATCAACTACCTGACCACCGTCAGCGGCCTGGCGATAACCTTCACCAGACCCGAACATCTGCTGACCGGCGTCGAGATGCTGGTCACCTGGTCGGTTGTGGATCTCGAAAACACCTTCGGCGATAAGTACAAGAAACGCACGGTCGGCAAAGAAAAGGTTCTCGATTACGGCAAACAGCAAACCGGAAAAAAACTGGTCGCGACGCTCGACGGGAATGGGAATGTGCGGTCGGTGAAGTTCTCGAAGGCCAAATGAAAGGATGTCAAACACCCGCCACCAAGCCTAGCGGCTATGGTGGGGGCTTGGGAGATGTGAACAAGCCCGTTTGACCAGACCCAGCCAGGGCGAGAGAGTCACTCTTTCGCTATCGGGCTACGTTATTTGAGTTAGAACACCAT
>WNFU01003499.1_pt1 | contig 71639 bp, 54 predicted proteins | sample 5400121 | NCBI WGS metagenome assembly WNFU01 (sample SAMN13153360, study PRJNA577476) | soil metagenome | isolation source: 100 cm soil or saprolite under grassland replicate 1 | place: USA:California | collected 2016-06-15
ACAGGATTGAGCTTTGTTTTCAACACTCGGGAAATATGTGAAGTCCGCTTGAAAAGCTGACTTCACATATTCAACTCCACTTTGTCCATTTCGTAATGACGGCGCTTGCGCCGTCATTACGAAATGGACAAAGTGGAGTCATTGTACCAACCTATGATTTTAAAAGAGGTTTTTATTCAAGCCATTAGCGCGTTGATTGGTCATCGCATTCGCGCCGCGATGACGATGACCGGAATCGCCTGGGGCATCGTCGCGGTCGTGCTGCTGATGGCGTACGGCAACGGATTTCACAACGCGATCATGACCGGGTTCCGGCGCGCCTTCAGCAACGGCACGGTCGTCGTCTGGAACGGGCAGACGAGTATGCAGGCCGGAGGCGAACGCGCGGGACGTCGCATCCGAATGAAAGAAGGCGACGTCGAAGCGATTCGACAATTGGGCCTGATCAAATACGCCAGCCCGGAATACGTCAGATACCTGCCGCTGGCCTACGGCATGAAGCAGACCACCTCCGCCGTACGCGGCGTCGCCTCGGAATACGCGCTGATGCGCAGCGAGATCGCCGAATTCGGACGCTTCATCAATGATGAGGACGTGGAAAAAGAACGCCGCGTCATCTTTCTCGGCTCCGAGGTCGCGCGCAAGCTCTTCGGCAATGCGCCCGCCGTCGGCGAGACGGTGCGCGTCAACGGATTGACGTTCGAAGTCATAGGCGTGCTGACCCAAAAGGTGAGTTTCTCGAACTATTATTCGCCCGACAAATACTCAGTCTTCATTCCCCACACCACGACCAAACAGCTCTGGAACTCGGAATTTCTGGACAACGTGGTCTTTCAGACGCTGAGCGTCGCGCAGCACAACAAGGCGGTCAAACAGGTTCGCGAGGTCCTGGCCTCGCGCCACGGCTTCAACCCGAAAGACGAGCGCGCCGTGACCCTCAACGACTCGGTCGAAAACGCGAAGGTGATCGGCGGCATCACCGGCGGATTGAAGATCGTTCTGAGCGTCATCGGCGCGCTGACATTGACGATCGGCGGCGTCGGCGTGATGAACATCATGCTGGTCAGCGTAACTGAGCGGACGCGCGAGATCGGCGTGCGAAAGGCGCTGGGCGCAAAACGCCGCCACATCCTGATCCAATTCCTGCTCGAAGCCCTGGTGATTACTTTCCTCGGCGGGCTGCTCGGGATTCTCTTCTCTTACCTGCTGGTGACGTTCGCCGGCCATCGCCCGTTTTTGGCCGAATTGCTGGAAGACCCGACCCGGCAGACTGACATCTACCTGACGCTTTCGGGCGACGTCGTGCTGACCGCGACAAGCATCCTGATGATCGTCGGCGTCCTCAGCGGATTGTGGCCCGCGCTGCGGGCGTCAAAGACCGACCCGATCGAATCGCTGCGCTATGAGTGAAGCTGGTCCGGTGATTGCGCTCGGGCCCCACCATCGGCTAATATCCGCCGGCGCCTCTGACGTAAAACTTGCGCAGTCAGTTACGAGTGAAGTTTGCGCGTCCACTACGCTTTAAACCAATCGCCCGTCCGCTCCTGACACCTGACGCCAACTACTTTATACTTATACCCGCGTGGATGGGCTAAATGGCGCAATCGCAAAATATCGCCGGCAGGCGGGCGAGATGGAGGAAATTCTTTCAAGTAGTCTCGCCGAAGCCGTCGTTTGGCCTCCGGGCCCCGGACGGTGGTCAATTTTAGAAATCGCCGCGCATCTGGCCGACGCCGAGCTGCTGGCTTCGGCGCGCATCCGCCGCGTCTTAACACAGGACCGTCCCGAACCCACACCGCGAAGCATCTGGATCAAATGCGCTCGGCGGCGGGGGCTTATGAAGCTTAAAACATCAAACCGCAAGTTTGATTGCGCGTTTGAGAGGTACAGAAATGACGAAGACAAAGGACAAAACCCCTCACCTAAAAGAGACAAAGGACAAAGAGGCGAAGGGCAAAGAGACAAAGGACAAAGAACCTAAGAACAAGGAACTGAAAGGCAAAAGCAATCTGGTAGGGCGCGTCAAGAAAGTGATCAAAAAATCGCGCCGCAAGCTGGGTGAAGAGAAGTTTGAGAAGCAATTGCGGCGCACCATCGAATTTCTCGCGCAGTTGCAGACGAAACTCGATAACTCACATGCGCCCGGGGAGAGCGGTAAGGCTCTGGCGAAGGTCGAAAAGAAGCATGCGCCGAGGGCCGGGAAGAAAGTTGTACAGGAGGCCCGGAACTCCCCGAAGAAGGCGCGGCCGGACAAAAAGAGCATGAAGAAGCCCGCCGGCAACGGTGTGGGTAAAAAGCGAAAGGGCCTGCGAATCGAAGACGCGGCCCCGGCGGCCGAATCCCGCGCCGCGCTGCAAGTCGAAGCGTTGTCCAAAGAGCGGTAGCGCGACAACCAGCGATCCATGGCCATATTGATTGATTCTTTTTATAACGGCGCGCGCGGACCCGTTCGTTATTGGGGTCGCCGCTGCGGCCATCTGGTTTCAGACACCTCCCTCGAAGAGCTGCACCGGTTCGCCGAAAGCCTGGGGCTCCGGCGCGAGTGGTTTCAAGAGAAATCGATCCCTCATTACGACCTTACCGGCGAGGTTTACGACCTGGCCCTGAAGCGCGGCGCGAAGCTCGTCTCCTCGCGCGAGATCGTGCGGCGCGCGGTGCGGATGGACGGAAAGCCGAAAATGTGGCGTCACAGAGACGCCGCAGGCACATAAGGAAAATTGACAGCCCTTTAAACCGCGTGCTACTTTGGCCGTTCTTTTGACGATCATCTATAAAGAGGAGTTACTGCATTGGATTTAAGCTCACTTTTCAGGGTCTCCATAGGCGATATGATCCTGTGGTTCGTGGTTTTCCTTTTCTCCCTCTCATTCCACGAAGCGGCGCATGCGTGGACTTCAGAGCGGTTTGGCGACGACACAGGGCGGTTGCAAGGCAGAATCTCTCTCAACCCGATGGCCCACATTGATCCCGTAGGGACGATTCTTTTCCCCTTAATGGGTTTTTTGCGCCTGGGCGGTTTCTTCTTCTTTGGATGGGCGAAACCTGTCGAGACAAATCCATTGAGGTGGCGCAACAAAGACCTGGCTAACATCTCTGTTTCGGCGGCGGGGCCGATCAGCAACATTATCCTGGCCATCATCGGTTTTATCCTTCTCAAGGTGATGATGGGGACGGGAAATTATCTGCCTGCGTGGGATAGAGGAGGGCATTTCGATTTGGTCTTGCCTGTGCCGGGAATGCCGGACTGGATGCTACCGGTAGGAACTATGGTGAGCGCGTTCTTGCTGACCAACGTCTCGCTTGCCGTCTTCAACCTGATACCGATTCCACCACTCGACGGCAGTCACATCCTTTACACGTTGCTCCCAGACAGCATGAAGGACACCTACTCCAATCTGAGCCAGTACGGATTTATATTGCTGATCGCGCTTTCAGTGCTTGGAGTCTTCGGCGCTATCCTCGGTCCGGTAATGGGTTTTGTAAAATATATATTGTGGGTCTGAAGGGCGAAGCTTATCTTATATGAAGTTCGACGCCCTCATCGCCACTGCTGTCCGATATGAAAAGAATTGTTAGCGGAATGCGCCCGACGGGTCGTTTGCACCTCGGCAATTACGAGGGCGCGCTTAAAAACTGGGTCAAGCTGCAGGACATTTACAAGAGCTACCATTTCATCGCCGATTGGCACGCGCTCACCAGCGATTACGCGGACACGTCGAAGATCAACGAATATACTATGGCGATAGTCACCGACTGGCTGGCCGCCGGACTCGACCCGGATAAGACGACCATCTTCGTCCAATCGCTCGTGCCCGAACACGCCGAATTGCACATATATTTTTCGGCGGTCACTCCGCTAGGTTGGCTCGAACGCGTCCCGACCTACAAAGAGCAGCGCGAGAACATCACCGACAAAGACATCGGCAATTACGGCTTTCTCGGCTACCCGGTGCTGCAGGCGGCCGACATTTGCATGTATAAAGCCGACTACGTGCCGGTCGGCCAGGATCAGGTCGCCCATGTCGAGTTGACACGCGAGATCGCTCGCCGCTTCAACAATTTTTACGGCGAGGTCTTCCCCGAACCCGAGGCGCTGTTGACCGAAACGCCGAAACTCATCGGCACCGACGGACGCAAGATGTCGAAGAGCTACAACAACACCATAGAGCTCGGCGATCCGCCCGACGTGATTCGCGCAAAAGTGCGGCAGATGATCACCGACCGCACCCGCGTCAGACGTACGGACCCCGGCCATCCTGAAATTTGCGACGTCTGCCAAATGCATCGCCTGTTCGTCCCCGCCGCGGTCGCCGATGAATTCGATGAGGGGTGCCGGAGCGCCCGCATCGGCTGCGTCGATCACAAAAGCGCGCTGGCCGACGCGCTGATCGAATATCTGGCGCCGATCACCGAACGGATGAATTATTACCGCGAGCGTCAGGACGAAGTCCGCGACATCCTCATGGAAGGCACGAGACGGGCGCGCGAAGAAGCGGGCCGCGTGATGGGCGAAGTCCGCAGGGCGATGAAGATAAGTTGGGTATGAACCCCGGGTACGGTACCGGGAGCGGTGGCGACCGGGTAGTTGCGCGCGTTTCAGCAGGCGCCCGGTCGCTACCGCTCCCAGTACCGTATCGGCGCGTAATTTATTGCAATGTCAAAACGGCAAGCTGACAAGAGCAAGCATCCGGTCGCCGGCCTCGCCATGGCCGAAGCGCCGGAGCGGGACGACGAGGCTCGGCGCGACTCTTACCGCGTCAAGCTCGAAATCTTCGAGGGGCCGCTCGATCTGCTGCTCTACCTGATCAAGAAAGACGAGATCGACATCTACGACATCCCGATCGCGCGCATCACCGAACAATACCTGGCCTATCTCGAGCTGATGCAGGAGCTGGACATCTCCGTCGCGGGCGATTTTCTGGTGATGGCCTCGACGCTGATCTACATCAAATCGAAGATGCTGCTCCCGCCCGAACCGAAGGTCGACGGCGAGGAAGACCTTGGCGACGACCCCCGCGCGGAACTGATCGAGCGGCTGCTCGAATACCAGAAGTTCAAATCGGCGTCCCAGATGCTCTATTCGCGCGGCGAGATCGAATCGGCCTGCTACACGCGCGGCCCGCTCGAAACCGACAGCAGCAATCCGGAGGTCTCGACCACCCTATTCGACCTGCTCCGCGTCTTCCGCGAAGTCCTCAAACGCGCCGAAGCCGAGATCGAGATGGAGATCGCGCGCGACGAGATGACGATCGCCGAAAAGCTCGCGCAGATTCAGGCTATGCTCGAAGAGCGCGAGCGGATCAACGTGCGCGAGATGTTCGAGATGTCGCGCTCGAAGCGCGAGCTGATCATCACTTTCCTCGCCCTCCTCGAGCTGGTCAAGGAGTGGAAGATCTATCTGATCCAGGACGAGCCGTTCGGCGACATCTTCGCCAGCCGGCGCGCCGACGCGCCGCAGGAGGTCGCGGAAGAACCTGCCGAAGAGGGCGACAATAGTGGGACAGACTTTAGTCTGTCCGTAGCATGAAGGGGACGGACAGACTAAAGTCTGTCCCACTCCAGCGATATGATTGAAGAGAATCAAGAACACGAAGAGGCCGCCCCGACGGCCGAAGATTCGCATAGAGATCCCTGGGGCGACGACCAATCCGATGAGTGGCCCGATGAGCAGTTGGACGAGCAGGCGCTCGCCGAAATCCTCGCGGAAGATCAGTTGATCGAGGACGAGTTTCTTTATTCCGACGCCGAGGACGAGGCGGAAGAGGTCATGGCCATCGCGACTGACCAGCCGTCCGAGCCGATGACGGAATCGTTGAACGGAACTTCCGAGGACTCTTCGGACGCGGCCGACGACGAAATCAGTGCGACGCGCGACGAGCTGAAGCCGGTCATCGAAGCGCTGCTCTTCGTCGCCGATGAGCCGCTGCAGTTCAAACAGCTTTGCAAGATTCTGGGCGACGTCCCAGAAGAAGACGTGATGTGGGCGCTCAGCGAGCTGGTGGCCGATTACGAGAAACGCGGGGGTGGGCTTGAAGCGCGCGAGATCGCGGGCGGGTGGCGAATCTCTACGCGCCCGCAATATCACGAGTTCATACGCAAATACTTGAAATCGCGCCCTTCGGCGCGGCTATCGCTCCCCGCCCTCGAAACGCTCGCGGTGATCGCCTACAAACAGCCGATCACGATCCCCGAAATCCTCGAAATTCGCGGCGTCACCTCTTCTTCGGCCGTCAAGACGCTGCTCGAAAAACGGCTGATCGTCACCAAGGGCAGAAAAGAGACCGTGGGCCGTCCGATGATGTACGGCACGTCGAAGGAGTTTCTGATCCAGTTCGGGCTGAAAGACCTGTCAGAATTGCCGAGCATCGAGGACTTCGAGGATCTTGCGCAATAGGCGTCGAAGCAAGAGTTCTGAGGCGTAGTCATATTTCATATGCCATATGAAATATGAAATATGACATATGGCATATGAAATATGGCATATGTCAAAATTTCTTCCTGATTGCTTAACTATATGCGAGTGAGGGCGTCTGCCAGACATTTCTCGATGATCCGCAGTTTTCATCTCGCCGACCTCTTCACTATCGCCAACGGCTTCTGCGGCGTCGCGGCGATCTTCGAGGCGATGAAGTATCTCGGCGCCGGCGACAAGAGGCATGTTTACGCGGCGGCGTTGTTGATCCCCCTCGCGCTGGTCTTCGACGTGATGGACGGGCGGATCGCGCGATGGCGCCACATGTCCTCGGCCCTCGGCAGAGAACTCGACTCGCTCGCCGATATGATCTCATTCGGCGTCGCCCCCGCGGCGATCGCGTTCGCTATCGGCCTCAACACCGGGCCGGATCAGATCATCCTGATCTATTTTGCGATCTGCGGATTGAGCCGTCTGGCGCGCTATAACATCACCGCCGATTCGCTCTCGACGACAACGGGCAAAGTCGAATATTTCGAAGGGACGCCGATCCCGACCAGCATCGTTCCCCTCGGATTGCTCTTGCTCCTCTTCCATCGAGGCAATCTCTACCCGGCCAGACTCTTCGGCCTCGACTTTCACTGGCCGGTCGGGCTCTTCCTCATCTCGGGCTGCCTGATGGTCAGCAGGACGATCAGAATTCCGAAGCCTTGAAATCGAGGATCGAGAATCGAGGATCGAGGATCGCGTCATCATGCGCAATGCGATTCTCGGTCCTCTATCTTCTATCCTCTATCCTCTATCCTCTATCCTCTATCCTCTATCCTCTATCCTCTATCCTCTATCCTCTATCCTCTATCCTCTATCCTCTATCCTCTATCCTCTATCCTCTATCCTCTATCCTCTATCCTCTATCCTCTATCATCCTCGATCCTCAATTCTCGATCCTCGATCCTCGATGCCCCGGTTTGACGGCTGATGGGCTCGCAAGTAGTATCAGAAATATATGAAATCTGACGTGATCGTTCCCGAATATACAATTCGCCGATGCGAAACTCTCGAAGAATTTGAAGCGTGCGTTCAAATGCAGCGCGACATCTGGGAATATTCTGATATCGATGTGACGCCGCTGCGCTCATACGTAGCCACGCGTTACGCCGGCGGGTTCACTCTGGGCGCGTTTGACGCGTCGAACAAGCTGTTGGGCATGGCGCACGCGCTCCCGGCCTTCGATGAAAAGCTGCGGCCTTATTACTATTCGCAAATGCTCGCGGTCGAGCCGCGACTTCAAAACGCCGGCATCGGCGTAAGGTTGAAGCTGGCGCAGCGCGACCACGCGTTCAAAACGGGCGCCCCGCTCATCACATGGACGTTCGACCCTCTGCAATCGCGCAACGCCTATCTCAACATCGTCAAACTCGGCGGCGTCGTGCGGCGGTATTGCGCCAATTTTTATGGGGCCAATAGCACCAGCGTTTTTCATCGCGGCATGGACACCGACCGGTTGTTCATCGAATGGTGGGTGCGCTCGCCCCGCGTCGCGGATGCCCTCAAAGGCGTCCGCCGCGCCGATAAACCGGAAGCGGTCGTCGAAGTCCCGCGAGACATCGGGGCGATAAAGAGGCGCGACATGGATGAGGCCCGCCGATGGCAGTCGCAGATCCGCGAAGGATTTCAGAATTGTTTGAACGAGGGGTTGTATTGCGCCGGTTTTGAGGCCGACCCGAAAACAAACAGCCGCTACCTGTTTTTCAGGGATCATCAACAAGAGAAAGAAGAAGGCTACAAACAATGAAAATCGAACGCATAGAACTCCGCGAAATCCAACTTCCGTTGGTCGCGCCGTTCGAAACCAGCTTCGGGCGCACGACCGGCCGCCGCATCATCCTCGTCAAAGTCTTCGGCGAGGGGCTTGCCGGGTGGGGCGAATGCACTGTCGGGGAACATCCTTTCTACAACCACGAATCTACAGAGAGCTGCTGGATGATCATCCGCGATTACGTCGCGCCGATGGTTCTGGGCCGCGAGATAGAATCGCCAGAAGACGTCCCGCAATTGACCGGAAGGATTCGCGGAAACAAAATGGCGCGGGGCGCGGTCGAGTGCGCCGTCTGGGACTTGGAAGCGCGGCGGCAAGGGAAACCGTTGTGGCAGTTGCTAGGCGGAACGCAGGAGGAGATCAATTGCGGCGTCTCGATCGGCCTGGAAGACAGCGACGCCGTAATGCTCAAGAAGGTCGAGAAGGAAGTCGCCGCCGGCTACCGGCGCATCAAGATCAAGATCAAACCGGGACGCGATTACGAGATGATCAAGGCCATCCGCAAGGAGTTTCCCGAGAAGTTGATGTCGGTGGACGCCAACTCCGCCTACACGCTCGCCGACGCCGATCTGCTCAGGAGGCTGGACGAGTTCGACCTGCTGATGATCGAACAGCCGCTGGCCTACGACGACATCATTGACCATGCCGAGTTGCAGCCGCGATTGAAGACTGCGATCTGTCTTGACGAATCTATTCTGAGCGTGGACGACTCGCGCAAGGCGTTGAAGCTGGGCGCGTGCCGGATCATCAACGTCAAGCTGGGCCGCGTCTCGGGTCACACCGAGGCGCGCAAGATTCAAGCCTATTGCCACGAGCGCAACGTCCCGGTCTGGTGCGGCGGTATGCTGGAAGCCGGCGTCGGTCGCGCGCACAACATCGCAATGTCAACTCTGCCCGGCTTCACGCTGCCGGGCGACGTTTCGGCGTCGAAGCGCTACTGGAATGAAGACATCATCACGCCGCCGGTCGAGGTCACGCCGCGCGGAACCATTCCGCGTCCGGCAGGCGTCGGGATTGGGTATGAGGTGAACGAGAAGCGGATCGATGGTTTGACGGTGAGGAAAGAGATTGTCGAACAGTGAGCAAAAACGCGCGCACTCACGTCACATTTGTAACCAGGCTTTTCAACAGCCGCGGCAGCGGCGATTGACCTTAGTCCGGCTTTTCAAAGCCGGGGAGCGATTCCATAGTCGACCTCAGTCGCGGCAGCGACGGTTGACGCCGCCGATCAATATCAATCGTCGCTGCCGCGACTGAGGCCGGACTCGCTCCTTGTCCCGGCTTTGAAAAGCCAATGAGGTTAAGTTAGGCATCTGGCGCGATTAGTGGCGCGGACTTTAGTCCGCGCGCCAGCCATCAGCGCGGACTAAAGTCCGCGCCACTAATCGCTAACTTAACCTCATTGGCTTTGAAAAGCCGGACACGTTCTGATTCAAATAGGCGATCCGGCTTCCCCCGCCGCGCGCGAGCTTATCGAGCGACTCGACATACTCATGTCCAGTTTATATCCGGCGGAGAGTAACCACCTGCTGTCGGTGGAGGCGCTTCGACAGCCCAACGTGACTTTCCTGACCGCCGGCGTGGATGGCGAGGTCGCCGGCTGCGGCGCGTTCGTCAATCAAGGCGGAGAGTACGCCGAGATCAAACGAATGTTCGTCCTGCCGGAGTTCCGCGGCCTGAAGCTTGGTCGCCGCATCCTCGAAGAGCTTGAGAATCGCGCGCGAGTTTCTGGGCTGGCGCTCGCGCGCCTCGAAACGGGTATCCATCAACCCGAAGCCCTGCTGCTGTACGAGCGAGCAGGTTATCAACGTTGCGGGCCGTTCGGAGATTATTCCGAAGACCCGTTGAGTATTTTCATGGAGAAGAAATTATGAAAGCTGTTTGGAACGGCGCCGTAATCGCCGAAAGTGACAAGACCATCGTCGTCGAAGGCAATCATTATTTCCCGCCGGACGCGGTCAACAAGGATTTTTTTCAACCGAGCGACACCCACACCGTCTGCGGCTGGAAAGGCACGGCGAGTTATTACGACGTCGTCGTCAACGGAGAAGTGAACAAAGACGCGGCGTGGTATTACCCGAACACGAAAGAGGCCGCGAATAACATCGAAAATTACGTCGCGTTTTGGAAAGGAGTGAAGGTCGAATAGCCAAACTTTACTCGCCGCCAGCCACATGTTGTGGCCTCGCCTTAGCCGTGGGCGTCAAAAATAGGAACGAACTGGGCATAGGAAAGGAGAGGATCAGGTTATTCGGAACAGAAGAGGTTGTACAAATGCGAGGCCGCGTGGCCGCTAGGCGCCACCTTGAGGGAGGGCGCGGACGTCGAATCCACGCCCTCCCTCAAGGTGGCGCCTAGCGGCCACGGCGTCCCAACGACTTCCGGAATAAGAGATATGTCCACCAAAACACCTAAATCGAAATCAATTGAACACGAGATCGCCGAACTGCGCCGCGAGATTTTGGAGCACGATCACCGCTACTACACGCTGAGCGAGCCGGTGATCTCCGACGCCGAATACGACGCGTTGATGCGGCGCTTGCGCGAGCTTGAATCGGAGCGCCCCGACCTGATCACGCCCGACAGTCCTACGCAGCGCGTGTCAGGTCAGGTGGCCGAAGGCTTCGAGGAGTATTTCCACAAGCGCCCGATGCTGTCGCTCGACAACAGCTACAGCATTGACGACCTGCGCGCGTGGGCCAAACGTTGCGAAAAGCTGGCCGAAGGGCGAGCGTTCGATTACGTCGCCGAGTTGAAGATCGACGGGCTGAGCATTTCGTTGATCTACGAAGACGGCCGCCTCGCGCGGGCGGTGACGCGCGGCGACGGCTCTCGGGGCGAGGTCGTGACCGGCAACGCGAAGACGATCCGATCCATCCCGCTGAGGATTAAGGAAGAGGCGGAGAAGAAGCAGTCGCCCCTGTTAGACGAATTGATGAAAGAGGTCGAGGTTCGCGGCGAGGTCTATCTGCCCAACGACGTGTTCGAGAGGATCAACCGCGAGCGCGCCGAATCGGAGTTATCGTTGTTCGCCAACCCGCGCAACGCGGCTTCAGGCGCGATGCGACAGCTCGACCCGAAGATCGTCGCAGACCGGCGGCTGGACATCTTCTGCTACTCGCTGCTCTTCGACGGCGCGCCGGCTTTCGTCACACACCACGAATCGCTGGAGTGGATGCGTGAGCGCGGGTTCAAGGTCAACCCGCACAGGCGTCATTGCCGGACGATTGAAGACGTGGTGGCGTTTTGCAACGAGTGGGAGACGCGCCGCGACGAGTTGAGCTACGAGATTGACGGCGTGGTGGTGAAAGTCAATCAGGTGGCCGTCCAGGACGAACTCGGCGCGACGTCGAAGTCGCCGCGCTGGGCGATCGCCTATAAATTTCCGGCGCGGCAGGCCTCGACGCTGTTGCTCGACGTGATTTATCAGGTGGGGCGCACCGGCGCGGTGACTCCGGTCGCGGTGTTGGAACCGGTCTTGCTCGCGGGCACGACGGTTTCGCGCGCCAGCATGCACAACGCCGACGAGATGAAGCGGCTAGGCGTGATGCGCGGCGATTTCGTCTTCATCGAGAAGAGCGGCGAGATCATTCCGCAGGTCGTCAAAGTCATCGTCGAGCGCCGCACGGGCGAAGAGGCCGAGTTCGAATTCCCGACTCGGTGTCCCGTGTGCGACGCGGAGCTCATCAAGCCGGAAGGCGAAGCCGTGACGCGGTGCCCGAATCCGGATTGTCCCGCGAGGCTGCGCGAGGGATTGCTACATTTCTCCGCGCGACGCGCGATGCGGATCGAAGGACTGGGTTGGGCGTTGGTCGAGCAACTGACGGCGCCGCGAACCCGACGTGACAAAAAAGGCGAGGTTATGACCGATGAAAAAGGTCAACCCCTGACGCTGCCGCCGATGGTGCATGACTTCGCCGACCTCTACGGCCTCGCCCGACGCCGCGACGAACTGATCGCGCTCGACCGGATGGGCGCGAAATCAGCGGATAACCTGCTTCAGCAGATCGAAGCGAGTAAGGAGGCCGGCCTGGCGCGATTGATATACGGCCTGGGCATTCGTCACGTCGGGGAGCGCACGGCGACGATTCTGGCCAATCGTTACGGCGACATCGAAGCGCTGTCGGCGGCGACGCAGGAAGAGTTGGCGAACATTCATGAAATCGGCGAGGTCGTCGCCTCTTCGGTCTACGCATGGTTCCAATCTTCTCGAAATCAGAAATTGATCGAACGTCTCGCCAAAGCCGGCGTGAATATGAAGACGGCGAACGCCGGAGCGGAACAAACGCCGCGAGTCTTCGAAGGAAAGATCTTTGTTTTAACGGGGACTCTGCCGACAATGAAGCGCGATGACGCCAAGGCATACATCGAGGCTCGCGGCGGACGGGTCAGCGGCTCGGTTAGCAAAAAAACGGATTTCGTCGTCGCAGGCGAAGACGCGGGAAGCAAACTGGCAAAAGCTGAAGAACTGAAAATCGCGATCCTTGATGAAAATCAGCTTTTGAAACTCGGCGACGCCGTCATAGAGGATAAAACCTAACATATTGCGTCCTTTGATTTTAATAGGGGCAGATTTTTTCTTTACAGGGTTGACAAAGGCGGGCGTATTTGGTGTAATCCGCAGCAATTAGCAGCGGTAAATACCCTAATGGCTGAGGACGCTGCTGAATCGGGGGGACCGAAAGGGCCCCCCACTTAATTGTTATACGTGTTATACGAAGCAGGGGCCGAAAGGCCCCTTTCTTAATTTTGCGCGATATCACTTCGAGATCAGATAACCTTCGCGCGTCCGCGCTATCACCTCGGGCTTTTTCACCACCACCTTGATCTTGTGAAATCCGGCTCTGTTCCCCTGAGACGAAGGGTAATAGGCGAGAGTGTATTGGCTTCTCAATTCATCAAGCGTCTTTTTCAAGACCTGAGCGAGAGCGGATTGCGATTCGAACTCGAAAGAGCGCCCTCCGGCGCCTTCGGCGATTTCGGAGAGGAACTTGCAATCCGAGCTGTAACCGGCGCGCCTGCCGATTGGAAAGTAACTCGACGAATTCTCGCCGTCGGGTTTGAAGCAGGCGGCGTAGATTTGCGTCCGACTCCCCTGCGCTTCCCTGATGACCTGCTTCGAGTCTTTGACCGGCCGCTGCTTCGCAAGATCGCGATCAACGGAATCCTTGCCGTCGCTGAAGAGCAGAACGACTTCGTTTCCGCTACGGCCTCCACCTCTCTCAAAGATGGCGCGCATCGCTCCGAAGAGATTCGTGTTCCTGTCAGGCGCCAACACGCGACGGCCAGGAGGAACAGGCCCGCCGGGAGGAACGCGACGGCCAGGAGGAAGCGGGAAAGGCCGCGGCGGCGTTGGTTGAGGATTCGGGGCCGTCGGTTGGGGATTCGATGTCGATTTCAAGGCGAGAATCTCGTTAGTGGCCAGCGCCTTGCCGCCCCAATCGGAGCTCCATTGTAAGTCAGCATCGAAGGCGCCGATCATCATCTCGTCCAGTTGATTCAAGCTCTCGACCAACTTCACCGCCTCGTCTTTGACCTCGGGGAAGACGGCGCCCATGCTGACGCTCGTGTCGAACAGCAGAATCAACCGCAGCGGATGAGACGCCGGTTTGAAATCGGCGATCTCTTGAAGGACGCCGTCTTCGTAAATCTCGAAATCTTCCTTCTTCAGGTCAGGAATCCGTTTTCCGTCGGCGTCTTTGACGAGGACGGCGACATTGATCAATTCAGTCTTTATCTTGACCTTTCCTTCATCTTGCGCGCCGCCCGGACTGAAAAGACCGATCATCCAGAGCGTCAAAAAACAAATAGTCATCGCCGCAGAGGCGCTGTAAAACTTACCAAGTTTTCTCATGGCGCTTATCTCCTCAGAAAAAGGTAGGGCAAACTGTCAGTTTGCCTTGACTCCTTCGATGCGGCCTTTCGGGAAGACTAGGCAAACTGACAGTTTGCCCTACCCTCGCGCCGCGCTTTTCATTCTTTCATGGCGCCGCGACCGGCATGAAGGCTCCTCGGAAAATCCCTGGGTACGCATCGCTTCCAGCGTGCAGTCTCGGCTAGAGACCGATTGATCGGAATCAGTCCCCCCAAAACCTGAGGCGATGCTCTGGTTCCTATAAATTCGTCTTTCGCCGAGACTGCACGCTGGAAGCGATGCGTACCCAGGGGCGATTTTCATTCTTTCAAGGCGTCGCAACGCGACCTGAAGGCTCCTTGATTGATTTGAATCAGCCGGGTAATCCGGCGCCGATGTTTTGTTTGTAAGGGGGCTCAAGGGGAATTGCCTAGCGAGTCATTGAACGAGCCTGGGAAGACGGCTTGCAATACTCATGATTATGGTACGTGGAAGCGCGCAACAAATCGACGTCAGGGCGTTGACAGTTCCGACCGCTGGCAACTAAATTGCTACCATGCTCCACAGGGCAAAAGCGTTCACTGTTTTGATAGCTTCTCTCCTGCCCGTTCTCGCCGCTTGCGGCGGGCGGCTTTACAAAGTCGCGCCTCTGCCGGCGAGCGTCCCGCCCGAAATTTCGATGGGTAACGGCGGCGGTCTGGACGTCGGCGCCATCGCGCTTGACGGCGAGCAGTCGTATGAGCGTTTCGAAGCCAACCTCCCGCTCGCCGGGGTGATCGCGGTCGACGTCAGAATGATCAACAAGTCGGAGGCGGCGATCATGACAAACTCGCTCAGGTTCGAATTACGCAACCCGTCCGGCGCCGCGCTCAAACGAATCGCCCCGAAAAAAGCTCTGGGCGCGGTGATGAAATATTACGGCGACAAGTTTTACGCGAAGGTCGCGTACCGGCGGACGCTCGAAGACTACGAATCGGTCGCGCTCAAACAAGGGGTCGCAATCGAGCCGGAGGGAGAGCTTCGCGGAATAGTCTTTTTTCAAACCAAGCGCGAAACGGCCAGTGTCGACGGATTGATTCTTTCCGTCGCCGGCCTGAGCGCCCCGGTGAACGTGCAGCTTCAGACGGCGCATAAGTAAACTACAGTCTGAGGTTGAGCAAAAAGAACCAAGGGGATCACGTGATCCCCTTGGTTGGGCCTCTTCTGAGTCCAACTCAAGACTGGGATTAAGTAAAACGTCAAAGTGTCTACGAATCACAACTACGACAATCGGGCGACTAACCCGTTCTATCACATCTTCTGGGGCGTTCGATTCTTCTTTTTAGGAATGCGAACGCTCGTCCGCAATCCTGATTTGCTCAGCCTCTCACTGGTCCCGATGCTGCTGACGCTAGCCCTGCTGATGGGGCTGATCTTCGGCGCCGCATGGTCGGTCGGTTGGCTCATCCGCGACGCCGTGCGCGTCGAGATACGGATTGTCGCGCAGGTCCTGATGCTCCTGCTGACGCTCCTGATCGCATATTTCCTCTACCTGCCCGTGGCCCGCGTGCTGCTGGCGCCGTTCGCCGAGGCTTTGAGCCGCCGTAGCGCCGCGATTGACACGGGCCGGACCATTAGCCAGAACGGCCAGGGGTGGGCGCGCGCGATGTGGGAAGGGCTGAAGCTGGTGATCTTTCAAGCGGCGGTCGCGCTGGCCGCTCTCGCATTGGGGCTGGCCTTCCCACCTGTCGGAGCTCCCGCCGGGGTGGCGGTCGCGATTTTTCTCGCCGGGCTGGATTTTTTCGACATTCCGCTTTCGACGCGCGGCCTGCGGCTGCGAAAGAAGCTGGGCGTGATCTGGCGCAACAAATCTCTGGCCCTGGGCTTCGGCGCCGCAGCCTATCTGATGCTGCTCATTCCGGTCATCAACATGCTCGCGCTGCCCGTCGGCGTGGTCGGGGCCACGTTGTTGATCGACGCGCTAGAATTCGAAGATCGAGGATCGAAGATAGAGGATCGAAGATAGAGAATCGAAGATAGAGGATCGAGGATCACGCCATTGCGTGTAAGGCGATCCTCTATCTTCGATTCTCTATCTTCGATCCTCTATCTTCGATTGATTTCGGGGTGGCGGTCGAGGAAGTCCTTCACGACCAAACTCACGTCGAGGCGCTCGACGTCGGCTTCGTAATTCATTCGCCGCATCTCCTGATCCGAAATCTTTCCCGCCAGCCGGTCGAAGACGGCGCGCAATTCCGGATGGCGGTTGAGCGTTTCGCCGCGGATCACCGGGACGGCGTGATACGGCGGGAAGTAACGCCGGTCGTCTTCGAGCGGGTAGAGGTCGAGTTTCGCGATCAACCCGTTGGTGGCGTCTCCGGAGATCATATCGACCTGACCATTGGCCAGCGCGCGGTAGGTCAGCGACAGATTCATCGCCAGCGGGGCCTCGCGGAACTTCAAACCGTAAGCCTGAACCAGCCCGCGATAACCGTCTTCGCGGTCGAGGAACGCCGAGCCGAAACCCGCGCGCCAGTTGGGCGCATACTTCGCCGCTTCCGAGATCGTCTTCAAACCGAGCCTCCGCGCCTCGTCGCCGCGAGTCAGAATCACGTATGTGTTGTTGAACCCGAGCGGCGGGAGCATCACGCGCCCGGTCGCGGCGTAGCCGGCGTCCACGCGGCGGTTGACTTCGGCGCTGTCCAGTATCACGGGCTGTTTGAAGATCGCGGTCAACGCGGTGCCAGTGTATTCGACATAGAGGTCGAGTTTGCCCGCCCGCATCGCCGTTTCGCAGACCAGCGTGTCGCCGAGGTTGAGCTTGCGCTGGACTTTGATCTTCGTGGAGCGTTCGATCGTTTGCGCCAACAGTTCGCCGAGGATGACCTGCTCGGTGAAACCTTTCGAGCCGATGACGATCCGCCCGCCCGATCTCTCAGACCAGATCAACCCGCCGATGATCAGGAGCAGCGCGGCGGCGGCCGACACGGCGGCGATTCGCAATTTCCCGCTTCTCGCGCGATCGGGGGCGAGGCGCCGCTCCACCCAGGTCAGCGTGAGATCGGCGACGAGCGCAAGCGCGGCCGCAGGTATCGCGCCGGCGAGAATCATCACGCTGTCGACGCTGTCCACGCCACGAAAGATGTACTGGCCCAGGCCGCCCGCGCCAATCGCCGCCGCAATTGTCGCCGTGCCCACGCCGACGACCGTCGCGACGCGCACGCCGGCAAGGATGGCGGTTCGCGCCAGCGGCAACTCGACCTGATAGAGCAGTTCCCAGCCGGTCATCCCCATCGCCAGCCCGGCTTCGCGCGCCGACGGGTCGATGCTCTTCAAGCCGCTCGCCGTCGTCCGTATCACCGGCAGCAGCGCGTAAAGAATCAACGCGATCACTGCCGCCTTCGAGCCGATCCCGCCGATAAGAGGCATCGGGATCAGAAATCCGAACATCGCCGGGCTAGGGATCGTCTGCACCACGTTAGCGAGTCCGACCAGCGGGGCGCCGACCCGCGGGTTGCGATAAGAGACGATGCCGAGCGGCACGCCCGCCGCGACGGCAATGCCCGTCGAAGCAGCGACGAGCGCCACGTGGCGCAGAATCGCGTCCAGAAATTCGCGCCCATGATTTAACCAGAATTCGATCAGCCGCAAATGAAGTTCCCCCAACGCGTGGAGTTTAAGACCAGGAATCCCAGGCAGGCAGTGTTCGGTGAATTGGTTAAGCGCTGACGGAAAAATTTTGAGACATAATCATATTTCATATTTCATATGCCATATGAAATATGACAAATTGAATCACCCGCAAAACATTTTCCTGACTGTTTACTTAGTGCTCCGCTAACAAAATTGTTTAGCGTTTTCCCGCATCGAAACAACCGGCATTGGAGCCATTTAGTTAAATCGCAACCATTGGGAGACAGCGTTTAGAGTACCGGCTTTAGCCGGCAGTGCTCGGAATCCTAACACTGCCGGCTAAAGCCCAATGAGGTTAAGTTAGCGATTAGTGGCGCGGACTTTAGTCCGCGCTGACGGCTGGCGCGCGGACTAAAGTCCGCGCCACTAATCGCGCCAGATGCCTAACTTAACCTCATTGGGCTAAAGCCGGTATTCTAAACGCTGTCCTTCGATGGCAAGAAAAACACCGAAAAACTTAATTTACAGAGTACTTAGTTCCTACTTCCTGCCCCAGGGCATAATAAGTGACTTGTACCATTCCGTCACCGCCTTGATCTTGTACTGCTGGATGGCGCCCGCCGGGTCGACGTTCTTCGGACAGACCCTCGTGCATTCGCCGTTGAACGTGCAACCCCAGATGCCTTCGTGTTGCGAAAGGACGTCCAGGCGCTCTTCGGCGCCCTGGTCGCGCGTATCCTTGTTGTAGCGCTGCGCCAGCGCAATGGCCGCGGGGCCGATGAAATGTTGGTCCAGGCCGACGACCGGGCACGCGGCGTAGCAGCAGAGGCAATTGATGCACATGCTGAACTGCTTGTAGCTCTCCAATTGCTCCGGCGTTTGAAGGTATTCGCCCTCGGCGAGCGGCTTCTCTTCCTCGCGGACGATCCAGGGTTTGACGGCCTTCAGCTTGTTCATGAAGTCGGTGATCTCGACGACCAGGTCGCGCACGATCGGAAAGTAGCGCAGCGGCTCAACGCGGATCGGGCCCGGGTCGTAGGCCGTCAGGAAAGTGGCGCAGGTCAGTTTAGGATCGCCATTGACCATCATCCCGCAACTGCCGCAGACGCCCATCCGGCAGCTCCAACGGTATGAGAGCGAGCCGTCCAGCCTGTCCTTGACGTAATTGAGCGCGTCGAGCACCACCCAATCCTCGTTGAGCGGCACGTCGAAGCTTTCGAAGGTCGGTTCAGCTTCCTGTTCGGGGCGGTAGCGCGCAACTTCCAGTGTGATCGTTTTAGCCATCTTTCTCCACTTTTACGGTCTCGTTATGCATATAGAGAGATAGTCATTGAAGCCCATTATACCTTTATTTCCCGTAAACGCGCTCCGCAGGCGGCCAGCGCGTGATCGTGACGGGCAGATACTCGACTCGCGTCGTCCCGTCGGCGTTGCGGTAGACCAGCGAATGCGCCAGGAAATTTTCATCATCCCGCTTCGGGAAATCGGTCCGCTGGTGCGAGCCGCGAGACTCCTCTCGATTGAGCGCGCAGGCGATGATCGACTCGGAGACGTCGAGCATGTACGACAGTTCCAGGGCGGCGGTCAGTTCGGTGTTGAACGTATGGCTGTGATCGGTGATGGCTATGTCGTTGAACCGCTCTTTCAGTTTGCCGATGGCGTCGGCGGCTTCGACCAGGCTGTCGCGCGTGCGGTAGATACCCGCGCCGGCCTCCATGGCGCTCTGCATCTGTTCCCTGATTTCGGCGATGCGCTCACGGCCTCCGGTCTTGTTCAGGAATCGCTCTTCGACTCTGCGCTTTTCGTCCATCGCCTGCGCCAGGATGGCGGGGGTGTTCCCCTCCTTCCACTCCGAGGCGAAGATGGCGGCGGAGTGTCCCGCGCGCGCGCCGAAGACCAGCAACTCGGTCAGCGAATTGGAACCCAGGCGGTTCGCGCCGTTGATGCTGACGCAGGCGGCCTCGCCGGCCGCGTACAACCCCTTGACCGGCGTCGCTGCGTTTATGTCGGTGTGCACGCCGCCCATCATGTAATGCACCACCGGGCGCACTGGGATCATCTCCTTGACCGGATCAATGCCCTGATACTTCAGGCACAGCTCGCGCACGAATGGAATCTTCGCGTTGATCTTTTTCTCGCCCAGATGGCGGACGTCGAGGTGGACGACGTGGCCGTATGGGGTTTCGATGGTGCGGCCCTTTTCGTACTCCTTGACGAAGGCCTGCGACAGGCGGTCGCGCGGCCCGAGCTCCATCGAACGCAGCACGGGCTTCGGCTCCGGCTTGCCGAGGTTGTAATCCTGCAAGTAGCGGTAGCCGTCCTTGTTGAGCAGGTAGCCGCCCTCGGAGCGCGCGGCTTCGGTGATCAGGATGCCCGTGAACGGCAGCCCAGTAGGATGGTACTGGACGAACTCCATGTCCTTGAGCGGCGCGCCGGCGTCGAGGGCCAGCGACATGCCGTCGCCGTTCTTGATGTTGGCGTTGGTGGTGAACGGGAAGACCTTGCCGCAGCCGCCGGTGCAGATGATCACTGATTTGGCGAGGATGGCCTGAATGCGGCCCGTCATCAACTCGACGGCGACCACGCCGCGCGCCTGGCCGTTGTCAACCAGCAATTTGGTAACGAACCATTCGTCGTAGCGCGTGACCGCCTGGTATTTGAGCGAGGTCTGGAAGAGGGTATGGAGCATGTGGAAGCCGGTCTTGTCGGCGGCGAACCACGTGCGCTCTTTCTTCATCCCGCCGAAGGGACGCACCGCGACGCGGCCGTCAGGCTCGCGGCTCCACGGGCAGCCCCAGTGTTCGAGCTGCAGCAATTCCCTCGGCGCATCCTGGACGAACAGTTCGACCGCGTCCTGGTCGCACATCCAATCTCCGCCGGAGATCGTGTCGTAAGCGTGTTCGTCCAGAGTGTCGCCGGGCTTGATCACGCCGGCGGCGCCGCCTTCGGCTGACACCGTGTGGCTGCGCATCGGGTAGACCTTCGAGACTACGGCGACGCTAAGGTTCGGATTGAATTCGGAAACGGCGATGGCGGCCCTTAACCCCGCGCCACCGCCACCAACCAGAAGAACATCGTGAGAAGATATGTCCATATTGTTGGCGCCTGGGGCTGAAACTTGATTGCGACCGAATTACCACGGGCGAGAACCGCCCGCCCGCTTTAATTCGAGCAATCGTCGATAAGAAAGAAATGATCGGTACAGCGTTTCAACATTAAAATAAAAGCTTCTGGCGAACTGACGCGCCCGATCACTTGCGTTCAATGAATGGGGGACTAACAGTTAAGAAGACGAAAACGCGCGGCAGGCTACCACCGGGAAAAGAAAATATCAAATAAAATCCGCGCCAACCCGCCGCGTTCATGAGAATCCGCGGTTGAAAATCAGGCCGGATTTCGATTGTGTGTACAGAAAGAGCAACCGCGGAGGACACGGGGATAAGTCAGGTAGAGCAATGACTTTTCACTTTCTTTTCCCCGTGCGCCCCCGCGCTCCCCGTGGTTGTTACCGTACATGCAATTGCAAATCGTTCTAAATCAAACCAGGTAACATTGGTACAGTACCGGGAGCGGTAGCGACCGGGCGCCGGCGGAGAGAGCGATTCGACGGGTACCCGGTCGCTACCGCTCCCGGTACCGTACCGCCGCGTGTGCCAATGTTTTCTGGCCATGCCGATAGAGCGCGTGAATACGCCTTCGGTGAAGTCCAGCGCGACGAGCTGTTTATTGCGGACCTCATTAGCCACGGCGGTCTCGGGCAGGATCGAAACGCCGATGCCGACCTCGATCGAGCGCTTGATCGTCTCGATGTTGTCGAACTCCATCACGCGATTGACCTCGACCTTACGCTGTTTGAGTATGCGGTCAACCGTCTTGCGCGTCGGGATGTCTCGCTCGAAGGCGATGAAATCTTCCCCGGCCAGCGCCTCGACGCTCACGCGATGGCGGCGCGCCAGCTTATGTTCGGGGTTGCAAACGATGACGAGCTTGTCGTCGCGAAACGGAATGACGGCAAGGTTCGGCCGCCTGAGCGGCAGCGCGACAATGCCGAAATCGATCGTGTTGTTGAGACAGGCCTCATAGACCTTGTCGGTGCGACTGTATTCGATGTTTACTTTTACTTGTGGGTGAGCCTTGATGAACCGTTTGACGTAGGGCGGCAGCTCGTGCAGGCCGATGCTGTAAACGGTGGCCACCTTGATCGAGCCGGCGATCGTGGCCGATTTGGCCCGCATCCGCTCTTCCAGCGCGATGAACCGTTCGAGAATCTCTTTGCATTCGGCGTAAAAGATTCTCCCGGCCTCGGTGGGCGTCACGCCCCGCGGCGCTCGGCCGCGCTCGATCAACCGCTGTTCGAATCGCTGCTCGAGCGACTTGACCTGCTGGCTGACGGCGGATTGCGAAACGAAGTTGAGCGCGGCGGATTGCGAAAAACTCCCGGTCTCGATCAGGTCACAGAAGGTTTTGAGTGTCTCGATGTGCATGTCTTGCTCCTGATCGGACAGGGCCACAAACAGGGCGATTATACAAATCGCCCCACACCGTAGGGGCGCCAGGCCCGTCCGTTATCATCTTAGCTTATTAGCTCAACTTATACCCAATTTTAAGTTTTTGAATTTTACTTATTGCCCGAACCCTGATACTTTTCGCGACTTGCACGAAGGGACTTTATGAATCGGATATTAAACCATGGAGAGGGGAGATGGCCGCTTCCGCTCAAAGTCTGCGAGTGACATCGGCGGGCGCGCTTCAGCGCCTCTGGCGGTCTTCGCTCGGTAAAAAATACGTGATGGCGATCACCGGATTCGGCTTGTGGATTTTCGTGATCGTTCACATGCTCGGCAACCTGCAAATATTCCTCGGCCCGGAGAAGATCAACTCTTACGCCGCGCTCTTAAAGGCTACGCCGGCGCTCCTGTGGTCTGCGCGCATTGGCCTTCTTTTCATAGCGACCCTGCACGTCGTGGCCGCCACGCAATTGGTTCGCGCCAACCGCCGCGCGCGCCCCATCAGCTACAAGTTTAAAAAGCCTGTGGCCTCGACGTTCGCCAACCGCACGATGTGGATCAGCGGTCTGATCATCTTCGCATTCATACTGTTTCACCTCGCGCACTTCACGTTCGGGTGGGTCGATCCGGAGTTCCTGCATATGGAAGACGCCGCGGGACGGCACGATGTTTATCGAATGATGATCACCGGCTTCTCCAATCCCGTGGTTTCGATCTTCTACATCGTTTCGATGGGCTTGCTGCTCTCGCATCTTAGCCACGGGGTGAGCAGCCTGTTTCAATCCCTGGGGCTGCGGAGCAAAAAGACGTTCGGATTTTTCGACAAACTGGCGAAGATCTCCGCGCTTGCGCTTTTCATCGGAAACAGTTTGATTCCGTTGGCCGTTATGTTTCGCTTTGTGAGGTAGGACCCGCCGGTACCGTACCGATAGCAACTATGAGCGTTATACTCAATTCAAAGATTCCGTCGGGGCCGGTCGCGATGAAGTGGACGAAGTACCGGCAGGAGATGAAACTGGTCAACCCGGCCAATAAGCGCAAATTCGACATCATCGTCGTCGGGACGGGCTTGGCAGGCGCTTCGGCGGCGGCCACCCTGGGCGAACTCGGCTACAACATCAAGGCCTTTTGTTTCCAGGACAGCCCGCGCCGCGCGCACTCCATCGCCGCGCAGGGCGGCATCAACGCCGCGAAGAATTACCGCAACGACGGCGACTCGATCTACCGCCTGTTTTACGACACGATCAAGGGCGGCGATTTCCGCGCGCGTGAAGCCAACGTCCACCGCCTGGCCGAGGTCAGCGTTGACATCATCGACCAATGCGTGGCGCAAGGCGTGCCGTTCGCGCGCGAATACGGCGGGTTGTTGGACAATCGATCTTTCGGCGGCGCGCAGGTCTCGCGCACGTTTTACGCGCGCGGACAGACGGGGCAGCAGTTGTTGCTCGGCGCGTACCAGGCGTTGAGCCGCCAGATTCACGCCGGCTCGGTGAAGATGTATCCGCGTACCGAGATGCTCGACATAGTGTTGATCGACGGCCACGCCAAAGGGATCATCACGCGCGACCTGGTGACGGGCAAAATCGAGTCCCACTCGGCGAATTCCGTCGTGCTGGCCACGGGCGGCTACGGCAACGTCTTCTTCCTCTCGACCAACGCGAAGGGCTGCAACGTGACGGCGACCTACCGCGCGTTCAAGAAGGGCGCGCTCTTCGCCAACCCCTGCTACACGCAGATCCACCCGACCTGCATCCCGGTCAGCGGCGATTATCAGTCGAAGCTGACGCTGATGTCCGAATCGCTCCGCAACGACGGCCGCGTCTGGGTGCCGAAGAAGCCCGGCGACGGCCGCCGGCCGAACCAGATCCCCGAAGACGAGCGCGATTATTACCTCGAACGCAAATACCCGAGCTACGGCAATCTGGCGCCGCGCGACATCGCGTCGCGCGCGGCCAAAGAGGTCTGCGACGAGGGGCGCGGCGTGGGACCGGGCGGGCGCGGCGTCTACCTCGATTTTTCCGACGCGATCAAGCGCTTCGGCAAAGAAGTGATCGAGGAGCGCTACGGCAACCTATTCGAGATGTACGAGCGCATCACGGCCGAGAACGCCTACGAACAGCCGATGCGCATCTACCCGGCCGTGCATTACACGATGGGCGGGTTGTGGGTCGATTACGAATTGATGAGCAATATTCCGGGGCTCTTCGTGATCGGGGAAGCGAATTTTTCAGATCACGGCGCCAACCGCCTCGGCGCCAGCGCGTTGATGCAGGGCCTGGCCGACGGCTATTTCATATTGCCCCAGACCATCGGCGCGTATTTCGCCTCGCAGAAAAACGGCAAGTACCCCGCCGATCATCCCGAATTCAGGAAGGCCGAAGAGGAAGTCCGCGCCCGCGAGGGCAAGTTGCTCTCTATCAAAGGCAGACGCACGGTCCTCGATTTTCACCGCGAGCTGGGCAAGCTGATGTGGGACAACGTGGGGATGGCGCGCAGCGAGGCGAGTCTGAAACGAGCGATCGAGCGAATCCCCGAAATCCGCCGCGAGTTCTGGGAGAACGTCAACGTGCCGGGCAGCGCCGATGAATTGAATCAGGCGTTAGAATACGCGGGGCGCGTGGCGGATTTTCTGGAGTTCGCGGAGTTGCTGGCCTTCGACGCGCTGCATCGCGAGGAGTCGTGCGGCGGCCACTTCCGCGAAGAATATCAGACTGAAGACGGCGAGGCGCTGCGCGACGACGAAAAGTTCGCTTACGTTGCGGCCTGGGAGTTCAAGGGCGTCGACCAATTCCCGGAGTTGATCAAAGAGCCGCTCGTCTACGAAGAAGTGAGAATGACGCAGCGCAGCTATAAGTAATTGAGTTAGCAATCAACGGCCGGTCGCCGAAGACCCTAGACTTGCTTGTGACGGCGGCCGGTCGCTGGTTGCTTTTGAAGAAGTGGAACAGACTTTAGTCTGTTCGACGGAGGAACAGACTAAAGTCTGTTCCACTTCTTCAGCAGGAGCAGCATTGAACCTGACATTGCGAATCTGGCGGCAGAAGAACGCGAACACGCCAGGACAGTTCGTCACATACGAAGCCGGAGAGATCAGCCACGACATGTCCTTCCTGGAGATGCTCGACATCGTCAACGAGGACCTGACGCGGCGAGGCGAAGAGCCGATCGCGTTCGACAGCGATTGCCGCGAAGGAATCTGCGGGTCATGCGGCCTGGTTATCAACGGCAGACCGCACGGCCCCGCGCCCGCGACCACCGTGTGCCAGTTGCACATGCGATTTTTCAAGGACGGCGACACGATCACGATCGAGCCGTGGCGGGCCGCGCCATTCCCGGTCATCAAAGACCTGGTCGTCGACCGCGGCGCGTTCGACCGGGTCATCCAATCGGGCGGCTACGTCTCGGTCTCGACCGGCGGCGCGCCTGACGGCAACGCCATTCCGATTCCGAAGGCCGACGCCGACGAGGCCTTCGACGCCGCCGCGTGCATCGGCTGCGGCGCCTGCGTGGCCGCGTGCAAGAACGCGTCGGCGATGCTGTTCGTCGCCGCCAAGGTCTCCCACCTAAGCCTGCTGCCGCAAGGCAAGGTCGAACAGGATCGCCGCGTCCTGAATATGGTCTCGCAAATGGACGCCGAAGGCTTCGGCGATTGCACCAACATCGGGTCTTGCGAAGCTGTTTGTCCGAAGAGCATCACGCTCGACACCATGGCGCGGATGAATCGGCAATATCTGAAAGCAACGGTTAAGCGTAGGGTGGAGTAGCGCTACTCATCAAGCCAAAGCGTTTGGTAACCGCCCCCGTCGTCCACGAACAGGAGCGCCGGCCTGCCGGCGATTGTTCCGCTCGTCACCCCTTCCGGCTTCATTTTCTCGGCGAAAGCGACGTTGCGCCGGCGCAGCTTGCCACGCCGTCCTCCCTTCCATTCATAAAGCTCGAACGGCGCCTTTCCTCCGCTGATCGATTTGCCTACGACCACCAGAAAGGCATGGAGGCCGTGGACGTACTCGATGCTCCGGATTCCACGCGCCCCTCCCGCCGCGCCGAGCAAGAGCCTGATGGGCGGCAGCATCTTCAAATTGTCGGTCGTCCAGGGGCCGTCCAGATCCTTCACTCGCACCGGGAAAACGAGCGGATTGCCGGCCGACAAGGGAGCGCGCGCCCCGAACAAAAGCGCATGACGCTCGTGATCCCACGCAAGCCCTTCGATGTTCAGGCCGCCTTCGTCGGGAACGAGGTTGGCCGACGCGGCGATGGAGGGCGCGTGTTGGACGAACCAATCGCGGAAACCCGGCATGTTTTCAGCCGAAAGGCTGTCGTCGGGGTTGACCGTCACGCGCAGCAGCCCGCTCGGCGGAACCTTTTGCGACTGCCCGTCTTTAGCTTTCTTGACGTAGAGCGACGACGCGACGAAGATGAACCGGCGTCCTTTCTCTTCGGCGAGCGTCATCGCTTCCATGTCGTCAATCGCGTCGGGGGCGAGTCCCTGGAGCGGACGCCTGATCAGCGGGCCTTTCTTCCGCCCGTCCTCAGTGAGGTCGAGTTCGAGGAGCGCGTCGTTGCAGTTGTTGTCGCAGAAGAGAAAGCGGGAGTCGGCGAGCGGGACCACTCCTGAGGCGTTGTAAACACGCTCGCCGTTCATCTCTTCAAAAGGGATGGGCGTGATTGTCCGGACGTCTGATTGCGCGCGGGGCGCCGGAGCCGCCCCCACGATGTCGAGTATGAATGCCAATGACAAGATGACGAATGTTCGCCGCTTCATATGTGAACCTCCTATAAACCAGACCACACGACATTGTGACATCGGTACAATACCGCGGGCGTAGAGTGGGACAGACTTTAGTCTGTCCGTAGTGTGAAGTGAGGGCGGACAGACTAAAGTCTGTCCCACTCTACGCCCACGGTACTGTACACGCATTATCCTGCGGACGAAACCATGGACAGGAAAATATGGGACGCGAGAATATAAATCAATCGGGACAACGGCGATTTTCCATGAGAACATCGATGCAAGCTATCACAACCCGACATGACCCTATGAAGACACAAGGCGTATTGACCCTCAGTATGTGCCTTTGCGTTGTCCTGACGGGCTCCGCCTTTGCGCAAAATCAAAAGGCCAATCCGTCGCCCTCCTATTTTCAAAAAACCCGAACGCTTCACACGGCTGAAGAATTTGCGCGGTTGACAAAAAGCAGGGTAAAGATAGTTCGCTCGCCCAACTGCGCCAAGTGCGCTGGCGAGGTAAGAGGACCTCTCACTGACAGTCTGGTAGGAACAGAAACAGGAATCGTAAGAAAGTCGAGCGACGGCGCCGTTCGCCCTTTTGTCATAGCGACATGGCCGACAATAAGACAACTCCCTTATTTCGGCATCAAAGTTATCGCTCCAGGAGGCCGCGGCAGATATTTGATCGGGACTGTGAAAGGGGTTATCCATTACAACCGTCCCGATCATCTTTTTCCAGGCTCTCTTGAATACTTCTGCGGCAAGCGATGGTTGCCTGATGACCACGTCACCGGCATCGGATTCGAGAATGACGGCAATGTAATCTGGATCGAAACGCCGAAAGGCTATAGCCGAATCGAGTACAGGTTGATGACGCTCGCCGAGAAATCGAAAGCCTTCGTCGAGCGCGTCCGCGCGCGCCACGTCCGCCACGGATTGACCGCCGATTCGATCCTGCAAACGCCGGGCGACCTTTCGACCAACCAGACCGTCTCGAGCGACAACGACGGATTGTGGACGCAGATGTACGTCGCCGCTGAGGCCTTTCGCTACAAGGTCACGGGCGAGGCCGACGCGCGGGCCAACGCCAGGCAGGGCCTCGAGGCGATGCTGCGGCTAGAAGAGATCACGGGCATTCCCGGCTTCCACGCGCGGTCGTTCATCAAGGTCGGCGAAGACGTCCAGCCGCAAGACGGCGAATGGCATGACACGCCCGACGGCAAATGGCGTTGGAAGGGCGACACCAGCTCGGACGAGATCGTCGGCCATTATTTCGGCTACGCGGTTTATTACGACCTGGTCGCGGACGAGGCCGAGAAGCGAAAGATCCGCGGCGTCGTCACGCGGATGACCGATCACATTCTTAACAACAACTATCAACTGATCGACGTCGACGGCAAGCGCACGCGATGGGGGTGGTGGGGGCCGGAAGAGATCTGGGCCGACCCTGACGAGACGGGGCTGCGCGCGCTGCACATCCTCTCGCACCTGCTCGTCGCCCGTCACATCACCGGCGATCCGCGCTACGAGCAGGCTTACAATGAGCTGACCGCCAAACACCGCTACCACCTGCTGACGCGCAACCAGAAGATTAACTACCCGGGCCGCGTTAACCATTCGGATGACGAATTGGCTTTCCTGTCGTATTATCCATTGCTCAACTATGAAACCGATCCGAAGCTGCGCGAGGTTTACGTCCAATCGCTCGAACGCTCCTGGCAGGTCGAGCGCCCCGAACGCAACCCGCTCTGGAATTTCATCTACGCCGTGGGGGGCGGAGGCAAAGAGTTTGATCGTGACGAAGCGATCCGCACGCTGCAAGAAATCCCGATGGATCAAATCTCTTGGACTGTGATCAACTCACACCGGCTGGATGTTCCGATGGATACTCTGAATGACAGGTTCGATCGCAAGCAGGCTTTGATAGTCCTGCCTTATGACGAATCGCCGATAAGCAAATGGAACGGCAATCCATACCGCCTCGACGGCGGCAATGATGGGCGCAGCGAAGGCGACGGAGTTTACTTTCTGCTGCCCTATTGGATGGGACGTTACCACAAATTGATTGACGACTGATCACACAACGATCAGGCGGAATCTGAAATCGTCGCCGGGCAGGCGTTCGGCGAGGAGAGAATGAATGGCCACCCAGCAGTTCAACGAGCGATCCGATCGGCGGTCGGGTAAGCCACAACAAACGGTCGAAGCGGGCGCCCAGTTGCGTCGCGCGCTCAGCGTCTGGGGCGCGGCGGCTTTCGTCGTAACCAGCATGATCGGCACGGGCATCTTCACCGTGCCGGCCGACGTCAGAGCCGCGACCGGCAACGGCGTCGCCTCGCTGGGCGTTTGGATAACGGGGGCGGCGCTCGCGCTCTTCGGCGCGTTCTGTTACGCCGAGCTGGCCACGCGGATGCCGAAGGCGGGCGGCGAGTACCAGTATCTATTGAATGTTTACGGACGCCCGTGGGCATTCATCGGCGGATGGATCACTTTCTTCGCCGGTTTCGCCGCGCCGACGGCCGCCTCGGCGCTCAAGGTGGTCGAATACTTTTCGCACCTCGCGCCGGGATGGGACCCGAACGCGCCGTTGATCGGCGGACTCGGCGTCACGCAAGGTTCGGCCGTCGCCGCGCTTCTGCCGCTGCTGCTCGCGCTCGCCCATTCAATCGGCGTCAGGCCCAGCGGCCAGATGCAAACGACGCTGGCCACGATGACCGTCTGCGCGATTATAGTCTTCACGGTGGCCGGCGTATCGAGCGGGCGCGGCGATTGGGGCGGCGTGACTCAAGGCTCGCAGGCCACAGGCGCGTGGTGGGTGGCGCTGATCCAGGTCAGCTTCGCCTACAGTGGATGGAACAACGCGGCCTATCTGGCGGGCGAAGTCACCGAGCCGCGCCGCACGTTGCCGCGCGCTTTGATCGGCGGGACGCTCGCGGTCGCGGCCCTCTACATTGCGCTCAACCTGCTCTATTTTTACGCGCTGCCGGCCGAGTCCTGGCGCCCGACGCTCGCCGTCGGTCAAGAGGCCGCCGAGCGGCTCTTCGGCGTTCCGGGCGGGAAGCTGGTCAGCGCCATCATCACTGTCATTATCGTCGGGGCAATCAGCGCGTGGACGGCTTCAGGGCCGCGCATCTATTACGCGGTGGCGCGCGACGGCCTCGCGCCTTCGATCTTCGGCCGCCTCGGCAAACGCAGCCAGGCGCCGATCGTCGCGATCTTCACTCAGGCGGCCATCGCATCGGTCATGGCCCTGACCGGCACGTTCGGCGAACTGCTGCTTTACGTCGGATCTGCGCTGCTGCTGATCTCAGCGTTGACGGTCGCGGCGGTCTACGTCGTCCGCCGCGCTGCGGACGACGATCCGAAACGCAATTTCAGCGTCCCGGGTTATCCGTTCACGCCCGCCGTCTACATTCTCCTGGTAATCCTCTCGTGGATTCATACGCTGCGCGAAAAACCCAAACCCGCCGTCTACGCGCTTGTAACAATCGCGGCCGGCGTGGCCGTTTACTACCTGGGCCGCGCGCTGGGGTGGATCGCGGCGGCGCCGAAAACCCGGCCGGAGGCCGAAAATTCAGGGAGCGACCTATGAAGCTTCACAAATCACTACTGTTCATCTTGCTCGCCTTGCCTTTGCTGTTCGTCTCGGCTCAACAGCAACCACAACCTGCCGGCCAATCGCGCGGGGGGCGCAGCGCCGAGGAATACATCAAGCTGCTCGAATCGGAGCGCCGGATCGAAGGCTTGCAGGTAGACAAAGTCGTCGAGGCGCTAAAGGTCAGGCCGGACGACCGCGTCTGCGACCTCGGCGCCGGATCGGGACTCTTCACCCGCCCGCTGGCGCGGAAGGCCGGCGTCAAGGGCCTCGTTTACGCCGTCGACATCGACTCCGAACTGCTCAAACACGTCGAACGCACGGCGCAGGAGCAGAAGCTCGCCAACATCAAACCGATCCTTGCTTCAGAAACCGACCCGAAGCTGCCCGAACCCGTAGACCTGATCGCCATCATCGACACGCTGCACCACATCGGCAATCAGGCCGAGTATCTGAAAGGGTTGAAAAAATACCTGAGACCCGGCGGACGCATCGCCGTCATCGATTTCAGCCGCGATTGGCCCGCCGGACACGAGAAGATGGTCTACACGGTCGGCGACCTGGACGGGTGGATGACCGCCGCCGGATTCAAGCGCGTCGAACAACACGATTTCCTCGACAACAATTTCTTCGTCGTTTACCGATGAAATGTTCGAAAAGGTCTTACAACAGATGCGTCGCAGCGTGCGGGCTGGCAAGGTATTTCTCACAACGCACACCTATGACGAGATGAACCAGGACGATCTGTTCGTCGTTGACCTTGAGAACTGCATTTTGACCGGCGGCATAATGACACGGCAGTGGGACGACGATTTCGGCGAATGGAAGTACGTCATTCACGGCGACAGCCAGACTGGCGAGGAGATGGCTGTAGTGGCCAAATTGGATTACAATCATTGCGTCGTCATCATCACGACTTTCCGATTATGAAATCTGATAACGGCAAAGACACTGATTTGACTTGCAGCATCTGCGGCGCGCAAACAGCAAGGATCGTCCGCCGCCCGCAACTCGTCGGGAAAGGCGCTAATCTTGTGATTGTTGAGAACGTGCCAATGTACTCGTGTCGCAATTGCGGCCATACATATCTCACAATCGAAGTCGCGCGCATGCTCGATCAGTTCCGACTTCATCCTGATCGGGGTACCGAGATCAGAGAAATCCCCGTCGCGGAATTTGCCCGAAGCGATAATCGGTGAAACTATATCAGCGATGGGCGACTTCGCTGGACGGCCAAAAGCTAAGGAGTTTCGCCAACGTGCGGAAGCGTTGGCATCTCGGCATAGAATCGAATAATGCTACCCGAGCAGCCTGTTTCGCGCCAGTAATCACAAACCGGGAATACCTCGCCCAAGCTTTCGCCCGCTACTTCATGCGTGTCGGCCTGCCGCTCGATGCGAAAGCTTTCGAGGCTGAAGGACAAGTCTGAACTAAACCGCACAAGTCAAAAAAACTGCTGTCGGAGGAACGCGGCGCTTCCGCACGGGATGGAAACCTTCTATGCAGATCAACAATTGTCTGCTCATCATCAAGCAGACCGCGATGGCGCAAGGCGGGCGCGCCGCCACTTTTGCCCGCAAAGGCGATGAGACGGCCAAGCGACTGCTCCATGCAGACGGCGAGCACAAACGCGCCGTGGACGCGGCGCGGCGCGCGCTCAAATACCGCAAGATAGCTTTCTCCGAGAGTTCGATCGTTCCGTTCAACGCCGCGCTCAAGCGCCAACTGGCTTCTGCCGACTTAGTCGTCAGCGTCGGCGGAGACGGCACGCTGCTCCACGCCTCGCATTACGTGCGCGACGGGATGGTGATCGGCGTCAACTCCGCGCCCGGCGACAGCGTGGGACGTTTCTGTACCGCCAACCGGGAGAACTTCGCCGATCGGCTCGACGCGATTCTTGCTTTGAAATGGCGCCCGGTGGAACTGGCGCGTTTGCAGGTTACGCTCGACGGCAAGACGTTGCCCGAGCTTGCGCTCAATGACTTGTTGGTCGCGCATTACAGCCCGGCGGCGACGACGCGATATCTGATCGAGGTCGGGGATCAGGTCGAAGAGCACCGCAGTTCCGGCGTCTGGATTTCGACCGCGGCCGGTTCGACGGCGGGCATCGGCTCGGCGGGCGGGCGGCGGATGCCGCTGCGCTCGCGCCACATCCAATTCCTCGCGCGCGAGATTTACCGCGAACCTGATCGCGAATACGAATTGACGCGCGGCCTCGCGCCGCCGGGTTCCGGCGTCACGATCGCGTCGAAGATGCCCGACGGCAGGCTTTACATCGACGGCGCTCGCGCCCAGTACCAGTTCCCTTTCGGAGCGCGGGCGCACATCGAGATTGCGCAAGAGAGTTTGAAGCTGTTTCTTTAAAACCAAAAACAACCATCCACAAAGCCACACGAACAGTACCGCGCGCGTAGGGGCGGGTATTCCCCGCCCAACGGCGTTGATCACAGACACGGGCGGGGAATACCCGCCCCTACGCGCGCGGTACTGTTCGCTCTTCGTGTGGCTTTGCGGATGAATTTTCTCCGGAGGACGAAATGAAAAACTATCGAATGCTCTGCATCGGATTATCTTGTGGTCTGTTGATCGGATTGTTTTTAGGCGGCATGGCCGTCTACAGTCAGGAGGGCAAGGGCGCCGGGCGCCGCGTCATCAACTTACCGAATCGCAGCGTCAACGCCCCGTTCAGCGACGGCGTGATGGTGGGCAATACGCTCTATCTGGCCGGGCGGCTGGGCATCGATCCGAAGACCAATCAGGTTCCGAGCGATGTCGAACAAGAGGCGCGGTTGATGATTGACGGCATCAAGGCCGTGCTGGCCGAGGCCGGAATGACAATGGACGATCTGGTCTCGGTGCAAGTCTTCTGCTCCGACGTGTCGCTCTTCGACAAATTCAATCCCGTCTATCGGAGTTACTTCAAGAAGGATTTTCCGGCGCGGGCCTTCATCGGCTCGGGGACGCTGCTGCGCGGCGCGCATTTCGAGATGCAGGCGATCGCGGTGAAACAATAGCGGATTGCGGGTTGAAGAAGGGGAGTGGGGAATGGGGAGTGGGGAATGGGGTCAAAGAAGTTATTTCACGACTCCCCACTCCCCATTCCCCACTCCCTACTCCCCTTCTCCAATCTTCAATCTACTTCGCCTTCACGTTGTAAGCGGTCAGCGTCTCCTGGTCGCGGATGTAGAGATTTCCGCCGACCACGACCGGATACGCCCAACTATCCCTGCCCTGGTCGGGAATCGGGAAGCGCCCCTTTTCGACGTACGAGTTCGGGTTCGCCTCGGCCAATCCGACAACCTGTTTTTCGCTCAAGAGGTAGAGCATCCCGTCGGCGTAAGTCAGCGAGCCTTTGCCTACGCTGCGGTTCACCCACATCCTCTTACCGGTGGCGAATTCGATGCAGGTCAGTCCGCTCGATCCGGAGAACCCGTATAGGTACCCGTTCACCAAGACAACGCCTCCGTGGTGGTTCTTCATCTCTTTGGTGAAATACAGTTCCTGCGCTTTGACCTCGCCGTTCTGCGCGTTCAGTCCGAGCAGGGCCCCGCCAGTTCCGTAATCCGAAGTGAAGAAGACTTTGCCGTCGGCGAAGACGGGCGTCGCGCAGTTGGCCGTGCCGTTGACCGCCGATGAATTGCTCCACATCAGTTTGCCGTCGCTGGCGCGGACGCCCACCGCCGCGCGCGAGGTGAAGTTCATAATCGTGCGAACGCCGCCGACGTCCGCCGCGATGGCCGACGAATAGGCCGCCTCATCACTCAGGTCTTTCGCCCGCCAGATTACCTTGCCAGTCATCTTGTCGAGGGCGACCATGCCCGCGCCCCTGCCGCCCGGCGTGACGATCACGCGATCGCCGTCAATGAGTGGCGATTCGCTGATTAACCAACCGGGGTTGCTTCCGCCGAACTCTTTCAAAATATTCTTGCGCCAGACCGGCGAGCCGTCGGGCGCGCGCAGGCAGACCAAATCGCCGTTCTCGGTCAGCGCGTAGACGCGGTCATTGTCTACAGTGGGCGTCGAGCGCGGGCCGTTACCGCGGCCCTCGTTCACCTTCTGCCCCAGAGCCGCAGACCAGACAGTCTTGCCGTCGGAGCGGTTCAGACAAAAGACCACGCTCGAGCTCCCGCTGGTTCCTTGCACGAAAATGCGGTCGCCTTTGATCGCAAGCGAGCCGTAGCCTTCGCCGAGGCTCGATATTGACCAGGCCCGCTGCGGCCCTGATGACGGCCACTGCTTAATCAGTCCCGTGTCTTTCGACACCCCGTTGCGTTCAGGCCCGCGCCATTGCGGCCAATCGGACGGCCCGCTCGGCACAGTGTTAGGCGGCGCGGAGTGGCCCATGGTCTCGGACGACGCGTGGACCGAAAACCAGATGATGAGCAGAGCGGCGGGCAGCGCGAGCGACAGAGTGAGTAAACGATTGTGCTTCATTCAATTTCCCCTTTCTTTAGTTACAACAATCCGCAATTTACTTCGCCTTCACGTCATAAACGGTCAGCGTTCCCTGATCGCGGACGTAGAGCTTTCCGCCGACCACGACCGGGCACGCCCAACTCGGGCGGCCCTGGTCGGGAATCGTGAAGCGGCTCTTTTCGACGTACGAGTTCGGGTTCGTCTCGGCCAATCCGACAACGTGACTTTCACTCAAGAGGTAGAGCATGCCGTCGGCGTAAGCCAGCGAGCCTTTGCCTACGCTGCGGTTCACCCACATCCTCTTACCGGTGGCGAATTCGATGCAGGTCAGGACGGCGTCGCCATGGAACCCGTATATATAACCGTTCACCAACACCACGCCGCCGTGATGGTTCATCATGTTTTTCGTGAAATACAGTTCCTTCGCTTTGACCTCCCCGTTCTGCGCGCTCAGTCCGAGCAGCGCCGCGCCTTGCCCATAAGACGAAGTGAAGAAAACTTTGTTGTCGGCGAATACAGGCGTCGTGCAGTTGGCCGCGTTGTTGGCCGCCGACGAATTGCTCCACATAAGTTTGCCGTCGCTGGCGCGGACGCCCACCGCCGCGCGCGCGGTGAAATTCATAATCGTGCGAACGCCGCCGACGTCCGCCGCGATGCATGACGAATAGCTCGCGCTGTCGCTCAGGTCTTTCGCCCTCCAAATCTCTTTGCCCGTCATCTTGTCTAGCGCGACCATGCCCGCGCCACTGCCGCCCGGCGTGACGATCACCCGGTTGCCGTCAATGAGCGGCGATTCACTGATTAACCAACCGGGGTTGCTTCCGCCGAACTCTCTCAAAATATTTTTGCGCCAGACGGGAACGCCGTTGTTCGCGTTCAGGCAGGCCAGGTCGCCGTTTTCGGTCATGGCGTAGACGCGGTCATTGTCTACGGTGGGCGTCGAGCGCGGCCCATTGCCCACGTCCTTGTTCACCTTCGTCCCCAGAGCCGCGGACCAGACAGTCTTGCCGTCGGCTCGATTGAGGCAGAAAACCACGCTCGCCCGATCGCGGGACCCTTGCACGAAAATGCGGTCGCCTTTGATCGCAAGCGAGCCGTAGCCTTCGCCGAGGCTCGATATCGACCAGGCCCGCTGTGGTCCCGGGCCCGGCCACTGCTTGAGCAGCCCGGTGTCTTTCGACACCCCGTTGCGTTCAGGCCCGCGCCACTGCGGCCAATCGGAGGGCCCGCTCGGCACGGCGTTCGGGGCGGCGGGGGAGTTCGCGGCCTCAGACGACGACGCGTGGACTGAAAACCAGATGATGAGTAGAGCGGCGGGCAGCGCGAGCGACAGAGCGAGTAAGCGATTGCGCTTCATTGCAATTTCCCCTTTCTTCAACAAAAGCTGTTTACCAAGTGAAGGTCGGCTTCCGCAAACTGTGTCGCATCGCGCCCGGTTTGCGGAGCGTCGCAGGAGCGTAAATAAGCTACAAGGCTTCCTTTCAATACGCAATCGGTTAGGCGTAAAGTCTAATGGACGTTAGCGTTGACAATCCGGCGCAAAAGCGGGAGATTATCGCTCACGTCTTATCGAAGATTATGAGCAGAAGCACGAACCGATGGATGACGCAGTTCCAGAAGCGGCTTAAGGTGGTTTTCATCATTTTCGCCAATTACTTTCCTTGTCAGCCATCTCCCCAAGTTCTACACTCCCCTCTCACTTCACGACCACACATTCGAATCAAGGAGCGATGTCAATGCAACTGGGAATGATCGGCCTGGGCCGGATGGGCGCCAATATGGTCCGCCGCCTGATGCGTGGCGGGCACGAATGCTTCGTCTTCGACCTCAACGCCGAGAGCGTCAAGCGACTGGAGGGCGAAGGCGCTGGCGGCGCCGGAACGATCGAGGAATTGGTCGAAAAGATGCAAAAGCCTCGCGCCGTCTGGGTGATGGTACCCGCCGGCGCCCCGACCGAAAAGACCATCGAAGCGTTGTCGAGGTTTATGTCCGCCGGAGACATCGTCATCGACGGCGGCAATTCGCATTTCAAAGACGACGTGCGTCGCGCGAAGCTGCTCGAACAGATGGGCATCCACTACGTCGACGTCGGCACGTCGGGCGGCATCTGGGGCGCCGAGCGCGGCTATTGTCTGATGGTCGGCGGCGAGAAGGAGGTCTTCGATCATCTGGAGCCGATCTTCAAAACCCTCGCGCCCGGACGGGGCGAGATCGCGCGCACGCCGGGCCGCGAGAAGGTAGATGGCACGGCGGAAGAAGGCTATCTACATTGCGGCCCCGCTGGCTCGGGCCATTTCGTCAAGATGATTCACAACGGCATCGAATACGGCTTGATGCAGGCCTACGCCGAAGGATTCGACATCCTGCGCAACGCCGAGTCGAAAGACTTGCCCGAAGATTATCGCTACGACCTGAACCTCGCCGACATCGCCGAGGTCTGGCGGCGCGGCAGCGTCGTCGGGTCGTGGCTGCTCGATCTGACCGCGATGGCGCTACTCGAAGACCCGTCGCTCACGAACTACTCCGGCTTCGTGCAGGATTCGGGCGAGGGGCGTTGGACGATCCAGGCGGCGATCGAGGAGGCCGTGCCCGTGGACGTGCTGGCCGTCTCGCTCTTCACGCGCTTCCGTTCGCGCCAGGATAATTCCTTCGCGGAAAAAACGCTTTCGGCGATGCGCCAAAAATTCGGCGGCCACATCGAAAGGCCGGCGGGCGGCTAGGTCGAGGATCGAGGATCGAGGATCGAGGATCGCATTGCGCGTGATGACGCGATCTTCGATCCTCGATCTTCAATCCTCGATCCTCGATCCTCGATCCTCGATCCTCGATCCTCGAACCTGTATAATCCCCGCTTCCCCGTTCGTCATCAAAATCAAACATTCAACATCAAAGGAGAAACAATGGCTTCAATCTCATTCAAAGGCAACCCTGTAACTCTGGCAGGCGGCGAAGTGATGGCCGGCCAGAACGCGCCCGATTTCAGACTTCAGAAGGTCGATATGAGCGACTACACGCTGGCGACCGGCGCGGGCAAGACGCGGATCATCGCCGCCGTGCCTTCGCTCGACACGCCGGTCTGCGACGCCGAGACCAGGAGGTTCAACGAGGAGGCCGCGAAGCTGCCGAACGTCGAGATCGTTTGCGTCAGCATGGATTTGCCGTTCGCGATGAAGCGCTGGTGCGGCGCGGCGGGCGTGGACAAGGTCACCGCGGCCAGCGATCACCGCGACGCGTCGTTCGGCTCGAATTACGGCGTGTTGATCCAAGGCGGGCCGCTCGACCGTTTGCATGCGCGCGCCGTGTTCGTGATCGACCCGGACAACAAGGTCAAATACGCCGAGTACGTTTCGGACATCGCCGAGCACCCAAATTACGCAGCCGCCCTGGCCGCCGCGCAATAAATGTGAAAAATGGCGCCTGGGAGCGTCATGAATGGGACTTATAGGACTTATAAGACTTATAAGTCCCATTCATGACGCCCACGGAAATTTCCCGAGGAAGTAAAACATGCCGAACACAGCTCCACTGCCGGTCATAGGACAGAGCGCCGATCCCTGCGTGATGGTGATCTTCGGCGCGACCGGAGACCTGACGAAGCGCAAACTCTTCCCAGCGCTTTACAACCTAGCCAAGAGCGACCTGCTCGCGCGCGAATTCGCGGTGGTCTGCATGTCGCGCAGCGAGATGTCGACCGAAGCCTTCCGCGAACAGATTTCGCAGGACATCAAGAAGTTCGCCACGACCGAGGTCGCGCCGAACCTCTGGGAATGGTTCCTGAATCGGATCTATTACGTCAGCAGCGACGCGAAGAATCCGAACAGCTATCAGAAGCTGAAGGATGCTATCGAGTATGCCGACCGCGAGCACGGGACGCAGGGCAACTATTTTTATTATCTGGCCACGGCGCCCGATTTCTTCGGCGAGATCGTCGGACAACTCCGCGCCGCCGGACTGACTAAGGAAGAGAACGGCCGGTGGCGCCGGGTGATTATCGAAAAACCTTTCGGCCACGACCTGGAATCGGCGCGCGGGCTCAACATCGATCTCAAGCGGTCTCTCGACGAGCGCCAGATCTACCGCATTGACCATTACCTGGGCAAAGAGACGGTTCAAAACATATTGGTCTTCCGCTTCGGCAACGGCATCTTCGAGCCGGTCTGGAACCGCCGCTACATCGACAACGTCCAGATCACCGCCGCCGAATCCGTCGGCGTCGAGAAGCGCGGGGGCTATTACGACACCTCCGGCGCGCTGCGTGACATGGTTCCCAATCACCTCTTCCAGTTGGTCTCGCTGACCGCGATGGAGCCGCCCTTCTCCTTCGACGCGAACGCGGTGCGCGACGAACAGGCGAAGGTATTGCGCGCGATCCAGCCGTTCTCGCCGGAAGAAGTGCTGACCCGCGCGGTTCGCGGCCAATACGGCGAGGGCGACATAAACGGCGGACGCGCTCCGGGCTACCGCCAGGAGATGGGGGTGCCGCCGAACTCGACCACGGAGACCTTCGTGGCGATGAGACTGCTGATCGACAACTGGCGGTGGGCGGGCGTGCCGTTCTATTTGCGAACCGGGAAGCGGCTGCCGAAGCGGGTGACCGAGGTCGCGATTCAATTCAAGAGCGCGCCTCTGACGCTCTTCCGCGAGACGCCGATCGAAAAACTGAGGACCAACCGGCTGATCATCCATATTCAGCCCGACGAAGGAATCTCACTGCGATTCGGCGCGAAGATCCCCGGCCCGGTCATGCGGCTCGGCGCGGTCGAGATGGATTTTAATTACGTCGACTATTTCGGAACCCTGTTGAGCACCGGCTACGAGCGGCTGCTTTACGATTGCATGATCGGTGACGCGACGCTCTTCCAGCGCGCCGACATGGTCGAAGCCGGCTGGAGCGTGATCGAGCCGGTGCTGGACGTCTGGAAGGCCCTGCCGCCGCGCTCGTTCCCGAACTACGCCTCCGGCTCGTGGGGGCCGAAAGAGGCCGACGAATTGCTCGAAGAAGACGGGCGCGAATGGCGCCCGATCGAGTGAGGCCGGTTTCAGGTGTCAGGTGTCAGGTTTCAGGTTTCAGGCGTGAGGCGCCAGGGTGGAATCTGCGGCGTCATTCTCTTCCTGACACCTGACACCTGACACCTGACACCTGACACCTCTGAGTTTATTGGTTCGCGGGCGGTTTGAGCGTGAAGATGATGTAATCGCCGCGCTTGCGATATTCGTCAACGTTGATCGCGTCGAGGTTCTCGACGGGTACCACTGAGATCACTTTGACCTTCGATTTCGGCGCACGGCGGATGGCACGCGAAGCCGTGCCGAGTCGGTAATCGCTGTGAAACGCGCCGTTGAAATGAACCACGAGCGAGCCGCCTTGAGTGTCGGACTGCGTCCCCGGAGCGCTCAGGGCATTCGTTATGGACTCGGCCATCGTTTCGTCCTTCACGCACTGGGCGTAAAAGAAACGCTCGAGCGCCGCCCGCCGCTCCTCTTCCTGCTTCTTGTCAGTCTGTTTCTCGCCCTCCCGGTTTTCATGCGCTCCGGGATGCCCCTTGCTCATGACTTCGGCGAATCGTTTGAAGTAATCATCCAGCGGGCATGAGATATCAGAGGCGACCAGTTTTCGCTCCGACTCGGAATCGGGGCGGGCCGCGGCGAGGCCCTCTCTCGAGACTTGAACGGCGATGCGCCTGGGGGTATTACTGGCGATGACTCTCCACCCGTGCACGCGGGCGAACTCGACCAGCGGCCGGTAGTCGGTCATGTAGCGCGGCCAGGGGCGCGAGGCCTTCAGGAAGTCTTCTTCGTTCAAATGCCCCGCGAGGTATTCGTCGAGCGAAGACTGCGTGTCGCGTTCGAACATCTCCAGGGCGACGACCACGTTCCCGCGCCGGCGCGCCAACCCCTCCAGAATGGCCCGCTCGATGCGATGGGTCGCCGGGTCGTCATGCTGTTCGCCGACGAAGGCCACGTCGGCCCTGGCGATCTCGGACAGCATGGCCTCGAAGTCGCTGAACCGCTTGTCGCCGGATTTGTAGACGCGATGCGGAATGTATCCTGAACTCAGATGCGGAGATTGTTGGGCGCGCGCGACAACAGCGCAGACTGACAAAACAATCGCGGCCAATAGAAAACGACATGGGATTGTGGTCATAGTGGTTCTTATCCGTTTCACCTTACCTCGCCGATGGCCGTTGTGATGTCGGCGCTGCAGCGCCGACATCACAACGGCCATCGGCAGTATAACCGCTCGCATTCGATTTCAGAAACGCATGTTTTTATCGAACCTTCTAAAAAAGCTCCGCAAACAGAAAGAGAGGCCCGGCCCGTCACATCTGGCTTTGGGGGAATACGGCGAGCGCCTGGTCGCGAAGTATCTCAAGCGGCAGGGCTACCGGATAGTCGCCGCTAATTTCATCGCCCCGATCGGCCAACGCAAAGACGGCCGCCAGATCACGGGCGAGATCGACATCGTCGCCTACGACGAATCGACGCGGCCTTTCACGCTGGCCTTCATCGAAGTCAAAACCCGTTCGAGCGACGAGATCGCCGCGCCTGAGACCGCCGTGGACATTCGCAAACAGCGCCAGATCATCCGGGCGGCCCGCGTCTACCGCCGGATTACCGACGTCTCGGAGGAGCCGTACCGGTACGACGTGGCGTCCGTCGTGATGAAATCCGGCGGCGCGCCCGTTGTGACTGTGCGGCGCGGATATTTCTCCGAGCAGAGGTTCGGCCGGAGTCGCGGCCTGCGACGCGACATTCAGTACTAAGTAAATTAAGTTTTTTGGTATTATTCAAGCCCGCGGAGCGGGCGGCAGAGTAAAGCCTGGGGTGGAGCCGAAGGCGGAACCCCAGGTCAGGTTCGGAGCGCCATCAAGCCCGTGAAACGGGCGGCAGCCATTGGCTGTCCATTTGTCATTTGTCATTGTTCATTGTTCATTTGTCATTGCCCAGAAATCGCCCAATGAACATTTGGCATTGAATCGGGATCGCCTTTGGCAACGCCAAATGACAAATGAACAATGACAAATGACAAATGTTTCTTCTACTTCCCGATTTCTGGACTTAATGACATTTGAAATTTCGTAGCCTCGTCCCGTTGACAAAACGCGCGGGCATAGGATAAAAAGCTGTTTCCGATGCGGGAGTAACTCAGTGGTAGAGTGCAACCTTGCCAAGGTTGAAGTCGCGGGTTCAAATCCCGTCTCCCGCTCCAAGGTTCTCAGACTTGACAATCCAACAGTCATCGAGATGCGGCGAAGGCGACTGTCAGAACTCTCGTCCTGACGTTTCTTGAGATTTGCCGGCTCCCCGTCCATAGACCCGAGAGTTCGAGCAACTCATCGAAACCTTCTTCCTTCGCCGCTTCGCTATACAGGCTTCGATCCCTTTATTCCCGGTAGCGACGAGAATCCTCCCCGTCCTGGCTTGGCTAGCCCCGGTGTGGAGCCTGCAAAATTTCTCAGCGATGGCGAAGTCGGAAAATCAAGCTTAAGAAGTTTTTGAGCCGAATCTATTCCCGGGTCCCGGGCGCCCCAGACGCCCCCAGACGCCCCCAGACGCCCCCAGACGCATGGATGCATGGGCGCCCGGCGGGTAATTATTTTCTTCGGCTTATGCAAGACTCCCTCTGGATTCCCGTTCCTTTGGACAAGACGATTGGAAGGTAAATTTATGAAAGCTAAATTGATCAAGAAAGATTCTCCTCTGCAAGAGCAATTGCGACATGCCCGCAAAGCCAGGAAGCCGCGCGCCAAAAAACCAAACGCGGCCCGCACCCCTTTCGAGACGACGGCCGAGTGGCTAAAGAACCGCAGCGAAAACGCTTCCGGAGCGCGCGAGGCTTTCGCCGCATTGTTCTCCAAGAGAGACCCTCAATCGGCCTAATTCTCCGGCCTCTCTTCTCTTCTTTACCCTTTCTTCACCGGTCGCCCGCAATAACGATTGAACAGTAATGAGCCGAGCGGAATCCGACGTTCGACGCTCATTACGAACAGTCGTCGCTCTCCTCCCCCGTCTCATAATTTATCAATCCAAGTCTGTGACTGGAGAATCTACCCGTGTCTCTTCCTAGAGTCGCGCATCTTCGGCTACAATCACGCGCTCGTGATGAAAGTGGATAGTGGGCAGTGGATAGTGGGTAGTGGATAGTGGATAGTTTTGATCTCTTCACCGCCCACTATCCACTGCCCACTACCCACTACCCACTATCCACTGCCCACTGCCCACTATTTTCCGAGGAATTGAGCGATGAACAACCTGCAACCGAAGAAGGAACATAAATTCTCTTTTGGCCTCTGGACGGTCGGGAATCCGGGGCGCGATCCGTTCGGAGAGCCTACTCGCCAACCGATTTCGCCCGTCACAATCGTCAAACGCCTTTCCGAACTCGGGGCTTACGGCGTCAACTTCCACGACAACGACCTCGTGCCGATTGACGCCGGCGCCGCCGAGCGCGACAAGATCGTCGGCGAGTTCAAGAAAGCTCTGGGCGATTATGGGATGGTCGTCCCGATGGCGACCACGAATCTCTTCTCCGACCCCGTCTTCAAGGACGGCGCGTTCACGTCGAACGACCCGCGCGTCCGCCTTTACGCGGTGCAAAAAACCATGCGCGCGATGGACCTCGGCGCCGAAGTAGGCGCGAAGATATACGTCTTCTGGGGGGGGCGCGAAGGCGTCGAGAGCGACGCGGGGAGGGACGCCTGCGAGGCGATAAAGTGGTTCCGCGAGGCGATGAACTTCCTCTGCGAATATTCGATCTCACAGGGCTACGGCTACAAGTTCGCGCTCGAGGCCAAGCCGAACGAGCCGCGCGGCGACATCTACTTCCCTTCGACCGGCGCCTACCTGGGTTTCATCAACACGCTCGATCACCCAGAAATGGTCGGCGTCAACCCGGAGGTCGGTCACGAGCAGATGTCGGGCTTGAACTTCTATCACGTGGTCGCGCAGGCGCTCGAAGCTGGAAAACTCTTCCACATCGATCTGAACGACCAGAAAGGCCCGCGCTTCGATCAGGACCTTCGCTTCGGCTCCGAGGGGATCAAGAACCTATTCTTCCTGGTCAAGATGCTCGAAGAGAAAGGCTACGAAGGCCCGCGCCATTTCGACGCCCACGCTTATCGCAGCGAGGACGAAGAGGGCGTCTGGGATTTCGCCGCCGGCTGCATGCGAAATTACCTGATCTTCAAAGAGAAGGCCCGGCAATTCGGCGAAGACAAGGAGATTCAGGCGCTGCTCGCCGAAATCCGTTCGACCGGCCCGTCGTTTGAGCCTGTCCCGCTGAAGTTCACTAAAGAACGCGCGGAACAGGTCAAATCGATGAACCTCAACCGGGCAGAGTTGGCGAAGAAGAGACTGCCATACGAAAAACTCGACCAGCTCGTGGTCGATCTGCTGCTCGGCGTCAGATAGCAATGAAAATCGGCGCGATAGCCTTGGTTAGGCTGTCGCGCCGACTTCGGCGGGGTCCTGCTTTGTGCTCATCTTCATCTTAGGACTCAGTGTTCTCGCTGTGTTTCTGATCATCGCCGCCGTGGGATTCGTTTTCCTGTTTCTGTCCTTCTTTCTAGGCGATCTTTTCGAACATCTCAACGCTGACATTGATATGAACAGCGGCAACGACGGGATCGCTCTTCTGGACAGTCGTGTGATCAGCATCTTCCTGACGGCCTTCGGCGGTGTGGGAGCGATCTGCTCGAAGCTGGGTTTTGATGTCACGTTTAGTTCGGTGGGTGGATTGCTGGGCGGAATCACGTTCGGCGGGATTGTCTTCTACTTCGGGCGATTGCTCTACCGGCAACAGGCTTCAAGCTCCGTCGGCGCTCATCAATTGATCGGGCGCACGGCTGAAGTCGTGGTCACCATACAGCCTGGGGGCGTCGGGCAAATCAGTTGCCGGATCGGCGCCGAGCGCGTCGAGAAACTCGCCCGCTCAAAAAACGATTCAGAGATCAAAGTAGGATCGCAGGTCAGGATTGAAGAGATCGCCGGCGAATCCGTGATTGTCACGGTTGATGACGGCTCACGAAGCTTTATGGGGTAAAAGTTATGCTCGATACGCTTGATACAGCCTTGCTCATTCCAATCGTTATTGTCGTTCATTCCTTTTCTGGAAAAGGTCGAGTACCTGAATCTGAACGTTCTGACCGTGCCGCTGACGACCTCGCGCGCCTACACGGGGAAAGGCGTCCCCGTCTCCGTCAAGGCCGTCGCCAACGTCAAGATCAAGGGCGACGATGAATCGCTACGCGCCGCCGCGGAGCGATTCCTGAGCATGCCGCACGACCAGTTTCAGCGCCTGGTCTTTCAAACTCTGGAAGGCCACCTGCGCGCCATCCTCGGCACGCTGACGGTCGAAGAGATTAACAACGACCGCCAGAGCTTCGCGCAGAAGCTGACGAGTGAAGCCGCGATTGACCTGGAGAAGATGGGCATTGGCCTTGACGCTCTGACGATTCAGGAGATTAGCGACGAAGAAGGCTATCTGGACGCGCTCGGCAAGCGGCGCACGGCGGAAGTCAAACGCGACGCTGAAATCGGCGAGGCCGAAGCAAAACGCGATTCCAAGATCAAAGCCTCGCTCGCGCTGCAGGAAGGCGAAAAGGTCAGGCTCTCCACCGAAGCCGAAATCGCCCTCTCCACGCGCGAAGCCGAAGTCCGCCGCGCGCAATACGTAGCCGAGATCGAGAAAGAGCGCGCCACCGCAAAACAGGCCGGCCCGCTCTCCGACGCCAAAGCCAGGCAGGAAGTGGTCGCCGAAGAGGTGCGCATCGAGAAGATTCGCACTCAAGAGCAGATCGCGGTTCAGGAACAGGAAGTCCTGCGCAAGGAGAAAGAGCTTGAAGCGACCGTCGTCAAGCAGGCCGAAGCGGAACGCCGAGCGGCGGTGCTGCGCGCGCAGGGTGAACAGGAGGCCTCGATCCTCGCCGCCGAAGGGCGCAAGAAGGCGATGATCGCCCAGGCTGAAGCCGAATCCGAAAAATTGCAGCGCGAAGGCCAGGGTCATGCCGCCGCCATCGAAGCAGAAGGCCGCGCCGAAGCCGAACGCATTCGCGCGCTCGGCCTCGCCGAGGCCGAGAAGATTCAAGCCCAAGGCCTCGCCCAGGCCAAAGCCATCGAAGCCCAGGGGCTGGCCGAAGCCGCGGCGATCAAGCAGAAGGCCGAAGCGTGGCGTGAGTTCAATGAAGCCGCGCGGCTGCAAACGCTGCTCGAAAAACTGCCAGCCATCATCGAATCCACCGCGCCTGCGTTCAGAGCCATTTCTGAGCCGCTCGGCAAGATCGACAAGGTCGTGATGATCGATCAGGGAGGAGGCAATGGCGACGGAGTCGGCGGCATCAACCGCTTCGCGCAAACCGGGCCGACGCTCATCTTCTCATTGCTCCAACAACTGCAGGCGCTCGGAATCAATCTGCCGGAGATCGTCTCGCAACTCGGCGTCAAAGGCGGCGACGATCAATTGAAACAACCGCCAGCTTTGACCAAAGACTCTTCGTTCAAAAAAAAGAGTGAAGGGAGCGAGAAATGATTTCAGATCCATCAATGACGGCCACTCCGTCGCCCAAATCAATGGCTGACCCTCCCGAGCCCCAACAGCCTATCACCAAGAAAGAGATTTTCGGCTGGTGCATGTACGACGTCGCCGATTCGGCGTTTACGACTGTTATCGTCACTGCGCTCTATGCCCTCTACTTCGGCACGGTAGTCGTTGGCGATGTCGGCCGGGCCGATTACCTCTGGGGATGGGGCGCTTCAATCTCAGAGGCGATCGTCGCCGTGTTGGCGCCGATTCTGGGGGCGATCGCCGATTTCTCCGGCAGTCGCAAAAAGTTTCTGGGCGTCTGCGCTCTGACGATCATCTTCTTCACCGCCGCTCTCTGGTTCGTCGGGCCGGGCATGGTGACATTGGGTCTGGGGTTGTACATTATCGCCAACGTGGGCTTCGCGGGCGGCGGCGTATTCATTGACAGTTTTCTGCCAGGCATCTCGAACGAATCAAACGCGGGGCGCCTCTCCGGGTTGAAGTGGGCGATGGGTTACGCGAGCGGACTGATCTGCCTGCTTCTGACCGTGCCGCTGGCCAACTACATCAAACCGAACCCGACGGATTTCGAGCTTTCGCGCGCTCGGTTGATTCCGGTCGTGGTAGCAATCTACTACGCCGTCGCGGTCATTCCGACCTTTCTCTTCCTTCGCGATCGCAGCGTCCCGCGACAGTTGCCGCCAGGCGAAAAATATCTGACAGTCGGCTTCCGGCAACTCAAACGAACACTGAGTCACATCCGCCAGTACCAGGACCTGTTCCGGCTGCTCCTCGCCTTTCTCGTATACAACGACGGCGTGGTGACGGTGATCTACTTCGCGGCGCGTTATGCGAAAGAGACCGTCGGCTTTTCGCCAAAGGAGATAGTCTATCTGCTCATCATCAACAACGTAGTGGCCGCCGCCGGAGCTTTCTCATTCGGCTTTCTCGCCGATCGCATTGGACAGAAGCGGACAATCTACCTGACGTTGATAATATGGATCGCCGCGGTCACCGTCGCCTACTTCTCCTACTCGAAGAACATGTTTTATGTCGCCTCCGTGCTGGTCGGCATCGGCATCGGCTCGTGCCAATCGGTGACGCGGAGCCTGCTCGCGCTCTTCACGCCGAAAGAGAACGCCGCGGAGTTCTTCGGGTTCCTGGGCATCGCGGGCAAAGCGCTGGCCTTTCTTGGCCCGATCATCTTCGGCACAATCTCGAGAACGACCGGCAGCCAGCGCCCGGCCATCCTTTCGATCGGCGCGTTCTTCGTTGCCGGAATGATCCTGCTGTCGTTCGTTAACGAGCAACGCGGCAAGGAAGCGGCTCGTATTCCGGTCGAAGCTCATGGGTGATGAGCTTGCGCCGTCTATCGAACTCGGCTAGAGTCCCGATATTCGCTCTTGGATAAGGCTTTCGCTATGCCCATCGCCACAGGAACCCGATTTGATCGTTATCAGATCGTCTCCCTAATCGGTTCCGGGGGAATGGGTGAAATCTATCTGGCGCAAGACGCCAGGCTCAATCGCAAAGTCGCGATCAAGCTCCTTCCCGAACGCTACACGCAGGACCCGGAACGGCTGCGCCGCTTCGAGCAGGAGGCCCAGGCCGCATCCGCGCTCAACCACCCGAACATCATCACTATTTTCGAGATCGGCGAGGCCGAGGGCAGGCATTTCATCTCAACCGAATATATCGAAGGCGCCACGCTGCGCCGGCGAATGGCGGGGGCGAAACTGGCGGTCGGCGAGGCCCTCGACATAGCGTCGCAGGTCGTCAGCGCGTTGACGGCGGCGCATGCCGCGGGCATCGTCCATCGCGACATCAAGCCGGAAAACATCATGATCCGGCCTGACGGTTACGTGAAAATTCTCGATTTCGGCCTCGCCAAGCTCACCGAAAGGCCATCGGCGCCGAACTCGACCGGCGCTTATCAATTGGCGGCGGACGAGTCTGAGGTTCCGACGACCGCCGATCTCATTCTCGATGACGCGGAGCGGCCCAAGACTGAAGACCCATTCGTCACAATTCCGCCCGGCGCGACGAATGAGACCGTGCCCGGCGTCGTGATGGGCACGGCGCAGTATATGTCGCCCGAACAGGCTCGCGGGCTGCGCGTTGACGCGCGCACCGACATCTTCAGCTTCGGCATAGTGCTTTACGAGATGATCGCCCGTCGCGCGCCTTTCACCGGCGCCACGAGCCGCAATATCATCGACTCGATTCTCAACGCCGATCCCCCGCCGCTTTCGCATTTCCAGCCCGACCTCCCGGAAGTGCTCGAATGGATCGTCGCGAAGGCGCTGGTCAAAGACCGCGAAGAGCGTTACCAGACGGCTAAGGAGATGCTCAACGACCTGCGGCGATTGCGGAGCCGCCTTGGCGTCGAACAGGAGCTTGAGAAATCGCGCAGCCTCATCGTCGCCGGTTTGGACGCGACCGGCGGCGCCCCGCGCGTGACCTTGACCGGCAAATCCATCAAGGAATTCGACCTCGGAACAGGCTCGCTCGTCAAAGCGCCTTCGACCAGATTATTGTCCAGACTGAAGGACCTGCTGGGCGCCCTGATTTTAGACGGGTTCAGAACGCCTCGATCCGTCGCGCTGTCGCTGATACTGCTCGCAGCTTTCGGCTTCGGCTTCTACCGCCTTCTCGCGACGAGATGGCGCGCCGCGCCGCCGTTCCAATCAATGCATGTGAGCAGGTTCACCTCCAGCGGCAAGGCCATGCGCGCGGCCATCTCGCCGGACGGCAAATACGTCGTCCACGTCCTGAGCGAAACTGGAAAACAGAGCCTGGTCGTCCGACAGGTCGCCGAATCGAACAACATCGTGATCGTCCAGCCGGCCGAAGTCACTTATCAAGGACTGACCTTCTCGCGCGACGGCGCCCACGTCTATTACGTCGTCCAGGAGCGCAACAACCCGATTCGGACGTTGTATCAGGTTCCGGCGCTCGGCGGCGTTCCGCATAGAATTCTGAAGGACATCGACAGTCCGGTCGCCATTTCGCCCGACAACAAACGACTGGCCTTCGTGCGGCGCTATCGGGGACAGAATGAAGACGCCGTGATCATCGCCGACATTGACGGCGCGAATGAACGCAAACTCGCCTCCCGCAATGGCGCAGACTTCTTTTGGACCGGCGGCCCCGCCTGGTCGCCGGACGGCAAGATCGTCGTGACCGGGGCGGGCTCCAACACGGGCGGGCGATACATGTACGTCGCCGAAATCAATGCGGCCGACGGGAAAGAGAAACCGATCTCGGAGCAGCGATGGTCGGCGGTCGGCCGCGTTTTGTGGGCGCGCAACGGAACGCGAACGGGCCGAGGGTTGATCTTCAGCGCGATAGAACGGGGCGCGACGCTAGCTCAAATATGGTTTCTTCCATACCCGAAGGGCGCCGCGCAAAAAATAACCAACGACCTGAACGACTATCGCGACCTGAGCCTGACCGATGATTCGACCGCGCTGATTACGGTTCAGTCCGAAGCCCACGTCAACGTCTGGCTCTCTCCGAACCCCGACGGCGCCAACGCGGGGCGCGACCGGCAGATCACCGACGGCGTGGGCCAGAACAACGGCGTGGGCGGTTTGACCTGGTTACCTGACGGCCGCGTGGTTTACGTCTCCCGCGCCTACGGCAGCCAGGACATCTGGCTGATGGACCAGGACGGCAAGAACCAGAGACAACTGACGACGGCCGAGACTCGCATCGACCGATACCCGGCGGTCACCCCCGACGGACGCTACATCGTCTTCGTCTCGACGCGCACGGGCAATTCAAACATCTACCGCTACGATTTGAACACGGGCGAACAGAAGCAACTGACCGGCGGCGTGAGCGAAGAATTCCCGGCGGTTTCAGCCGACGGCAAATGGGTGATCTACGCCGCGACCGGATCGATCAAACACACCTTGTGGAAAGTCTCGATTGACGGCGGCGAGCCTGCGCAATTGACCGACAAACTCTCGACCTGGCCCGACGTCTCTCCGGATGGGCAAAAGATCGCCTGTTGGTATCGCGCCGAACCGGGGGCCAACTGGCAGATCGCGTTCATTCCAATTACCGGCGGCAGTCCCGAAAAGGTCATCGACGTTCCGCCCAACGCCGACACCTCGATCCCGATACGCTGGACGCCCGACGGTCGTGGCATCAGCTTCGTCGCGGCCCGCGACGGCGCTTCGAACGTCTGGTATCAACCTCTTGACGGCGGCGCGCCTAAACAGGTGACCAACTTCCCTTCCGATCAAATCTTCTGGTTCGACTGGTCGAACGACGGCAAACAACTGGCCTGCTCGCGCGGAAGAATGCTCAACGACGTCGTGCTCATCACCGAATCCAAGCCATAACCTCACACTAACTACGGCGCTATTTCAGAAAGCCTAACGTCCGTTCGACTTGAAAACAGCGCTTGTGGTACTCTGCCTCGAACCCAGATATTACCCACATAGAAATAACCAGCTCCCACTGGAGAACCCTATGCAAAACACAAAGTTAGCGATAGCTCTGCTTACGGCCATGCTTGCTGCCACGGCCGTATCGTTCGGCCAAACGGCGCCCGACGCCACAGCGCCAGGCCCATTTACGACGACCAGCTCCGAATACAAACTTCCCCCGACCAACGACGATCTTGTCGCGCCACAAGTGGTAACGGAGTTGTGGGCGCGCATTTACCGGCCCACGAATCTGAACAATGCTCCGCATCCGTTATTGATCTTCCTCCACGGCAATCACGCCACCTGTGGCCGCTTTGAAGGAGCCGGCCCCGGGCGGTTCGATATCAGTATCCAGTATACGTTCACCGGCACATGTCCGACGGGTTATGTGGTTGTGCCGAGCCACGAAGGCTACGCCTATTTCGCCGAGCGACTGGCTTCCTGGGGTTACATAGTTGTTTCGATCAATGCCAACCGCGGGGTAAACGCCGCTCCGGGTGTCTCTGATGACCGTGGGCTGAATCTGCGCCGCGGACGCCTCATTCTCCGCCATCTACAAAAGCTGGCGGCATGGAACTCAGGGTCAGAAGCGACGCCGGCGAGCCTTGGGTTCAGCCTGCAAGGCAAGCTTGACTTCAATCATGTCGGCATGATGGGACATTCTCGCGGCGGCGAAGGCGTGCGCGCCGCGCTCGCGCAATTCCGCGACGCGGGCAGCCCGTGGCCCGCCCTGATCGGCGTCCCTGTCAACTTCGAAGGCATATTCGAGATCGGCCCCGTCGACGGACAGACCAGCCGCATCCTCAATGCGGAAGGACTGGCATGGAATGTGCTTCTGCCGATGTGCGACGGCGACGTCTTTAACCTGCAGGGGGTCCGTGTCTTCGATCGGATGCTCAGGAACCGAACCGACAATCCGGCCACGCAGAAATCCACCTTTACCGTTTGGGGCACAAACCACAACTTCTACAATACCGAATGGCAGCTCAGTGATTCGGCCGGTTGTCTGGGACACCGCCGGCTTTTCGATCAACTGCTCGGCTCGGCCGACCAGCGCCAGACCTCGATGGCCAGCGTCCTCGCTTTCTTTCGCGCTCACGTCGGGGCCAACAAGAATCCCGAGCTCGCCAATATTTTCAACCCGCAATTCGCGCTCCCGCCCTCGCTCGCCAACGTCACCCGTGTCGACCGTGGGTACACGGATTCGCCCAACAGCTCGGTCACCGAGGTCTTCGAGGATTTCGATCAGCCGACTGGCTTCAACACCTCAGGCTTCACCAACGACGCCAGCAACATCACGATCGCGCATGACCGGATTGCCAACCACAGCTCGGTACAACGTGTGGCTCGAATTTCCTGGGATAATCCAGGGGCCGGGACATTTTTCCAGAGCAACTGGACCGCGCCCGGCTCCGGCCGCAGCGTAACGGCTTTCGAGACGCTCGACTTCCGCGTTTCCGCGCAGTGCAAGGACCTGCCGTGCAATACCACCGACTCGGGATTCAATTTCGAGACCAACTTTTCGATCCGCCTGGTCGGCGCCAACGGCTCCCTCTCCAACCCTGTGCAGCTTCGCGATTACGCTTCCCTGACCGGCCCGGTGGGCGGCCTGGTGTTGGGAATCGGCTCGTCGCCGCACCCGATCCTGATGACCGCCCGCATTCCGCTGACGGCGTTCGGTAACGCTCCGCTGACAAGTCTCCGAGGCGTTCGGTTTACTTTCGATGACACCCACCGCGACGACATTCACATCGGAAACGTCAGGCTGTCGCGGGTCAGCGGAATCGCCAGCTCCATACTGATCTCTACAGCGTTACCTACCAGCGACTCCCCGCTCGATCTGGGCATCTCGACCAATAACGAAAGGAACACTATTGAATCGGTGAAAGCGACGCGTTCTTCCCGAGCGCTTGCAAATCAGTCTGGCGTCGAGATTGAGCTTACAAGCAGCCGAGAGTTCCTGCCGAAGGGCGAGATGTTGACGCTCAAGGTGGGATCGCAGGAGTTCAACCTGAGCCGGTACGGGGAGGACGGGTCTACCAACCGCGTCATCTTCACACTCACTACCGAGCAATGGTCTCTGATCAACACCGGCGATCCGGTCGTCGTCCAGTACGGCGCCGGCGCCGGCGCGGACCCCAGGAACTTCGGTCACATCGACAAGAACATGTTGCGCTGACCTTCCTGAAGCTCCGCTGCAAATCAGAGGAGCGCCTTACCACATCACGCGACCAGAAGAAATCGCTGGAGTGATTGTGGTAAGGCGCATTATTTTCCTGTCGGCAGGAATCGGATCAGTTGACCCGGAGCGGACGCCCGGCGTTCAGGCAGCGATCCGCGGCGTCTCGATGAAGTCTATGAAACCATTCAATCTCCGGCCCCTCCTCTGGTTTGACTGCGCCGCAGCTGCAATCGCGGGAACGGCAATGCTTGCTCTCGCCTGGCTTCTCGCGCCACTGTTCGGTCTGCCGCGCGTCGTTGTTGTGTTCGTCGGCCTCGTGAATCTGGCCTACGGCGCCTTCTCCTTTTCGCTGGCAAGGCAGCCTTCTCCGGCCCGAGGGCGGGTCAGGGCGCTCGTCACCGCGAACCTCTTGTGGGTCGGCGTTTGCGTAGTGATGGCTCTATATTTCGCAGGCCCTGGGAGCTGGCTAGGCGCGAGCTACATGCTTGCGGAGGGGTTCTTTGTGGGAGCCCTCGCGACCGTCGAGGCGCGAACCCTCAAAGCGATCGAATGAGCAAAACCTATGGCGGCCAGCGACTGCGTGTACGGTGTGGGGCGGTTTGTTTAATCGCACTGTTTGTGTCCCTGTCCGATCGGGAGTCCTATTAAGAAAGAGGCGCGAGTAAAGCTAAAAATCATCAGCGCTTCTCTTCAAATCAAATCTGAGAATTCAACGGCGTGGCTGAGTTTACGCCCGCAACATGGAACCGTCAAGAATTGAGTTTGATCTGACGCAAAGCCTCATACAAAACGATCCCTACCGATGTCGCCAAATTCAACGACCGAATACGAGGGTTTGGCATCGGGATCGTCAAGCAGCGTTCCCAGTTCGCTCTGAGTAAATCCTCCGGCAACCCGCGCGTCTCTCTTCCAAAGACCAGGCAGTCGTTCGGCTGGTATCGCCAATCGGTGTAGACGCGTTCGGCCTTCGTCGAGAAGTAGAGGATGCGGTAATCGGGAAGGGATTGATAGAGGGCCTCGATGTCGCGGTGGTAATGGATCTCGACCTCGTCCCAGTAGTCGAGTCCCGCGCGCCGCACGGCTTTTTCGTCAGTGCGGAAGCCGAGTTTGCCCACGAGATGCAAAGGCGTGAAGGTCGCGCCGCAGAGGCGGGCTATGTTGCCGGTGTTAGGCGGGATTTCCGGCTCGATCAGCGCGACGTGTAGTCGTGATGTGATTTCGTAATGCGCGCCCATTCAATGCCCGCGCCCTAACACCCACATCCATCCGCAGGCGCCGAAGACCGCGATTAGCGCCGCGGGCAGGAACCAGCCGCCGAGACCTCGCGCCCGTCCGAAAGCGACCTCGCTCATGCGCCAGGTGATGTATGCGAAAATGACGCTCAGTTCCAGCAGCAGCAGATGCAGCGGCGCCCTCATTTCGGGCGGAATGGGCTTTGGGCTTCTGGGAGAAGCATATTCGAATATCCAGTAATCGAGCGCGAAGATCACTGTGCTGACCAACGGTATCAGGAAGATCATCCATCGCCCGCCCCACCGGTCGGCTTCGCCTGTGAGGCCGAAATGAACGGGAACTCGTTCCGGCAGGCGCGGATAAACACTCAATGCGATCCACCAGCCCAGAATCAGAACGACTACAGACAGCGAATCAATCACATTTACGCTCATAACTTCCTCCTGCCGCGAAATCGTTCACGTAATTCTGATCCGGGGTTACGTAGTGGTCAAGCAGCGCAACGAAACGCTCCGGGGCGGTTTTGTTGATTCGCCGAGGTAAGCAAGAAGGGCAAGAAGGGCTAAAAGAGATTGTTGTCCTTTTAAATTCACCCATCTCATTTTGCGGAACGCGGCAGTCTGCCCAGCAGTTCCAACACCGTTTGCAGTTTCTCCGGGTCAATCGGCTTGACCAGATGATGATCGAAGCCCGCTTCCTCGGAGCGTTGGCGGTCGGAATCCTGCCCGTAGCCGGTCGCTGCGATCAAACGTGTGTCTTTCAGTTCGTGAATCTGACGCAAACGCCGCGCGACTTCATAGCCGTCCATCCCGGGCAACCCGATATCCAGCACTACGAAATCCGGACGGTATTCAACCGCCATTTCCAGCGCGCTTTTAGCGGAGTAAACCGTTTCCGCCTGATACCCATAGATTTGCAGCATCATGGCGATCATATTGGCCGCATCCACATTGTCGTCAACCACCAGCACGCGCCAACCTTGCGCGGCTTGCTTCACTGTTCCCGTAGAGGTCATGTCCGTTTCCATTTCTGAAGTTCGTAATACAGGCAGGCGCACGATGAACTCGCTGCCCTGCCCCAGCCCGGCGCTGTGCGCTTCTATCTCGCCGTGATGCAATTCGACGAGTCTTTGCGTCAGGCTCAGGCCGATGCCCAATCCGCCCTGCGAACGATCGAGCGAGCGATCCGCCTGCGTGAAAAGATCGAAAATGCGCGGCAGCAATTCCGGCGCGATGCCGACGCCCGTGTCGCGCACTCGCAGCGTAACCTCATCGCCTTCCGGTTGCAGGTTCACCCAGATCATTCCGCCCTCGTGGGTGTATTTGGCTGCGTTGTTGAGCAGGTTGATCACGACCTGTTCAAGCCGCGCCGCGTCGCCCTCCGACCAGACCGGTTCGGCGGGCAGCGAGACGAAAAGCTGGTGCCCCCGCTGGTCAATCAGCGGGCTCACCGATTCCACCGCCTGTTCGACGACGGCCCGGATGTCCAGTCGTTCCGGGCGCAGTCGAATCGTGCCGGTGATGACACGGGAGACTTCCAGCAGCTCGTTGACCAGACGCGAGAGTTGATTCACCTGCCGCTCGATCACGGCGCGGGCCTGCTGTTGCAGCGGGTTCTCGTCTTTCTGAAGGCGCAGGATGTGCGCGGCGTTCAAGATCGGCGAGAGCGGGTTTCGCAGTTCGTGCGAGAGCATCGCCAGGAACTCGTCCTTGCGGCGGTGCAGGTCCGCCAACTCCGCCGCATGCTCCTGCATCCGCCGTTCCGATTCGCGCAAGGATGCTTCGGCGCGTTTGCGCTCGGTGATGTTGGTGAACAGCACGGCGACTTTGCGTTCGTCGGGCGCGCCGATACGAAAGGCGTAGACGTCGAATGTGCGCCGCAGCGTTTCGGAATGTTCTTCGAAGCGCAGGCTTTCGTCCGTCTCGGCCACATGCCCGTAAATTTCCATCCATCTCGGCTCGACGGCCAGCCCGAGTTCACGGACGGTTTTGCCTTTCGCGCACGCGACCCCGATGTGTTTTTCAAACGCCGGATTGACTTCGAGAATACGCCAGTCAATCGGCTTTCCGTCCGTGTCATACAGCATTTGGATGATGGAGTAGCCTTCGTCCATCGAATCGAACAGCGTGTGGTATTTCGCTTCCGACTCGCGCAACGCTTCTTCGGCGCGTTTGCGCTCGGCGATGTCGCGGATGTTGGCCTGGATGACCGAATGACCATTTTCCTGGTAGAGGTTGGCGACCACTTCGACTTCAATGCGGCGCCCCGCTTTGGTCTGAAGCGGTAAATTTTCGTGGCGGATAAAACGTTCCTCCCGCAACCGCCGGAACGCGTCCTGGCTCTCCTGCTTATCCCGCAGCATGCCGATTTCAAACAACTCTTTGCCGATCAGTTCCTCGCGCGTATAGCCGAGCAACTCAGTCATGAAGGGATTGGCGTCGGTGATCCGGCGCGTGTCGGGGTCAAGAATCAGTATCCCCTCCCTGGCGGTTTCAAAGAGCCGCCGGTAACGATGCTCGCTCTCGCGCAGCGCCTGATAGGCCGCCGCCGCGAACTTGCCCAGGTTAGTCATTACGCGCAGGTCTTCGGAGTCGAACTGACGGCTTTGGTCGTGAGCGATGATCCAAACTGTGCCGACGGCTCTTCCCTCGACATAAAAGGGGGTCACCAGCGCTTCTTCAATCAAGGGCGTGACCGAAGCGAAGAGAGTGAAGTGGCGCTCAGGATGGGACATGAGCTGCGCGGCGTCGCGGTCCAGCACCGTGCCGCAGGGGCCGTAGTCGCGCGGCGTGCCGCCGCCCGCGTGACAAGCCCATTGCCCGACAACGGCGGGCCAGAAGAAGCGCTTGCCGTCCGGTTCCAACAGGCTGACGCCGGCCGAGTGCGCCCGGCACAAGGTCAGGGCGGTTTCCGCAAGCTTCTGCAAAATGCCATGGGGTGGGTGGGCCAGCGCCTGCGTCAGTCCGATCAGAGCGCGGTTCTCCGCCGCATAATCGGGAGGGCGCGACGGCCGCTGACTCAGTTCGGCGGTGGTGATGATCGAATCGAGATCAACCACGTCTTGGGGCACATCATTGGGAATAAGGTTTAATGAATCCATTTGCGGCGCCTCCTTAACTGCCTGGGGCCTCCGATGAGGATTCGACCCTGCCGCACTGCGGAGCGATGCCGAACACCTAGCTTATCACAGCCGCTACACGCTCAAGAGGGGTCAAATTGCAACGGCGAGTTGAGCGAGGTCGTGACAGGCCCAAGCCGCCGACAAAAAGGCCATCACCAAGGTCTCGGCGCCATCATACTGAGTGTGCGTATGCAAGTGAGTAGAGGGCTGATGACACTGCGGACAGAGGTACGGCTTCGGCGCCGTTTTCACGATCAGAGTAATCCCATCAGGTTTGGAACGGACACGCTCCAGCCGCAAAAGCTTAGATCAGTTTGCGATTGCGTTTACGGGAAAGTGGCGCGATCTCCGGTACGGTACAGGGAGCGGTAGCGACCTGGCGCCTCCGGGAGCGGCCACTACGGAGGCGCCAGGTCGCTACCGCTCCCTGTACCGTACCGCAGCCGTCTGTCTGCGCCAAAAGCACGGGAGAACCGCCAGAGGGGCGAAAATAAATCCCTTCGCGTTAACGACGATTGAACCGTGACGGCGCGGATAATTCAATCGTCGCTGACGCGACGCGGGATAATCACCTTACTCAGCCGTGGGTCTATGGTCTTAGAAAAAATAATGCAACCACGCTCCGCTGACGCTGTGGCGCGATTTGTTTAATCGCGCCGCCCTGCGGCCGAAGCGGCGCGATTAAACAAATCGCGCCACACTTGTTGTCGCATTTATTTTTTAGAGACCATAAACCCATGGATAAATTCAGGCGCCGTTATGCGGTTAAACGAAGACTGCGGAATTGTCTCAAACCTGAACACCCGAGAGCAGAGCGCTGTAGTCGCTGTCTGGCGGCGCGGATCAGGCTTGAGCCATCAACTGACGCAACACGTAAGGCAGGATGCCGCCGTGCTGGTAGTAATCGATCTCGATCGGCGTATCGATGCGCAGCTTCACCGGGACCTCTTCTCTGGACCCGTTCGCGCGGCGTATGACCAGCGTGACATCCTGCTGCGGCCTGATCCCGCCGTCGAGTCCGACGACGTCGAAAGTTTCAGAGCCGTCGAGGTTGAGCGACTGCGCGCCGACGCCTTCTTTGAATTGCAGCGGCAGCACGCCCATTCCGACCAGGTTGCTGCGATGAATCCGCTCGAAGCTCTGGGCGACGGCCGCTCGCACGCCCAGCAGCCGCGTCCCTTTCGCCGCCCAATCGCGCGAGCTGCCAGTGCCGTACTCCTGGCCTGCGATCACGACCAGCGGCGTCCCTTCGGACTGATATATCATCGCCGCGTCGTAGATGCTCATCTGCTCGCCGCCCGGATAATGCTTCGTCACGCCGCCTTCCACGCCGGGGACCATCAGGTTTTTGATGCGCACGTTGGCGAACGTGCCGCGCGTCATGACGCGGTCGTTGCCTCGGCGCGAGCCGTAGCTGTTGAAGTCGACCACATTGACGCCTTGCCCGATCAGGTACTTCCCCGCCGGCGAGGTCGTTTTGATCGAACCCGCGGGGCTGATGTGATCCGTGGTCACAGAATCGCCGAATATGCCGAGCGGGCGCGCGCCGACGATGTCCGCAATGACGCCTGGCTCCATGCCGAAATTCTCGAAGAACGGCGGCTCTTGAATGTAGGTGGAACTCTTATCCCATTCGTAAACGTCTCCGGTTGACGACGGAATCTCGTTCCACAACGGATTTTCTGAAGTGAAATCGGAGTAGAGACGCTTGTAAGTGGCCGCGTCTGTAGCAGCGCCGAGCGCCGCTCCGATCTCCCGCGAGCTGGGCCAGATGTCTTTAAGATAGACGTCCTCGCCGTCTTTGCCCTGACCGATCGGCTCTTTGGCCATGTTGATGTTGACGCGCCCGGCCAACGCGAACGCGACGACCAGCGGCGGCGACATCAGGAAGTTTGCCTTGATCGATTGATGCACGCGGGCCTCGAAGTTGCGGTTGCCCGACAAGACGCTCGCCGCGATCAGGTCGTTCTTCGTGACGACCTCTTCGATCTTCGGGTCGAGAGGGCCGGAATTGCCGATGCAGTTATGCACACAGACTGTTCCGGCAACGAACGCGTGTAGATCGTTTACTGCCAGGTCGAACACTTCGCGCTTCCCTACATCGCGCCGATCCAACACGCCCAAAGTGAGTGATGGCAACGTCAGAGAGTCCTTCTCGACGCAGTAACGCTTGGAGTAGTCAGTCTCGTCACGCGCCCCCAGCCGCGCAAACCAGCTTCGCACACCGAGTTGTTTGAATAATTCGACCGGCGACGGGAAGTCGCAGCTTTCCCGGTGTAGCGGACGGAACTTGCGATCCGTGGGCTTCGGCAAGCGTGAGAAACGATCATATCCCTCCAGCAGGGAATAGTGCGGGAAGATGATCGTTTCGCGCTGTCTCAGCTCCTTCGCCGCTATCTCGCGCGCATGGTTGAACGACAGGTCGGGATTCTCTTTGTGCAGTTCTTCCAGACGGGAAGACATCCAGAGGCGCTGGCGGTTGATCCCGTCCACAGCGCGCCAGTAAACCGCCGCCGCGCTGGCCCTCAGCGCCTTGTCCACGCAGTAGCGGAACCCAACTCGCTCGACAAACGAGAGGCCATCGCGCAACTTCAACCGAACTTCTACGCGGGGCGCGCCATCCTGGGCAACAGGGTACGAAGAAGTGGCGCGTCGAACCGGGTATTCATACAAGCTCGCGCCGGCAGTATTCACACCGCAACGGTCCAGAAGACTGATCAGGCTCCGCATCACCTCTTTGAGTTGCTCCACATGCTCCGGCTTCGCGCTCTGAGAGTAAGCCGGGTATCCGATATCCGCATCCCCATCGCGCTCGCTATAGCGGTGTAAGACCGGCGCCCAACCATCAGCGCCGAAAAGTCCACCCAAGAACTCGCGCGCCATTGCCACCGGGCATTTGTCATCCAGGACGAAGGCAGGCAGCGTCGGGGCTTGGTCGATCCGCCTGCCGACGCGGACGCCCGGCAACGCAGTGATAGCTTCTGTCAGTTCCGCCGGCAGCGCTATGGTCCAAATGCGCTCGTTATATTGCGTGGCCACAGGGCGCTTGCCCGTGAGCAACTCGATATCGTTCAGAACCACCTCGCGGTCTACAGCCTGGCCAACAGTCATCCGCCCTGGACTTGCGGCGCTGATGTAGCCGTCGCCAAGCAGGTGGCCGACCAGGCGCGCGAACGCCAGCGCGCGCAGTCGCTCATGGGGCGTGTCCAAGGTGAACTTCAGATTACCCGCATGCAGCGTATAGCCAGCCTCGTCAGCGTCAGGCGCGTCTAGCGGCGCTTCCAAGCCGACCACCACGCGATCCCGTCCCGGCTCCAATTGATCCGCGCGTACCCAGCGCCCGTCCGAGCGCAGAATTTCGTGGTCTGGCGTACAGATCAACGTGCGGCCATCCTGCAAGACAAGTGACACGCATTCGCGCTCGCCCTGAGCGATGACTTCGGCTTGCGCCGCCAAACCTAGTTCGCCAGTCGCAGTGGGACCAAACACCAGCGCGCCACCTGCGATCGGCATTTGCTCAATGCGGCGTGCGGTACCATTGGCCAGCAGCACTGGGGTACCAGCGATTATGCATGTCGTGCACCCGTAGCCGACCACGTTGAAGCCGAGTTGATCGAGATAAGGCAGCAAACCCGTCTTCACAAGATAATCCGAAACGACGCGCGAGCCGGGCGCGAGCGAAGTCTTGACCTGCGGCTTGACGCTCAGGCCCTTCTCTACGGCCTTCTTCGCGAGCAACCCCGCGGCCAGCATGACGCTGGGATTCGAGGTGTTGGTGCAGGACGTGATGGCGGCGATCAGCACGTCGCCGTGCCCCAATTCGGCGGTCGCTTTGGGGAAGGCCTCGGGCGGCGCCACTTCGAGCACGTCGGGCGTCGGACGATTGTTCATCATCTCGACCTCGGTCTGCGTGCTGGTATTGACCATGCTCAAGCCGTTGCTCTTGGCCGCCGGCGCGGTCTCGGGGGTCTGATCGCCTCCGCCCGACACAGGCTCCGGCAAAACGCCGCGCGCGCCTATGCTCGTTTTAAAGCGTTGCTTCAAATCGTCCGGCGATTTGCCGTATCCGTTGTCGGAAGCGGGCCGCTGAAGCAAGTCGAGGAATTTATCTTTGAGCGTCGGAAGTTCGATCCGATCCTGCGGGCGCTTGGGCCCGGCGACGTTCGGAGTTATGGTTGAGAGGTCGAGTTCCAAAACCTGGCTGTATTCAATCTCGCCATCGCGCGGGACGCCGAAAAGCCCCTGGGCTTTGAAGTAATTGCGGAACGCGTCGACGTGGGCTTCGGAGCGGCCCGTCGCTTTCAGGTAGTTGCAGGTCTCCTCATCGACGCCGAAGAAGCCCATCGTCGCGCCGTATTCCGGCGCCATGTTGGCGATCGTCGCGCGATCGGTCAGGGAGAGCGACGCCGCGCCTTCGCCGAAGTACTCGACGAATTTGCCGACGACCTTCGCCTTGCGCAGCATCTCTGTGCAATGCAACACCAGGTCGGTCGCGGTCACGCCTTCGCCTAATGCCCCGGTCATATGCACGCCGACAACGTCGGGCGTCAGGAAGTAAACTGGCTGGCCGAGCATTCCCGCTTCGGCCTCGATACCGCCGACGCCCCACCCAACCACGCCGAGGCCGTTGATCATTGTCGTGTGCGAATCGGTTCCGACCAGCGTGTCGGGGTAATAGACGCCGTCTTTCTCTAGCACGCCTTTCGCCAGGTATTCCAGATTGACCTGATGCACGATGCCGATGCCGGGCGGGACGACCTTGAACGTGTCGAAGGCCTGCATCCCCCACTTCAGAAATTGATAGCGCGGGCGGTTGCGTTGGAATTCGATCTCCATGTTTTCCCGCAGCGCGTCGGGCGTTCCGGCGACGTCGACCTGCACCGAGTGGTCGACGACCAGGTCCACTGGAACCAGCGGCTCGATGATCTTCGGGTTCTTGCCGAGGCGCGCCACGGTCGAACGCATCGCGGCCAGGTCTACGAGCAGCGGCACGCCCGTGAAATCCTGCAAGACTATGCGGGCCACGACGAACGGGATTTCGGCCACGCGGGGAGCCTCCGGCTTCCAATTGGCCAAAGCGCGCACGTCGTCTTCCTTGACATTCTGGCCGTCGCAGTTGCGCAGCACCGATTCGAGTACGATGCGAACGCTGACGGGCGCCTTCGAGATCGGGCCTACGCCCTGCTTTTCCAGTTCGGGCAGCGAATAGAACCTGCCCTTCTTCCCGTTTCCGAGATCGAATTCCTGAAGTGTGTTGAAGAGGTTGTGTGGCATAAAGAGTTTCCTGATTTTGAAGAATTAGTCACGACGGGGATGTAGCCAAATGTGGGCATCGTGGCGGTTGGCGCTCACTTGCGCTTACAGCAGTTTTCAGTTGGGCGAATAGATTTTGACCGCGGAGGACCAAAAGGGGCGCGGAGGTTGGCTGATAGTTCTTAAGCTCTGCGTTCCTGCGGCGACCTCTGCGGTTAGTCATCCTCTTCATTCAAGCGAAATACGCTGTAAGACAGGAGTTTAAGTTCGGAGATCGCGCATCGTCAATCCCTCGAATCGAGGCGCCGAAAATCAATTGTAGCGCAGAACATGTCTGAGCGGCGACTTCACTCCGCCCGCAGAATGCCGAGCGGTTTCTTCGTCATCACGTCCCAGCTCGAGAGCGCGCCAACCGCCATTACGAGCAGCAGCGCCGCCGCCACCCCGATGAGATTGATTGAGGGAATGAGTTGCCAGGGAGCCTTTACGCCGTACTTGCTGAACAACCACGTCAGCGCAATCGCGGCGGTCGAGCCCGTCACGCCGGCCAGTAGACCGAGTACGCCGTATTCGATGAGCGTAATGTAAACGATCAGCTTCTTCTCCGCGCCCAGCGTCTTGAGGATCGCCGCTTCGTAGAGGCGATGAATCTTGGTCATCGCCACCGAGCCGGTCAGGATCAACACGCCGCAGAGGATGACGAAGGCGCTGAGGAAATTCACGGCGAGCGAGACGTCATTGATCTTCTTCCGTACAAATGCGGCATTATCATAGGCGTCATACGCCAAAACGTTCGGGAAGCTATCGACCAACTCTCGTTGTAATTGCGCGCGCTGAGCGCCCGGCGGCGGGCCTTTGAACGCGCCGACGAAGATTTGCGGCTCGTCTTCGAGCGCGCCGGGCCGGAAGATTATTCCAAAGCGAAAGTAGCCGGAGGTCACCGAGAAGCCTCCAATTCTGCGACGGACGCTGGTGACCTTAGCCGCAATGCACCGCTCCGCAAGGTCGAAGATCATCAAGTCGCCGACGGCAGGATTGTAGTCGCGGCCAGCAATATACTCCACTGATACCTCCGGTTCGGCGCTGGGCGTCGGCTCCCATAATTTGCCGGCGACGACCGTCTCGTCCTCCCTTGCCAGATCAGATTTGTAAGTAACCCGCTGCTCACGCCCGAATTTTTCCAGGCGCGCTGTCTTAAGGGGCTGAGAGTTGTCAGGAGCGCGTTTGATCTCGACCAGACGCAACCGCACTATGGGAATGATCTCCGGCGCCGCGCCCGCCAGACGCGTGACGGTCTCCTCGACGGCCTGGCGCTGATCTCTTTGAATATCGAGCAAGTACATATCAGCCGCGGCCAGGCTGAGATCGACATTCAACTCGCGCGTCAGATTCGCCTGGTGCAGGCGCATCGCGGTGACGAACAACGTGCCAAGCCCGACCGCTATCAGGATCACCTTCGTCTGATTGCCAGGTCGGTAGAGGCTTCCAACTCCCTGGCGCAGGACAAATGACGGCAGTCGTCGCGCGCGGCGCAATAATCGCATCAGCCCCGCGCCTATCAGGTTGAGGACCAACGCCGTCCCGATCAGCATCCCTATGAATATCCCGCCGATTCTGAGTGAGCTTGCCTGATAGCTCGCCAGCGCAAACAGCGCAAGCACGATCAGCAGCCCGACGCCCAGGCTCAGCCAGTCAATTCGCCGTTTCTCGCTCGCCGTATTCTGCCGCATCATGAGCATAGGCTTGACCAGCCGAATTTCCAGCAAAGGCGGCAATGAGAAGAGCAACGTGACGAGCGCGCCGACGCCAATCCCCTGGAGGGCCGCCCGCCAGGTCAGGCCGGCTTCAATCTGAAAAGGGAGGACGCCGTCAAAAAGCCTGGGAATGACGAGCGTCAGCGCGCCCGCGAACAGCAGTCCGAGCAGGCTCCCGACTACACAGAGCGCTAGCGCCTGCGCCAGATACGCGCCGAGCACATGCCGGTTGTCGCCGCCCAAACACTTGAGGATGGCGATGGTCTTCATCTTCTGCTGGACGAAGACCCGGGTCCCGCTAGAAATGCCGATCCCGCCCAGGATCAGGATCACCAACCCGGCAAAGCTCAATTGAGCCTCCATGCGCTCCAGTACTTGATTCGCAAAGTTCTCCATGCCGCGGAACGACCCTAGCCCGTAGGACCGATGCGGCTTGAGATCGCGCTCCAGCCGCTTCAGCAGCGCCCGATCCTGCCCCTCGCGCGCTTTGAAAAGACGCGCGTACCACACAAAGCTGCCGAATCCAGTCAGCCCCGCCTCGGCCGCATCGGCGTAATCCGTCACCACGCGCGGGAGGGGCCTAGAATCGACCCCATAGCCCGGCATATTCTCGACTGCTCCGCGGACAGTAAATGTCAGCAGCCCGAGATTGACCTCATCGCCGATCTTGAGACCGAGTTGCGTCATCAATCCGTACGGCAAGAGTATGCCGTATCCCCTCAACATTGAGTGCGCGTACCGGGCTCCGTCCGTCAGTTGTATCTCGCCGTACAACGGGTACTTCTCCTGTACCCCCAGCAGCAGGACCATGACGGGCGGCGCGTTCGGATCCTTCACAGAACGTATCATCGTCTGCGTACCCATCACTTCCGTGTGCGCCGCCACGAGCGGCGAGTCGAAATAGCGTTCGACCACCGCCTCGACCTCCGGCTTCCATGGCTGGTTGGATCCCACCTGCACGTCACACGCATACATCACCCGCGCCTCGCGCCCGATCGCAGCCCTCATCTTCTGTACCAGTGAGCGCAGGCTGACGATGGAGCCGACGCCGATGGCGATGCAAAGAAAGAAGAGCGACAGCCGTCGCCACGACGCGCGCATCTCGCGCCAGGCCATGTTGAGGACGAATTTCATGTCTACTCCTCTTCCGAGAGCGGGAGAGCGGGGGAGCGGGAGAGCGGGGGAGCGGGAGAATAGGAGACGAGGGAAATTCCTCTCGCTCTCTCGCTCGCTCCCTCGCTCTCCCGCTCTCCCGCTCCCTCCCTCCCTCGCTCTCTATCTTCCACAATTCGCCCCTCGCTCAAGCTGAGCACGCGGTCGGCTTGGTTGGCCAGCGCGTGGTCGTGCGTAACGAGCAGGAGCGTCGTGTCATGTTCGCGGTTGAGTTTGACGAGCAGTTCGAAGACGTGCGCGCCGTTTTTCGAATCGAGGTTCCCGGTCGGTTCGTCGGCCAGCAAAATGGTCGGGGCGTTCGAGAAGGCTCGCGCGATGGCTACGCGCTGCTGTTCGCCGCCCGAAAGCTGCGAAGGGTAATGATGCCCACGCTCGCGCAGGCCGACCTCTTCGAGCAACACTTGCGCCCGTTCGCGCGCTTTCGGCAGTCCTGCGATCTCCATCGGCACGAGGATGTTTTCGTAAGCCGTCAGCGAAGGTATCAAGTGGAATGATTGAAAGATGAAGCCGACCTTCGCGCCCCGCAGCCGCGCCAACTCGTCCTCCTTCATCTGCGTGATGTACTCGCCGTCCAGGCAAATGTCGCCGGTGGTCGGGTAATCGAGCCCGGCGACAAGGGAGAGCAGCGTGGATTTGCCGCTGCCCGAAGGGCCGACGACGGCGACGAACTGACCTCTTGGAATGGTCAGATAGACTGCGTGCAGGATGGTCAGCTTCTCGGAGCCACTGGTGACAGTTTTGGAGACGTTGTTGAGCAAGATCATATGAGCAAGATCATAATCGATACTACCCTTCAACCTGTATGCCAGTCCGGGTCTAAAAATAATCCTATGGTAAAGAAGGGAGTTGGGCTTATCCGAACGAATATTGCGCCGCTGAAACTGCCCGGATGTGTTCAGTCAAATCCCGAAATCGGCCAGGAATAGTGATCAGCGTCAATCGGGCAGCCCCCAAGCTGTTCGCAAACGCTCGAATTCGGCTTGCGGCAGTTGAACCAGGACGGGCCGCTCCTTCGCGTCGAGCCAGCGCAGCACATCTTCCATTGACGACGAATTCATCGCGGCGCAGCCTGAGGTTCCCTTACCCGGCGCCTCCCAGATGTGCAGAAAGACACAGGAGCCGCACCCTGGCGCGCCTTGCGCGTTGTGATCGACGACCACGCCCCAGCGGTATTGATCGTCATCGCGCCGCATCCACTCAGAGCTTTTCCAATCAGGATTTTCGACGCGGGCGCGATCAACGATTCTGTTGTAATGCGCCGATTGCGGATCGTCGACGCATTCGAGTGTCGCGGCGGCCTGAACGTAAGGCAACTTCACTTCGCCCGCCTGCTCGGGCGGCGCGTATCCGAACGCTGAACTGAGGCTGAAGACGCCGGCTGGCGTCCGGCCGTCGCCCTCTTGTTTCACCGGCCCTTCGCCAATGGCGTCGCCATGCAAGCCCCTGCCCCAAGCCATTCCGTTGCGTCCGACGACAATCGGAATCTTTTCGCCGACCGTCTTCCACTGGTCGTTGATTGAGTCACGTTCATACAGCCTCATCTCACCGTCAACCGCGTTCCATCCGCTTGTGGTGACGAGAATGAGTTGGCTGGATTCGGCCATCGCTTTTAATAAAGATGAATTCATTCGCATCGAATCAACGCTCATAATCAAATACGATAGGCCATTGACAGAGGATTTCTTATGGGCACACGGAACAAATGCGCGAGAAGTTTTTCAGGTGGCGCGCGAGGCGTGCGCTAAGGTACCGCTTATCGAGCAGACTCTGCCATCAGATGATGTGCCTTTTGGAGGATGGTAGCTTCAGCCATTCAATTCGGCTATAGGTCGGCTATAGGTCGGATGTTTTGATCTTCCAGAATAGTTTTGACGCAATCGGCGCCGGCCAGCGCGATCACGCCCCTGACGGTGGTTTCGACCGGGATTGCGCCGACCGCGTTCGGATGCTCGGCCAGACGGTGTCCGTCGAATCTCTCTAGAATCTGATCAATCTCGGGCAGCGCGGCTTCGGCCGACTGGCTGACCTTCTCAGCGGCGTCTTGGCGTTCGGCGCGCGACGGCCTTGCGGCGCCGCCTCCGCCGTTACCTTCGGCGCGAAGCATCACGATAGCGCGCACCTTGTCGCGCGGTTGCAGCCGGTCGAGCCTACGGCTGAACTCCCGGCTGATCTTCGAGTGGTTATTGCCAAAATCCATGGGACACCCGCTTAAACCAATGGCGTTAAGGCAAGATGGTTCTTCCTCATAGAAAGCATTTCATATGCCATACACCATATGGCATATGAAATGTGTTTTCCCTTTTCTTAACGCCACTTGAACTTGAACCACATTAGCGGGGTTATTGTAACACTGATCAGCCCAATGACTGCAAGGCTCTCACGGGTTGAATTAATCCGTAGCCCCAACGGTTGTCGGGGCGCAATCTGTCGCCTCCCGGATGTTTGGCGGTTTCCTTCAGCGCGCTGATGATGTCGCCGACCGGCGCTTCGGGCTTGGCTGCCATTAAGAGCGCCGCCGCGCCTGCCACGTGCGGCGTCGCCATCGAAGTCCCGTTCATATAGGTATACTCGAAGACGCCGTCGGGACGTTTTTCGGGCGGGATGCAGGAGAAGATTTGCGCGCCCGGCGCGACCACGTCCGGTTTGGTGACGATCATGTTCTGGTCATCGCCCGGAAAGACCAGGCTCACGCCGCCGCTGAAGAAGGCTACGTCGCATTTGCCGCCCTTCATCTTCTCGACCGCGCCGACCGAGAATGCGTTGGCCGTGTTGCCGGGCGAACAACTGCTGCCGTGATTTTCATTGCCGATGGCCACGACGGGCAGGATGCCGAACTGATTGAGCAGGATTCTGAAGATCTCATCGAAGAGCGGCTCGTAGTAGCTGAAGCCAAGCGACATATTAATGATGTCCACGCCTCTCTCGACCGCCCACGAGACGCCTTCCATCAGCGTGCGCAGAGTGGCGTCGCCGATCATCACGCCCGCGACGTAGAGATTGGCCTCCGGCGCGACTCCTATCGAGACGCCGTGCGACGTTTTGCCGCCGGCGATCGTGCCGCAGACGTGCGTGCCGTGCGCGCCGCAATCGTACGCCGGCTCCGATGTGATCCGGCGGCCCAGCGGATCGACGACGATAAAATCGGCGACGCGGCCCTCTAGCGCCTGGTGCTCCGCATAGACGCCGGTGTCGAGCACGGCGATGTTGATCCCGGAGCCCTTCGTCGTCTCCCACAATTCGGGAATATCAAGCTCCCTCAACCCCCACGTCAGGCCGTCTCGTTCCTCCTGGCGCAGCAGATCTCTGTATTCGACCTCTTTGGGCCGGATCAGATTGATTCTCTGGTTAGGCAGGATCGCGACCACGTCCGGCATCTCGGCGAGAATCGGCAGTGTCCTCGGCGTGACCTCGACCGCAGCGACCGGCAGCGCGTTGGAGCCGATGGCGACGAACCGCAGTTCCTGCTTGCCCTTCTGGCTCTTGCCGCCGGCCTGCCGGTAGCCGTTGATAACCTCGCGCTGAACCGCCTGTTGCGAGAGCTTGCGCGATTCGACCTCTTTGAGCCTCTCGGCTAACGCGCGCAACCGCCCGCTCGGGGACCGCTCTTCCAGTTCCGGCGGGCGGTCAGGCGACCGGAAAATGACGATGGCCTCGCGGATGTCATCGGGACCGCTGTCGGCAAGGAATGGGGCAAAGGCGGGAGAGATTTTCGTTTCGCTGGTGATCGTCGTCGTCAAATATGTGTTCAGCATCAGGCATATCCTCGTCGTTCAAAAGTCCTGCGGCAGGCGCGACAATGATACACCAATGCTATATATCATATGCCATACGAAATATGGCATATGATATACATGAACCGCGAAGCTATTTCCGTTCCATAAAATGATGACAAATACACCATCATCTTATCGCGACCGATTTTGTTGATTTGCCAGTCGCAGTTTCGCTCTTTGATTGACGCGGCGACTTGGTTCGGCCATTGCCGCGTTCTAAAGTCTGCCCCGGAACGGTCGCCGTCCTGATCTTCTCATCCAAAGATGAGGCATTCCGGCGCTCCAATCAGGCATTTTGAGAGTGGCGATCAACCCAGCATCACTTGCACGTCTGCGTTTTAGACGTTGAAATATCTCGCCGTCGCGATTTGCCTGATCCAAGTAACCGCAATTTTGATCTATTTGCGAAGTCTGACGCTGGATTGATCTGCTTTCGATGGCAACTTGCCATCGGCGAGTTTTCGCAGACGTATTTAATCACAGATGGACGCATTTATCATCAAATATTTTAACTGTTCTCACCCCCTACCGTCCGCGACCTTCTTCAACATCCCGTCCACTCTGTCAAAATTAGTTTTGTAATTCTGCAGGTTCGGGTCGTTGTTCTGCGTTCCCAACTGGACGGCCCTTTCGTAATTCGGCCTGGCCAGATCGAGCTTGCCAGACTTCTCGTAAGCCTCGGCGAGGCTGTCGTAGACGTTGGCGGAATGCGGATAGCGTTCGACATTCGATTTGAAAACGGCGATCGCATCGTTCATCTTTCCGGCGCCCATGAGTTGATAGCCGAGGTTATTCATCAACGGCTCGGGCGGCTGTATCGCGTAGCCGAATTTCGCTGAAAGCTGTTTGTAATGGCTTTCTACCGCAGGCGCGCCGCCCGCGACGACATCCGCCATGACCTGCCAACCTTCGAAGACCTTGCGGAAGCCGTGATAGTGGCTGCGCATCACCACCGAGCCATGATCCTCGTCTTCCATCAACATCGCGTCCCATTCGAAGCCCTTCGGCTTGTTTTTGCCGAGAATGCCTTTGAACCGGTCGAAGCCTTCGCGCATGGCGCCGCCCTCGTTGGCCAGAGTGAAAAAGAGCGTCCGGTTCAGTTCCTTTCGATCCTTGAAGAACTCTTCGGCCTTGCGCGACAGCAGGTTGTTGTCCCAATGCATCGACGGGCTGACCGCGATGTAGGCGTTGAAGATTTCAGGGCGGGTCAGGAAGGCGTGAATCGCGAACAACCCGCCGAACGAGTGGCCCGCGAAGACCCGATAGGGCTGCGTGCGGTAATCCTTTTCGATCTTCGGGATCAATTCGGTCTCGATAAACTTCAGAAACTTGTCCGCGCCGCCGCTGGTCGGCATCTTCGTTTCGGTTCCGTCAGGACGCCACATCGAGGCGTTGGTCGGAGTCAGGTCGCGGGTGCGATCGGTGTTAGTGATCGCCACGACGATCATTTCAGGCATCCGGCCGTTGCGCGAGAGGAATTCAATCGTGCTGGCGGTGTGGTCGAGATGCGCGTCGCCGTCGGTCATATAGAGCACGGGGTAACGCTGCCCGTTGCGGTCGTATCCGGGCGGCGTGCGGACCAGTATGATCCGCTCTTCGCCGAGGACCTCGGATTTGATGGCGACGCGGGCGCCCGCCGCGTAATTCTGCCCGAGCGCGGCGACGGTCAGCGAGAATAGAAACGCGACGACTGCGAACGGAGAAGTCTTTTTCATAACAACCTCCTTACTTGCTGAAACTGGTTGATCGGAAGTCTCGTTGCGAGAGTTTGTCGAAGAAGTCCGAAGTATAGATCGAGTTGACGTGGAGGACGGCGTGTCGGGCCGCGCGTCTTTGCGGTTCTGAAAAGAGTTTTACGAGATTTTACAATCCGAGAAGGTAGAGGATAGAGGATCGAAGATTGAGGATTCAAGAAAATGCTCTTCCGCGCCGGAGGCGCCGGAGGATATTAGCCGGTGGAGAAACCACCGATATATTGACGCTACTGGTACTAACGGATTTTGTGGTTGTGGCCGCTCAGCCACGAATAAACACGAATGTTCACGAATAGAAGCGAGAATATGAAGTGCGCGCATAAATCGGCGGAGCCTTTGGAGTGCGGCGAGGACTGATACCGCTGGCGAATTCCTTTTAGGTTAAAATTGGAGCGACAAACTAAATCACACTGGAGTTTCAAGCCCGAAAGGAGATTTGCCATGTCACTCAAACCACAACCGATCCCCGATATTCCTGAAGATACCGCCCGA
>WNFU01000250.1_pt1 | contig 71332 bp, 72 predicted proteins | sample 5400121 | NCBI WGS metagenome assembly WNFU01 (sample SAMN13153360, study PRJNA577476) | soil metagenome | isolation source: 100 cm soil or saprolite under grassland replicate 1 | place: USA:California | collected 2016-06-15
CCCGCAACCCCGAGCGGTTCAGCCGGCACCCCGAACCACCCAAACTGCCGACCGTCGCGTGGATCAACCCACCGAGCGAACCGGCCCCACTACAGAACAACTGACAACTCGGTGTCCAAAAAATCTTGACAGATTCCGTCCGGTCGGCCAGCCGGTCTCGGGACAGGGTGCGTCCGCCCGCGGCGAGCGCGGCGCGGGCCGCCCGCGCCGCCGGGATCAGGTGGGCCACCTCGCGCAGGTCCACCGGGGCGCCGCCGCGCCCGCTCGCGCCGGGCCGGGCCTGGCCGTCCGGGGAGCCGGGTGCGCGGGCCGCGTCCGGTCCGGCCGGGCCGGGCGTGATCGTCCCTGGTCCGGTGGTCGTCCGGGACGGTCCGGCCTGGGCCGGGACGGTCCGGCGGTCGGTCCCGGGGACGGGTGGACCGTCCGGGACCGTCCGCTGATCGTCCCGGACCGTCCGTTGATCTTTGTTGTCGCCGTCGAACATGGAGAACAGCAGTTTGATCGACACCAGCAGCGAGATCGCCGGCCAGCCGGCCAGCGCCCGGCCCACCGGGTCGTGGCCGCCGACGGCGACGTTCGCGGCGAGGCTGGCCGCCGTGCCGACCAGCAGCGCCACCCAGGGCAGCCGCCCGGCGGGGTGCCCAGCCCGGCGCTGCGCCAGGATGTACAGCGAGCTGACCAGCTCCAGGCCGTCCACCGAGATCGGGAACGCGACGGACTTCCACCCGAGTTGATCATGCTGGAGTGCCAGTTGCGACATGTGCGAAAACGAGATGGCGCCGGCCACCCCAGCCAGAGCGGCCACGGTGAGCCCGGTCGCCACGCGGGTAAGAAGATCTGTCTTGGTCACGGGTTCACCTCCGGATGGTCGGCGCAGCACCTTGCGGCACTGCTGGGGTTGGGGACGATCACCGGGACGGCGTGGACCGTCCGCAGCGGACGGGCGTCCGGCGTGGCCGAGGCCGCCCGGTGGCCGGCACGGGCCGCGCGCCCGTCCGCGCCATAGGTGTATCCCTCGGTGGTCTGCCGGGCGTACCAGCCGTCGAGGGCGTCGCCGGCAGCCGCCAAATGCGACCGAGCCTCACCGAGGCACAGCCTTCCAGTGGGGTCGCAGGCCATCGAGGTCGGCGGCCTGGGTGTGTCAACATCGGTGGTGGGCACCTTGGGGCAGGCTGCGGAATCCGTCTGTGGCGTAACGGTTCCCGGTGCGGCCAGGATTGCTGGCGCGGCGTTGGTGATCATGTGGTCCGCTCTCCAGAACTACTGGAAACTGCCGTGACCACGGATCTGAGGACCTGGTCCAGACCGCGTTCACCAAGCTCTACCTGGCCTGGAACCGGATCTCCCGGCACGAGGTGCTCGACGCCTACGTCCGGCAGACGCTGATCCGCACGTTCCTGGACGAGCGGCGGCGCGGCTGGTGGCGGCGGGAACGCAGCACCGACACGCTCACCGAGCGGTCCCAGCCGCCCGACGCGCCGGAGAGCCGGCTGGTGGTACTGGAGGCGCTGGCCGCCGTACCGCCCCGCCAGCGCGCCGTGCTGGTCCTGCGCTACTGGGAGGACCTGTCGATCGAGGCGACCGCCGAGCTGCTCGGCTGCTCGACCGGCACGGTCAAGAGCCAGGCGGCCAAGGGCCTGCAGACGCTGCGCGGCCTGCTGTTGGCGCCGACCGGGGCGCCTGGACTGAAGGAGGGAGCCTGATGACGGAGCAGATGCTGCGGGACGTGCTGCGCGACAGCATGGCGGCCAGCACCCCGCCGCCGCCGATGAGCTCGGCGACGATGGTGCGGGTGGCACGGCGGGCGCGGGCGCGGCGGCGGGTGCTGTGGGTGGGCGCCGGTTCGGGAGCGCTGGCGGCCACGATCGCGGTCACCGCCACCGCGCTACCGGCTCCGCAGACCCGGCCGGTGACCGTGCACCCCGGTTCCAGCGCCTCGGTGCACGTCGCCTCGCCCCCGCCGCCGACCCCGGCCGGCACGGCCCAGCCGTTCCCGACCGGGCCGGACGGCCGGCCGCAGCAGGACCGCACGGCCACCGCCGGTACCCGCTACGAGCAGGGCGTCCAGCTCCTCGACGCGCTCACCAAGGCGGTACCGGCCGGCTACGCCGTGCCGGACCAGCCCGGCCGACGCTTCCATGAGGCGCAGTTCGCCGACCGGGTCAACGGGGTCGAAGTCTGGGACTACCTGGCCCGGGCCGCGGTCACCCGGGGCGGGGGTACCGGCCAGGTCGTGGCCGAGGTGCACGGGGCCGGCAACGAGATGACCGGGGACCCGTGCACGCTCACGCTGCGGTTCTGGGGGATGACCGGCGAGTGCACCGTGGTCACCGTGGGCAGCCTGAAGGTCGGCGTGGTGACCCAGGTGACCGGAAGCGACCGGCGCCTCGACCAGTGGGCCGGCTACCGCCACCCGGACGGCACGGTGGTCTTCATCGCCCAGAGCCGGCGCTTCGACGAGAACGCCCCGGCCCTGGCCGCGCTGCCGTTCCCGGTGCCCCAGCTGGCCGCGCTCGCGGTCGACGAGCGGTTCCACCTGCGGTAGGTCAGGCCCGCTTGCGGATCTCCTCGGCCGCCTGCGGTACCACCTTGAACAGGTCGCCCACCACGCCGAAGTCGGCCAGCTCGAAGATCGGCGCCTCGGCGTCCTTGTTGACCGCGACGATCGTCTTGGAGGTCTGCATGCCGGCGCGGTGCTGGATCGCCCCGGAGATGCCCAGCGCGACGTAGAGCTGCGGGGAGACGGTCTTGCCGGTCTGCCCGACCTGGAACTGGTGCGGGTAGAAGCCGGAGTCGGTGGCCGCGCGGGACGCGCCGACGGCGGCGCCGAGCAGGTCGGCCAGCTCCTCGACCAGCGTGAAGTTCTCCGCGCTGCCCACGCCCCGGCCGCCGGACACGACGATCGAGGCCTCAGTCAGCTCCGGGCGGGAGCCCTTCTGCTCGGTCACCCGCTCGACGACCCGGACCAGCTTGTCCGCGTCGGTGACCGCGACGTCCACAGTGGACACCGACGGGGTCGCCGGCGCGGCGGCCGGGGTCAGCGAGTTCGGCCGGACCGTCACCAGCGGCAGCCCCTTGGTCACCTGGGACTGCACGATCGTGGAGCCGGCGAAAACCACCTGCGTGGCGGTACCGTCCTCGGCCAGGTCGGCCACGTCGGTGAGCAGGCCGTTGTCCAGCTTGACCGCGAGCCGCCCGGCGATCTCCTTGCCCTCCTGGGTGGAGCCGAGCAGGACGGCGGCCGGGGACGCCGAGCGGACCAGCTCGGCGAGCACCGTCGCCTTCGGCGCGACGAGGTAACCGGCCAGGTCCTCGGACTCCGCGGCGTACACCTTCAGTGCGCCGTACTCACCAAGCCGGCTGACCAGCGGCTCGGTGGCGCCCGGCCCGCCGAGCACGACCGCGGCCGGCTCGCCGAGGCGGCGGGCGAGGGTGAGCATCTCCAGCGTCACCTTCTTGAGGACGCCGCCGGAGTGCTCGACGACAACGAGTACCTCAGCCATCTCTCCCCCTCAGACGAACTTCTCGGACGCGAGGAACTCGACGAGCTGCGTGCCGCCGTCCCCCGAGTCGGTCACCTTGGTACCGGCCTGCCGCGGCGGCCGCTTCGCCGAGTCCACGACCCGGCTGGTCGCCCCGGCGAAACCCACCTCGTCGGGGGAGATCCCCAGGTCCGCGAGGGACAGCGTCTGGATCGGCTTCTTCTTGGCCGCCATGATCCCCTTCAACGAGGGGTACCGGGGCTCGTTGATCGTGTCCCAGACCGAGACCACGGCCGGGGTGCTGGCGCTGAGCACCTCGTACCCCTCCTCGGTCTGCCGCTCGACGGTCAGCGTCGCGCCGTCGACGGTGAGCTTGCGCGCGCCGGTGAGGGCGGCGATGCCGAGGCGTTCCGCGATCATCTGCGGCATCACCTGGACCCGCCCGTCGGTCGACTCGGCCCCCGCCAGTACCAGGTCGGGGTCGAGCGAACGGACCGCCGCCGCGATCACCTTCGCGGTGGCCACCGCGCACGATCCGGGCATCGCGTCGTCCACCACGTGGACGGCCTTGTCCGGCCCCATCTGCAGGGCCTTGCGGATGGCCTCGACGGCCTGCCCCGGCCCGACGGTGAGGATGGTCACCTCGCCGCCGTGCGCCTCCTGGAGCTTGAGCGCCTCCTCGATGGCGTACTCGTCCATCTCGTTGATCACGTTGGTCGCCGAGCTCCGGTCGACGGTCTGGTCGTCCGGGCGCAGGGCGCGGTCGGCACCGGAGTCCGGCACCTGCTTGACGAGGACCACGATGTTCATGCGCTTCGACGACCTCCTGATCGGGCGGCGGTGGTGCAGAGCCTTACGCGTGCCGGGGGACGGGTCAACTCCAGGGGCCCGTCGCGTTGCTGACGCCACGTTACCCGCGAGTAGGTTGGCGCGCCGGTCGGGCCGGCGTGACAACCCTCACGGGATCCGGCTGGTGTGGGGGTAGCGTCACGCCCGTGGCGGACGCGCTGACCCGACTCGCGATCGTCCTGGGCCTGTGCGCGGGGAGCCTGGTCGTGGTGCAGCTCCTGCACGCGGTACTGGTCCGGATCGGCCGCCGGGCCCGGCTGGTCGCGGAGCTGGCCGCGCGCAGCCACCGGCCGATCCAGCTCATCATCGTGGTCTACTCGCTCGACCTGGGGCTGCGCGGGTCGGGCCTGACCGGCGCCTGGCGGGGCCCGGTCATCCACCTGCTCGACCTGATCGGTATCGGCGCCACCGCCTGGCTGTTCACCGGGCTGCTGTTCGTCGTCGAGGACCTGGCGCTGATCCGGTACCGCACGGACGTCGAGGACAACCAGCAGGCCCGGACGGTGCACACCCAGGTCCAGGTGGTCCGGCGGTTCACCGCGGTCACCGTGGCGGTGGTCGCGATCGGCGCGATGCTCATGACGTTCCGGGAAGCGCGGCTGATCGGCACGAGCGTGCTGGCCTCCGCCGGGGTCGCCGCCGCGGTCGTCGCGTTCGCCGCGCAGGCCCTGCTCGGCAACGTCTTCGCCGGGCTGCAGCTCGCCTTCGGCAAGTCGCTGCGCCTCGACGACGTCGTCGTGGTCAAGGGCGAGTGGGGCCGCATCGAGGACATCACGCTGACCTACGTGGTGCTGCACATCTGGGACGACCGCCGGCTGATCCTGCCGACCTCGTACTTCACCGGCAACCCGTTCGAGAACTGGACCCGGCGGGAGGCGTCGCTGCTCGGGTCGATCGAGTTCGATCTCGACTGGGCGGTACCGGTCGAGCAGATGCGCGACGAGCTGCGCGCGCTGGTGACCGACAGCCCGATGTGGGACGGGCGGGTCAGCGTGCTGCAGGTCACCGACGCGGTGCAGGGCAACGTCCGGGTCCGGGCGCTGGTCAGCGCGGCCGACGCACCGACCCTGTGGGACCTGCGCTGCCTGGTGCGCGAACGGCTCATCGCCTGGCTCCGCGAGCAGCATCCCGAGGCGCTGCCGAAGGTCCGCGCCGAGGTGGGCGCCGAGGTCCGTCCGACCGGCGACGGCGACCGGACCCGCCCGCTGCCGGTGACGGACATCGACGCGCGGGTGTTCGGCGGGGATGCGCAGGGGCGCCGGCGTGCCCGGGACTTCACCGGTCCGACGCCGGATCCGCAGGCCCACCCGCCGGAGGCCGGTCCGCCGCTGCCGCAGCCTCGTCCGGCCGAGCCGGCGGGGTGAACACGTACGGCACGGTGACGGTGAGCGCCACGAACCCGAGGCGCTGCAGGATCGGCCGGCTGTTGTCGGACGCGTCGACCTGCAGGTACCCGTACCCCCGGTCGAGCGCCAACCGGGCCCGGGCGGCCACGAGGGCGCGGTAGATGCCCTGGTGGCGCCAGCGTTCCAGGGTCGCCCCGCCCCACAGCGACGCGAAGTCGGTACCCGCCATGTAGCGCACCCACCCGGCGCTGACCACGGTGTCGCCGGCCTCGGCGACCAGGATCGTCATCCGGTCCGGCCCGGCGGCCAGCTCGGCCGCGAGCCCCTCGGCCAGCCAGGTCCGCTCCTCGCTCCAGACCTCGCCCTCCAGCGCCGCGATCCGGTCCAGGTCCACCCGCTCGGTGACCGGCCGCAGCCGTACCCCGTCGGGGAGCCGCACCGGCTCGGCCGCCAGCGGCTCGGCCAGCCCGACCACGACGGTCTCCGGCTCCTCCGGCGCGAACCCGGCGGCCCGCAGCCGGTCCGGCAGGTCGGCCGGGCGGTCGTGGGCGTGCCACTTCCACTCCACCTGCTGGCCCAGGGCGGCGAAGACGTCGCGTTGCCGGGCGATGAGCGCGTCCAGCTCGTCGGGCGGCAGGTCGGCCACCGAGCGGTACCCGACGAAGCCACCGCCATCGCCCATGAACTGGCGCACCACCGGCCCGTCCCGCTCCACCCGCCAGCCGACCGGAAGCGGGTCGGGCGGATGCCCGCGCAACTGCGTGTCGTATGCCGCGAGCAGCGCGGCGGGATCGAGGTCCGGCACGGTCCGAGTCAACCACCGCCGGCCCGGCCGGGATAATGCATTTCGTGATCGGCGCGCTGCGGAGGTGGTTCGGCGCGGATACTCCCGACGCCGGAGACGTCGCGCCGGACTACCGCTTCTCGCTGGCCAACGAGCGCACGTTCCTGGCCTGGATCCGCACCGCGCTCGCGCTGGTCGGCGGTGGCCTGGCCGTGGCCGGCTTCCTGCCCGCGCTGGGGATCCCGCACCTGCGCGAGGTGCTGGCGGTGACGCTGATGCTGCTCGGCGCGGCGGTCGCGCTGCGGGCGGTCGACCATTGGGCCCGCACCGAACGGGCCATGCGGCGGGGCGAGCCGCTTCCGGCCTCGCGCTTTCCAGGAGTACTGGCGGTGGCCGTCGCGCTGGGCGCCGTGCTGCTCGTGGTGGCGGCCGTACTGCCGGGGCACCGGTGACCCAGCCGCCCGGTGCCCAGCGGGAGCGCACCCGGTTGGCCTGGCGGCGCACGGTCCTCGCGGCCACCGTGGTCACGCTGCTCTTCCTGCGCCTCGCCGGGCCGGGTGCCGCGCTGGCCGTGCCGTTCTGGCTGGCGGTACTCGTCGTGGGGCAACGCCGGATCCAGGCCCTCGGACACGCCCGGGACCGCCCGGCGCCGGGGGACTTACCGCTGCTCGCGCTCGCGGTGGCGGGCTTCGTGGTACTCGGGACGGCGCTGGTCGTACTACCTTGAAAGCATGGGTCGCCTCTTCCCCCTGCTCGCCCTCGCCGACCTGGCGCTGCTCGTAATTGCCCTGATCGACTGCCTGTCGGTCGAGGAGTACCGCATCCGCGCGCTGCCCCGCGGCGTGTGGGTGTTCCTCATCCTGCTGTTCTCGCCGATCGGCCCGATCGCCTGGTTCGTTGCCGGCCGCCCGGAGCGGGAGGCCGCGGCACCGGCCGATCCGCCCATGTACCCGGCCCCCGGCCGTCCTCTCGCGCCCGACGACGACCCGGAGTTCCTCAACCGGATGGCGACCCGCAGCCGCCGCGAAGACGAGGAGATGCTCCGGCTCTGGGAGGACGACCTGCGCAAGCGCGAGGAGGAGCTGCGCAAGAAGGAGAAGCCCGAAGACGACAGCTAGGCGAGGTTCGACGAACGGGGGTATGCGTCCGCGGGATCGGTCAGCACGTTGACCAGGTACGGCACGCCGGCGTCGAAGGCCCGGTCCAGCGCGCCTCCCAGGTCGCCGGCCCGGATGACGGTCTCCCCCGCCCCGCCCAGCGCCCGCACCACCTCGTCGTAGCGCAGCCCGGGTTGCAGGTCGGCCGCGACGTCGTAGCCGTACATCGCGTTCATCGGGTGCTTCTCCAGCCCCCAGATACCGTTGTTACCGACCACGATGACGACCGGGAGCCGCTGCCGCACGAGGGATTCGACGTCCATCAGCGAGAAGCCGGCCGCGCCGTCGCCCATGAGCACGCAGACCTGCCGGTCGGGGTAGCTGATCCGGGCGCCCATGGCGTAGCCCATGCCGGTGCCCAGGCAGCCGTACGGTCCGGGGTCCAGCCAGGCGCCGGGCTGGCTCGGCTCCAGGTAGCGCCCCGCGTAGGAGACGAAGTCCCCGCCGTCGCCGATGGTCACCGCGTCGCGGGCGAGGACGCGGCGCAGCTCCCCGTACACCCGGGCGGGCTTGATCGGGTCGGTGTCGGCGGCCATCGCCTCCGCGTCGCGCGCCTTCGCCTTGTCCTCGGCCGCGCGCAACGTGTCGATCCACTCCGCGTGGTCCTCGCGGTCGCCGGCGAAGTCGGCCAGCCCGCCGAGGATCGCGCGCAGGTCCCCGGCCGGGGCGGCGGCGGGGGTCACGTGCGTGGCGCGCTGGGCCGGCGCGTCGACGATGTGCACCACCTGCGCGTCACCGAAGTCGCCGAAGCCGAGCCGGAAGTCCAGCGGGGTACCGATGACGACGACGAGGTCCGCGCCGGACAGCGCCACCCGGCGGGCCTTGGCGAACGCGAGCGGGTGCTCGGGCGGTAGCGCGCCGCGCCCCATCCCGTTGGTGAACACCGGTACCCGCAGCGCCTCGGCCGCCTCGCGTAGCGCGGCGATGGCGTCGCCGCCGTACACGTCGGAGCCGCACACGATGACCGGCCGCCGGGCCGCCGCGATCAGCGTGGCGGCCCGGACGACCTCATCCGGGTCGGGCCGTTCGACCGGGATCTCCGGCTCGCCCACCTCCCCCGTACCCGCGCCGAAGATCACCTCGAGCGGGAAGTCCAGAAACACCGGCCCCCGGTGCGCGGTCATCGCCACCGTCGCCGCCGCGCGTACCGCGCCGGCGATCTCGTCGGTCTCGAACACCGTCACCGCGCGCTTGGTCACCGGCGTGACCAGCGGCAGGTGGTCCAGCTCCTGCAGGCTGCCCGCGCCCCAGCGGAACGCCGGCGCCCGGCCCCCGATCACCACCACCGGCGCGGCGTTGAAGTGCGCGCTGGTCAGACCGGAGATGCCGTTGGTCACGCCGGGGCCCGCGGTGAGCACCGCCAGGCCCGGCCGGCGCTGCAGCTTGGCCACCGCCTCGGCGGCGAACACGGCGGACTGCTCGTGGCGCACGTCCACGATCCGTACCCCGGCCTGCTGCGCCGCGTCATAGAGCGGGAAGACGTGGCCGCCGGAGAGGGTGAACAGCTCGGTCACCCCGAACGCGCGCAGCGCCTCCAGGGCGAGCTGGCCGCCGTGGCCGCTGACGATCGAAGCCATGGGAGCACGCTACCGTTCGGGTCGGGGAATGCGAAACTGGCTCGTCTTTACCACGTGATATCGAGCGGCCAGGCCGGCGTGCCCTGGGCGAGGTGGAAGCCCAGATACGCCGCGGCGACCGGGACCGCAATCAGGATAGCCGTCATGATCGCGATCCGCAGCGAGCGCAGGAACAGGTTGGGTCGCGGGTGGTAGGTCCGCGCGGGGCGGGGCGCGACGGCCGGCGGCCGCGGCGCCGGGCGCGGCGCGATCAGCGTCGGCTGCGGCACCCGGACCGACTGCGGCGGGATCGACCGCACCGGCGGCGGGGGCGGCGGCGACACCGGCCGCGGTGGTCCGGACACCGGCCGCGCCGGCGGCCCGGAGGTCGGGCTCGGCCCCGGGGGTACCGACACCGGCAGCGGCGGCGTCGGCGGCCCGCTGGCCGGCCTCGGTCCCGCGGGTGGCACGGACACCGGGGCGGCCGGAACGGCGGAGAACATGACCGTGTTGGGCCGCCGGGTAGCCGCGATCGGCGTCGCGAACAGGCTGCCCTCCGCGACCACCAGCTCCGGCTGCTCGATGGCCAGCGGCGGCTCGCCCAGCGCCCGGTGCAGCAGCGTGGCCACCAGGGGCGTCCGGCTCGCCCCGCCGACGAGGAACACCCCGGCGAGGCGCCCCTCGGCGAGCTTGGCCCAGCGCAGCGCGCCCTCGGTCACCCGTACCGTCTGCTCCAGCACCGGCCGGGCCAGCGTCTCCAGCTCCTCGCGGGTCAGGTGCGCGTCGGTGTTCTGCAGCGGGATGGTCAGCTCGGCGCTTTGCGCCCGGGACAGCCGCTCCTTGGCCACCCGCACGTCGTCCCACAGCATCCGGCGGTACCGCCGGTCCTCCACCGTGGACGGCGACGTCAGCCGCTTCCACTCCTGGCTCTCCCCGTACCGGGTGCCGAGGTGTGCCACGATCGCCGCGTCGATGTCCAGGCCGCCGATGTCGTCGCGCCCGTCGACGGCGAGCACGTCGAACCCGTTGCCGGTCCGGGCGACCACGGAGACGTCGAAGGTACCGGCGCCGAAGTCGTGGACCACCACCACCGACCCGATCGGCACCTGCCGGCCGAGCACGTTGGTGAAGTAGGTGGCGGCGGCGACCGGCTCCTCCACCAGCCGTACCCGCGGCCACCCGGCCCGGGCCGCGGCGGCGCACAGCGTCCCGCGCCGGGTCGGGCCCCAGCCCGCCGGGCAGGTCAGCGTGACCGGGTCCAGCGGCGCACCGCCGGTGGTCCGGCGCGCCTCCTCGGCGACCCGCATCAGCACCGCCGCGATCAGGTCGACCACCGGCAGCTCGCGGTCGCCGAGCAGCACGGTGTGGTCGTCGATGCGCCGCTTCGGGTTGGGCTCGAACCGCGCCGGGTCCAGCCGGGCGCTGTGGATCGCGTCCCGGCCGACCAGCAGGCTGCCGCCCGGGTCGGCGTAGACCGCCGAGGGCAGCAGCGGGGACCCGTCGACGAGCAGGGACCGGGCGCGCCCGTCGGGCCCGCGCAGCACGGCGACCGTGTTCGAGGTGCCGAGATCGACCCCGAGCGCGAACCCTCCTGCTGGCATGACCCGAGTCTAGGCGGCGACACACGAGATCTTGGATGCCCGCACCCCCCTGGAGGGGTATCGGCGTCCAGGATCTCCGCCCGCGGCTGGCCGGCGGCGTTCAGGCCAGCCGGTACTCCCAGCCTTCCTGCCAAGCGAACGGGGCATCCACCAGGCCTTCCAGCGGAGCGCCGTGGACCAGGTGTTGCAGGCCCCACCGCTGCGCGGAGTGTCCGATGACCAACACCCGCCGGCCGTCCCAGTCGCGCCGGACGTCGGCGAGGAACGCGGCCATCCGGCCCACCGCGTCCCGGTAGCTCTCCCCGCCGGGCCACGGGGTGTCGATCCGGGCGCGGCGCTCCGGTTCGAGCTGGGCGACCGGGGCGCCGTTCCATTCCCCGTAGTCGCACTCACGCAGCCGCGTGTCGACGTACACGGGTATCCCCGAGTCGGCGAACGCGATCGCCGCGGTCTCCACCGCCCGGGTCAGGTCGGAGGTGAACACCGCGGACAGCCCGTCGTGCCGGCGTCGCCGGCCCAGGCCGGCCGCCAGCTCCCGGCCCCGCGCGGAGAGCTGTCCCGGCAGCCAGCCGGTGGCGATGCCGTGTTCGTTGTCGACCGAGACGGAGTGCGTCTCGTAGACCAGCTCGACGGCCATCAGCGGCCGGTGAACTTGGGCCTGCGCTTCTCCACGAACGCGGCCATCCCCTCGACCTTGTCTTCCGTGGCGAACAGCGACGCGAAGAGCTGGCTCTCCCAGGCCAGGCCGGCGGCCAGGTCCATCGACAGGCCGCCGTCGACCGCGGCCTTGGCCGCGCGCAGGGCCAGCGCCGGGCCGGTGACGTACCGGGCCACCAGCTCGCGGGCCGCGTCGTAGACCTCGGCCGCGGGGACCACCCGGTCGACCAGGCCGATCCGCAACGCCTCGTCGGCGGCCACCATGCGACCGCTCATCACCAGGTCCTTGGCCCGTGCCGGGCCGATCAGGCGGCCCAGCCGCTGGGTACCGCCGGCGCCCGGGATGATCCCGAGGTTGATCTCGGGCTGGCCGAGCTTGGCGTCCTCGGCGACCACCCGCCAGTCACAGGCCAGCGCCAGCTCGCAGCCTCCGCCGAGGGCGTACCCGTTGACGGCCGCCACGACCGGCTTCGGGATGCGGGCGATCGTGTCGAACGCGCTGGACAGCTCCGGGGCCCGCGCCGCCATGCCCGCAAAGGACATCGTGGCCATCTCCTTGATGTCGGCGCCGGCCGCGAAGACCTTCTCGCCGCCGTACACGATGACGGCGCGTACCTCGTCGTCGGCGGACACCGTGGTCGCCGCGGCCCGTAGCTGCTCCTGGATCTCCGCGTTGAGCGCGTTCATCGGCGGCCGGTCGAGCCGGATCGTCGCGATCCCCTCGGCCACCGACACCGTCACCACGTCAGCCACGTGTCCCTCCTCCCTCGCCCGCTTCCGTCACGAAAGATCGCGGTTTCCCGACGGATCCCGTAGCGCTACTGCCGATTCTGCCGGCAAACGCCGATCTTGAAGGAACCGCCCCCACTCACGGGACGTCGCGGATCTCGTGCCCCAGCGGGAAGAGCGAGACCGGGACCAGCTTGATGTTGGCCAGCCCCAACGGGATCCCGATGACGCTGACGAACTGGGCGATCGCCGTCGTGATGTGCCCGAGCGCCAGCCACCACCCGGCCACGATGAACCAGATCACATTGCCGACCGTCGAGGCCGCCCCGGCGGTTGGGCGGCGCACCAGCTCCCGCCCGAAGGGCCAGAGCGCGTAGTTGGCCATCCGGAACGACGCGATCCCGAAGGGAATCGTCACGATCAGCAGGAAACAGATCAGGCCGGCGATCGCGTAGCCCAGCGCCAGCAGCAGCCCGCCGAACACCAGCCAGAGGACGTTCAGTAGGAAACGCATGCGTCCATCATGCCGGGTATGTCGACGCGTACAGCTCGTCGATGTCCGCGCGGCCCGGCAGCGCGCTGGAGGCGCCGAGGCGCCGGGCCGCCGCCGCGCCGGCCGCGCTGGCCCAGCGCACCGCGTCGACGAGCGACCGGCCCTCGCCCCAGCCGACGGCCAGCGCGGCGGTGAAGGCGTCCCCGGCGGCGGTGGTATCCACCGCGTCCACCACCGGGGCCGGGATGTGCACCGGGTCAGCGCCGCGTTCGCCGTACCAGGCCCCGGCCGCTCCCCGCGTCAGCACCACCCGGGGCACCTGCTCCAGGAGGGCCGCGATGGGCGTGGGCCCGCCGGCCGGGGCGAGTGCCGCCGCCTCGACCTGGTTGACCACCAGCAGGTCGACCGCTGCCGACAGCTCGGCGGGCAGCCGCCGGGCCGGCGCCGCGTTCAACACCACTCTGGTACCGGCGGAGCGCGCGGCCCGCGCCGCCGCCGTCACGGTCTCGACCGGGATCTCCAGTTGGAGCAGCAACACATCCGCGCCACCGATCGCGGCGAGGTCGGGCTCGGTCAGCTCGGTCAGCGCGGCGTTGGCCCCGGGCGCCACCACGATCATGTTCTCGCCGGCCTCGTCGACCAGGATCAGCGCCACGCCCGACGCGCCGTACACGACCCGCAGCAGCCCGGTGTCCACCCCGGAGGCGCCCAGCCGGGCGCGCAGGGTGACCCCGAAGGCGTCGGAGCCGATCGCGGCGACGAAGCTGATCGCCGCCCCGGCCCGTACCGCCGCGATCGCCTGGTTGGCCCCCTTGCCGCCGGGGAACTGGGTGAAGGCGTGCCCCAGCACGGTCTCGCCCGGCCGGGGCAGGACCGGCGCGGTGGCCACCAGGTCCATGTTCGCGCTGCCGACGACGGTGACCCTCATGCGCCCCCTCCGCCGCGCTTCGGGACCGCATGAAGCTTCCCGCCGCTGAGCCCATGGTTCTGCGGACATTCCGGCTCCCGGAGCTTCGCCGGGCGAGCCGGAACGTCCGCTCGCTGACGCTCGCTCATGCCGCCCGCGCGGTGTAGCGGCCGGCCACGCGGTCCACGCGCAGCGGCAGGTCGAACGTCTTGGTGAGGTTCTCGCTGGTGATCGTGTCGTGCACCAGGCCGGAGGCGACCACCCCGCCCTCGCGCATGAGTAGCGCGTGGGTGAACCCGGGCGGGATCTCCTCCACGTGATGCGTCACCAGGACAAGGGCGGGCGCGTCGGGGTCCGCGGCCAGCTCGGCCAGGCGCCGTACCAGGTCCTCCCGCCCACCGAGGTCCAGCCCGGCGGCCGGCTCGTCGAGGAGCAGGAGTTCGGGGTCGGTCATCAGCGCGCGGGCGATCTGGACCCGCTTGCGCTCCCCCTCCGACAGCGTGCCGTACCGCCGGTCGGTCAGCTCACCCACGCCGAGCTGCCCGAGCAGCGCGCGGGCCCGGCGCATGTCCGGCGGGTCGTAGCTCTCCCGGAACCGGCCCAGCACCGACCACGCGGCGGTCATCACCGCGTCGAGCACGGTCTCCTCGGGCGGCATCCGGTCGTGCAGCGCAACGGTGGCCAGGCCGATGCGGGTGCGCAGCTCGAACACGTCGACCCGGCCGAGCCGCTCACCGAGCACGTCGACGGTGCCCCGGCTCGGGTGCAGCCGGGCGGCGGCGAGGTTGAGCAGCGTGGTCTTGCCGGCGCCGTTGGGCCCGAGCACGACCCAGCGCTCGTCCAGCTCGACCCGCCAGTCGACGGCGCGGACGAGGTCCTTGCCGCCCCGGGTGACGGTGGCGTGACGGATGTCGATGACCAGGTCCGGATCCGGTTCCCCCACGCCGATATCCAACCATGCAACGGGGGGGAGGCAGCCGAGTTCACCCGCCGATGGTCGAGCCGAACACCTCGTCGCGGGTGGCGTCGAGCGCCGTAAGCAGCGCGCCGTGCAGGACCGGCTCGGCGGCGACCCCGGAGACCACCACGCGCGGGGACACCGGGGCGATCGCCGCCACCTCCTGCTGTACCCGGTGCGCCAGCGCCACCCCGCCGGCCAGCCCGACCTCGCCGGCCAGGACCACCAGCGCCGGGTCGAGCACGACGCACGCCGCCGCCAGCCCGAGCGCGAGTCGCCGGGCCAGCTCGTCGAGGACCGGCCCACCTTCGGTGCCCGCGTTGATGGCCGCCCGTACCGCCTCCTGCGGGGTCGGGGCCCGGAAGCCGCGCTCGCGCGCCACCCCCCGCACCGCGTCGCCGCCCGCGAGCTCCTTGAAGCCACCCTTGGCCCGGCCGCCGCGCGGCACCGGCACGCCGGCCACCGGCACGTACCCGATCTCGCCGGCCGCTCCGCTCACCCCGCGATGCAGCCGGCCGCCGAGGACGACCGCCATGCCGACGCCCCGGCCCAGCCAGAGCAGGACGAAGTCGTCCACGCCCTTGGCCGCCCCGGCGTGGGCCTCGGCGACGGCGGCGAGGTTGACGTCGTTCTCGAAGACCACGGCCCGCTTGAGGTCGTCGCGCAGGGCGCCGAGCAGGCCGCGCTGCCAGTTGGGCAGGTCGAAGGCGAAGGACAGGTCGCCGGTGTTCGGGTCGACCAGGCCGGGGGTGCCGAGGACCACCCGGCGCACCTTGGTGATCGGAGCTTTCGCGCTGCGCGCCGCCTCGATGACCGCCTTGTGGACGACCCCCACCGGGTCGTCGCTGTCGTGCGTGGACTGCTCCACCCGGCCGACCACGGCGCCGGTGATGTCGGCGCAGGCCGCGACGGCCTGTTCGGGGCCGATCTCGACGCCGACCACATAGGCGGAGGTGGGTACCACCGCATAGAGCGAGGCGTTGGGCCCCCGGCCGCCGGCCTGTTCGCCGACCCGGGAGACCAGGCCACGTTCCTCCAACCTTTCCACGAGCTGGGAAGCCGTTACCTTGGACAAACCGGTCAGCTCACCGAGCTGTGCCCTGGTCAAAGGGCCCTGGTCCAGCAGTAACTCCAGCGCGGCACGGTCGTTGATCGCGCGGAGCAGCCGCGGCGTGCCCGGAAGGCGGGTTGAGCTCATCGCGGTGGTACCTCTATCGTTTAGGAAACTTTCCTAATTTGTGTGTGCAGCGTGAGGATACCGGTAGCGTACGGTGAAGTGGCCTGGACAGCCGCTCCACCCGGACGCTCCCTACCCTGACGAACGTGGGATGGCCGGCGAGCACCATTGTCACAGGTGCCACCCGGCCGGAGGGGAACCAGTGTGGCGATTGACCCGGGGTTGCGGCGACTTGCCTTGCGTACCCTTCTGCCGGCCTTCCGGGGCCATCGCGCCCCGAGTTGGATCACCGACCTCATCGCCGAGGGCGTCGCCGGGTGCATCATCTTCGGGTACAACATCGTCGACCGGGACCAGCTCACCGCCCTGACCGGCGAGCTGCGCGCGGTCCGCACCGACCTGCTGCTCTCCATCGACGAGGAGGGTGGCGACGTCACCCGGCTGGCGCACGCGGACGGCAGCCCGTACCCGGGCAACGCCGCGCTCGGCGCGATCGACGACGTGGCCCTCACCGAGCGGATCTACCGGGCGATCGGGCTGGACCTGCTGGCCACCGGCTTCACCGTCAACCTGGCCCCCACCGTGGACGTCAACAGCGTCGAGGACAACCCGGTCATCGGTACCCGCTCCTTCGGCGCCGACCCGGCCCGGGTGGCCGCGCAGTCGGTGGCCGCGGTCCTCGGGCTCCAGTCGGTCGGCGTGGCCGCGTGCGTCAAGCACTTCCCCGGCCACGGCGCCACGAACACCGACTCCCACCTCGCACTGCCCACCGTCGACGTGGGCCTGGACGTGCTGCGCGAACGCGACCTGGCGCCGTTCGCCGCCACGATCAAGGCCGGTACCCAGGCGGTGATGACCGCGCACATCCGGGTACCGGCGCTGACCGGTGCCATGCCCGCCACGCTGTCCCGGGCGGCGATGTTCGACCTGCTCCGCCGGGACCTGGGCTTCGCCGGCGTGGTGATCACCGACGCCCTGGAGATGCACGCGGCGGCGGCGATCGCCGGCGGCACCGCCAAGGCCGCCGCGCAGGCCCTGGCCGCCGGCAACGACCTGCTGTGCCTGGGCTCGCGGGTGGACGCCGCGCTGGTCGAGGAGAGCATCCGCGAGATCGTCGCCGGGATCGAGGCCGGCTGGCTGCCGCTGACCCGGGTCGAGGAGGCCGCCGAACGGGTCGCCGGGCTGGCCGCCTGGACCCTGGCCACGCGGGCCGCCGGCCCCAACGAGGACGGCATCGGGTACCCGGCCGCGCAACGCGCCCTCCGGATCGAAGGATCGCTGGCCGGGCTCGGCAGCCCGCTGATCGTGCAGGTACTGGAGGCGGAGAACGACATCAACATCGCGGTCGGGCCCGGCGTGCCGTGGGGGCTCTGGCCGCACCTCAACGGCAACGAGCACCTTGAGGTCGGGTACCGCGCCGCATCGGTCGACGCGCTGCGCGCCGCCGCCGGTACCCGGCCGATCGTCGTGGTCGGGCGCAACCTGCACCGGATGCCGGGCACCGCCCGCCTGATCGAGGAGCTGGCCGCGTCGCACCCGGTCGTGGCGGTGGAGATGGGGTGGCCGTCGAGCTGGCGGCCGGCCGGGGTACGGGCGTTCATCACCACCTTCGGCGCCAGTCGCGCCAACGGATGGGCGGCGGCAGCGGCGCTCGGCCTGCTGCCGCACGCCTGAGGAGCTTTCACCTGGGGAGGGGTGGAGGGGGTCGGACCAGGGGCCGGCCCCCTCACCGACCCCGGCGTCGCGCCGCGCCGCCGCCCCGTCGCGGCGCGACGCCGGCGCACCTGCGGGCGGTCAGGTGCCCGCGGTGCGGACGAGCGTGCGGATCTGGCGCAGCAGGACCGACAGCGCCGCGAGATCCGCCCGGCTGTCCTCGAACTCGCCGATGGCGTTGCGAGTGCGGGTGAGCGCGTCGGCGTTGGCCTGCTCCCACTCGGCCACCCGCTCCTCCGCGGTGGACCGGGCCAAGGTCGAGGTGAGCACCGCCGAGGTCAGCGCGGCGAGGGCGGCGTACAGGTCGTAGCGCAGCGCCATCCGGGCCAGCGTCTCCCAGCGGTCGTTGCGGGGCAGGCCGGAGATGCGCGACAGCAGGTCATCGGCGCGGAACCGCTCGGAGAGCACGAAGTAGACGCCGGCCACCTCGGTCGTGTCCCGGCCCGTGGCGTCGGCGAGCGCGACGATGTCCAGCAGGCCGAAGCCGTACATGATGCGGGTGGCCCACTCCGCCAGGTCGCTCGGGACGCCCAGCTCGCGCAGCTGGTCCGCGCGGGACGCCGGGGCCTCCCGCTCCCGCCCCCGGAACAGCGAGCCGAGCGCGGGCAGCAGCCGGGCCAGCCCGGGACGCAGCCGGGCGATCTCCGTGGTCACGTCGAGCGGTACCCGGTGGTTGGTGACCAGCCAGCGCACCGCCCGGTCGAGCAGCCGGCGGGTCTCCAGGTACAGGGCGGTCTGCGCCATGGTCGGTACCCGGTTGTCCAGCGCCTCGATCGCCCGCCACAGGTCGCGCAGGCCGTAGACGTCGCGCACGATCATGTACGCCCGGATCACGTCGGCCGGGGACGCGCCGGTCTCCTCGACCGCGCGGTAGACGAACGAGGTACCGCCGCGGTTGACCACCTCGTTGACGATCTGGGTGGTGACGATCTCCCGGCGCAGCGCGTGGCTGCCCACCACGTCGGCGTAGCGCTCCCGGATCGCGGTCGGGAAGTAGTCGAGCAGGACCTGGTGGGTCCACTCGTCGTCGGGCAGCGCGGAGGCGAGGATCTCGTCCTCCAGCGCGATCTTCACGTACGCGAGCTGCACCGCCAGCTCCGGCGAGGTCAGGCCGGTCCCGGCCGCGTACCGCTCGGCCAGCTCCTCGTCGGTCGGTATCGCCTCCAGCTCGCGGTCCAGCCGGCCGTCGCGCTCCAGGTCCTGGAGCATCCGCCGGTGTACCGGCAGCAGCGAGTGCGACTGCGCCCGGGCGTTGCCCAGCGCGGTGGCCTGGTCGTAGTTGTCGCGCAGCACCAGGTCGCCGACCTCGTCGGTCATCTCCTGCAACAGCACGTCCCGCTCGGCCTGGGCCAGCGTGCCCCGGGCCACCAAGGGGTTGAGCAGGATCTTGATGTTGACCTCGTGGTCGGAGCAGTCGACGCCGGCCGAGTTGTCGATGAAGTCGGTGCCGATGTGCCCGCCGCCCCGGGCGTACTCGATCCGGCCCCGCTGGGTCAGCCCGAGGTTGCCGCCCTCGCCGACCACCCGGGCGCGCAGCTGCCGGCCGTTGATCCGGATCGCGTCGTTGGCCTTGTCGCCCACGTCGGCCTGCGACTCGGTGCTGGCCTTGACGTAGGTACCGATGCCGCCGTTCCACAGCAGGTCCACCCGCGCCTGCAGGATCGCGCTGAGCAGGTCGGTCGGGGTCAGCGCGGTGGCCGTGTCCGGCAGGTCGAGCAGTGCGCGCACCTGCGGGGACACCGGGATCGACTTGGCGGTACGCGGCCAGATCCCGCCGCCCTTGGAGATCAACGCCGGGTCGTAGTCGGCCCACGAGCTTCGCGGCAGCGCGAACAGCCGGGCGCGTTCGGCGTAGGAGACCGCCCGGTCGGGGGCGGGGTCGAGGAAGATATGCCGGTGGTCGAACGCGGCCACCAGCTTGATGTGCTCGGACAGCAGCATCCCGTTGCCGAAGACGTCGCCGGACATGTCGCCGATCCCGACGACCGTGAAGTCCTGCGCCTGCGTGTCCAGCCCCAGCTCTCTGAAGTGCCGTTTCACCGACTCCCAGGCGCCCTTGGCGGTGATGCCCATCTTCTTGTGGTCGTACCCGGCCGAGCCGCCCGAGGCGAACGCGTCGCCCAGCCAGAACCGGTGCCGCACCGAGATCTCGTTGGCGATGTCGGAGAACGTGGCGGTGCCCTTGTCGGCCGCCACCACGAGGTACGGGTCGTCGCCGTCGTGCCGGACGACGTCGCGCGGCGGGACGACCACCCCGTCGATCAGGTTGTCGGTGACGTCCAACAGCGCCTGGATGAACAGCCGGTAACAGGCCACGCCCTCGGCGAAGTACGCGTCCCGGTCCCCGGGGGACGGCGCCTGTTTCAGGACGAAGCCGCCCTTCGCGCCGACCGGTACGATCACCGCGTTCTTCACCATCTGCGCCTTGACCAGGCCGAGGATCTCGGTGCGGAAGTCGTCGCGCCGGTCCGACCAGCGCAGCCCGCCCCGGGCCACCGGCCCGAACCGCAGGTGTACCCCCTCGAAGCGGGGCGCGTACACGAAGATCTCGTACCGGGGCCGGGGCGCGGGCAGCTCGGGGATGGCGCGCGGCTCCAGCTTGAACGCGATGTACGACTTGGGCCGCCCGTCACTGCCGCGCTGGAAGAAGCTGGTGCGCAGGGTGGCCTGGATCAGCGTCAGGTACGAGCGCAGGATCCGGTCCTGGTCGAGGCTCTCCACCGCGTCCAGCCGCTGCCCGATCGCCGTCACCAGCTCCTTGGCCCGCAGCACGCGGTCCTCGTCGTGGGCCGGCACTTGGGCCGGACCAGCAAGGCGGCGCTCACCGGACAGCTCGCCGGCCGGGGCGAACCGGGTCTGGAAGAGGTTGACCAGCAGCCCGGCGATGTCCGGGTTGGCGATCAGCGCCGCTTCCATCGATATCTGCGAGTACACCGTGCCGGCCTGGCGCAGGTACTTGCCGTAGGCGCGCAGGATCACCACCTGCCGCCAGGTGAGCCCGGCGCGGGCCACCAGCTCGTTGAACCCGTCGACCTCCGCCTCGCCCCGCCACGCGGCGGAGAACGCGTTCTCCATGTGTGGCCGGATCTCCGGCAGCGGCTTGGCACCCTCGGGCAGGATCAGCCCGAAGTTGTACAGGTAAATGGTGGCGTCGGCGCGCCGGATCTCGTACGGGCGCTCGTCGGTGACCCGTACCCCGAGCGAGTGCAGCACCGGCAGGACGGTGGACAGCATCATCGGCTCGCCGTAGCGGAAGACCTTGAAGCGCACGTTGCGGTCGTCCTGGCGGCGCCGGTACACGTGCATCGCCAGGTCGCCGGGCTCGTCGAGCAGCTCCAGCTTGGCCAGGTCCTTGACCGCCTCGTAGGGGGTGTGCTCGTCCTTGTAGGCGTCGGGCAGCGCGTCGGCGTAGCGGCCGTACAGCAGCCGGCTCTGCTCGTCGCCGACCTTGCGGTCCAGCAGCACGTGGAAGTCGTCGTCCCAGTCGCGGGTCGCTGCGACCAGCAGGTCCTGGATCCGGTTGGCGTCTACCCGGCCGGGCGGGTCGACCCGGCCGGTGCGGACGATGAAGTGGATCCGCGCCAGCGGCGACTCGCCGACCCGGGTGGCGTAGTCCACCCCGACGCCGTGGAGCTCGCGCAGCAGGATCTCCTGGATCTTCAGCCGGTTCTCCGTGGTGACCCGGTCGCGGGGCAGGAACACCAGGCACGAGACGAACCGGCCGTACGCGTCGGGGCGCACGAACAGCCGTAGCTGCCGGCGCCCGGCCAGGCGCAGCACGCCCATCACCGCGTCGTACAGGTCGTCGGTCTTGATCTGGAACAGCTCGTCGCGCGGGTAGTCCTCCAGCACGGCGAGCAGGTCCCGCCCGGAGTGGCTGCGCGGGGACAGGCCGGAGCGCTCCAGCACGGCGGATACTTTGCGGCGCACCACCGGCAGGTCCCGGACCGACCCCTGGTAGGCCGACGAGGAGAACAGGCCGAGGAACCGCCGCTCGCCGGCCACCTCACCGGCGGCGTTGAAGGTCTTGAAGCCGATGTAGTCGAGGTAGGCCGAGCGGTGCACGGTCGACCGGGAGTTGGCCTTGGTGATGATCAACAGGCGCTTCTCCAGCGCCTGCGCGCGGGCCTCCGGGGAGAGCGTGGCCAGTGAGCGCGGCCGGGTCTGGTCACCGCGCAGGATGCCCAGGCCGGTGCCCATCACCGCCTCCAGCATCTGCCCGTCGACCAGCCGGTATTCGCGGTACCCGAGGAACGTGAAGTGGTCGTCGACCAGCCAGCGCAGCAGGTCGACCGAGTCGGTGATGTCCCGGTCGGGTACCGGCAGCCGCGCGGTGGCCAGCTCGTCGGCGAGGCTCAGCGCGACCGCGCGCATCTTCGGCCAGTCCTCGACCGCCTCCCGCACGTCGGTCAGTACCCGCTTGAGGGCGCGCAGCAGCTCGTCGCGCTGGCTCGGCTCGCGGACCCGGTCGACGTGCAGCAGCATCCAGCTCTCGATCAGATCCCCGGCGATCGCGTCGTCGGGCTCCACGTCGGCGCACACCTCGATCAACGCGCCCAGCGGCTGGCGGCGGACCACCATCAGCGGGTGGAGCAGCAGGTGCACGGACAGCTCCCGGGCGGCCAGGGCGGCGGTGACGGTGTCGACGAGGAACGGCATGTCGTCGGCGACGATCGTGATCCGGGTCAGGTCGTGGTCGGGGGTCTCGTCGACGCGCAGCTTCAGCTCGCCGGGTACCCGTTGCCGGGCCAGCTCCCGGTGCTCCTGCGCGGCACGTACCATCTCCGCGCAGCTCAGCCCGACCAGCTCCTCGTCGGGCGCGAACCGCCAGTACCGGCGGACCAGCCGCGCGGTGTCCAGATCGTCCCCGGCCAACGTGACCGCCTCGCTGACCAGCCGCTCCGCGTCGGGCAGGGGCACTTCCAGCTCGGTGTCCTCGACCTCTGCCGGCGGCCCGGCATCAGTCGTCAGCTCCGCGTCCGCCGCCGCCTCGGCCTCCGCCCGCTCGGCGTCCGCCGCCGCCTCCGCCAGCTCGGCCTCGGCCGGGCCGGTCACCGCCGCACCGGTCTCCGGGCGCCGTTTCATGGCCGCACTCCCCTCGCTCCCACCACGCTGTGGGGTACCTCTTCCGCTCAGCTTAGGCGGCCCGGCGCGGGTACGGCTCAGGCCGGTGGTCACCGTACGTGTCCCCGTGCGGAGGAGGCGACGGGCCTGCGGGGGCTGGCGACCGTGAGCCAGAATGCTCGGCATGCGCCTGATCCGCCGCGTCGCCGTCCTGCTCGCCATACCCCTGCTGCTCGGGGCGACGGTCGCCTGCTCACGCCAGCCCTCCCCCGACCCGGCGGTGACCGCGTTCCTCGACGGCTGGCGCACCGGCCAGTTCAAGGCCGACCTCCCGCTGATCTCGGCGGACGGGGCGGCACTGTCCGGCACCGACGTGGCCGCGAAGATCAAGGCGCTGGCCGGTGGCTTCGCCTCGCTCAAGCCCACGCTCGGCGCCGGCAAAGCCAAGGTCAGCAAGAACGACGCGACCGCGCCGGTCGACGTGTCCTGGCCGATCGCGGCCGGGGTCACCTGGAAGTACCAGACGACGCTGCGGTTGACCTTGGCCGACGGCAAGTGGAAGCCGATCTGGGAGCCGTCGGTCTTCGCGACCGGCGTCACCGACGGTGACAAGCTCGCGCTCAAGACGACGGACGCGCCGCGCGGCGAGATCCTCGACGGCGCCGGCCAACCGATCTTCAGCAACCAGCAGGTCGTCGACGTGGGCATCGACCCGGGCAGCGTCAAGGACATCAACGCGCTGGTCAAGGCGCTGGACGCGGCGTTCAAGTCGGTGAAGGTGAACGTGGACCTGTCCGACCTGCCGGCCCGGGTCAAGGCCGCCAAGCCCGGCGAGTTCGTCGAGGTCGTCCTGCTGCGCGACGCGGTCTACCAGCAGATCCGCGCCAAGATCCATGATCTGGACGGCACCGCGTTCCACACCGGTACCCGCTCCCTCGGGCGCAGCCAGGTCTTCGCGCGCGCCCTGTTGGGTTTCGTCAGCGAGGTCACCAAGGAGCGGATGGACGCCAACCCGGGCAAGTACCAGCTCGGCGACCTGGTCGGCTTCGGCGGCCTGCAGGAGAAGTACGACGCGCGGCTGCGCGGCGCCGCCGGGGTCATCGTGTCGGTCGCCGCGAAGCCGGGCGCCACCGACGCGGAGAAGATCCTCTACCACACCGACGCCAAGGCCGGCCAGCCGCTGAAGACCACGATCGACATCAAGACCCAGGAGGCGGCCGACGCCGCGCTCGCCGCGGTCACCAAGCCCACCGCGATCGTGGCGATGCGGGTCAGCGACGGCGCGATCCTCGCGGTCGCCAACGGGCCCGGCCCGAGCAACCTCAACCTCGCCTTCACCGCGCAGGTACCACCCGGCTCGACGTTCAAGTCGGTCACCGCCACGCACGTGCTGGAGACCGGCCAGGCCGACGGCAACACGCCGGTCGAGTGCTCGGCCAAGTACAACGTCGGCGGGCGGGACTTCACCAACGTGGAGGGCGAGGCGCTGGGCACGTTCCCGCTGCACCGTAACTTCGCCCAGTCGTGCAACACCGCCTTCGCCCGGCTCTACCCCAAGCTGGGCATGACCGGCCTGCACGACACGGCCACCCGGCTCGGCCTCGGGCTGCAGTGGGACCTGGGCATCGACGCGTTCACCGGCAAGGTCTCGGTGAACGAGAGCGAGGTCGAGCGCGCCGCCGCCGCGTTCGGGCAGGGCACCACGCTGGTCTCGCCGATCGCGATGGCCGGCGCCGCCGCCGCGCTGGCCCGCGGCCAGTGGAAGCAGCCGCGCCTGCTCACCGACCCGGCCCCGGCCAAGCCGGCCGCCGACCAGGCGCCGCTCAAGCCGGGCACGGTGGACGCGATGCACCAGATGATGCGCGAGGTGGTCACCGGCGGCACCGCGAAGTCGCTCGCGAACACCCCGGGGCCGCCGGTCTCCGGTAAGACGGGTACCGCCGAGTTCGACAACAACAACCCGGCGCGCACCCATTCGTGGTTCATCGGGTTCCGGGGAGATCTCGCGTTCGCCGTCTTCGTCCAGGAGGGTGGGCTGAGCACGGCGGCCGCGGTACCGATCGCCGGTCAGTTCTTCAAGCTGCTCGGCTGATGTTTCGGCGCGTCGCCGCCGGCGGTCGCTAACGTGCAGGGATGGACGCGTACGCCGACTTCATCGACGAGGTGTCGGCCGGCGGGTTCCGGGCGCCGGACGGTGGCGGGTGGACCGCCGAGCAGATCGCCGCGCAGGTGGCGCGCAACCACGAGGAGCTGATCGCGGTCACCGAAGCGGTCCTCGCCGGCGCCGAGACCAGCTACGACAACAGGGCGGTGGCCGATCCGCGGGAGCTGGACCGGTACGTCACGGCGTACGGCGGGCTCGGCGGGCTCGCCGACCGGATCGCCGAGACCGTCACCGTGCTGCGCGACCTCACCGGCCAGCTCGGCGCGCGCGGCAACACGCTGGTACCGGCCCGGGTCGTCGAGGGCGGTGAGATCCTCGTCGACCAGCCGCTGCCCTGGGGCAAGCTGCTGGAGCTGGACGAGGAGGTCTCGGTCCCGCGCCGCCTGGCCCAGCTCCGCGCGCTGCGCCGTCACATCGGGTAGGGCGCCGCGATCCCGAGCAGGTCCAGGCCTTGGACGAGGGTGGCGCCGGTGAGCCGGGCCAGGGCGACCCGGTTGGCCCGGCGCTGCGCGGTCTCCGCCCGCAGCACGGGGCACTCCTCGAAGAACCGGCTGAACGCCTGCGCCACGTCGAAGAGGTACGCGCACAGCCGGTGCGGCTCAAAAGTGTCGGCGGCGTCACGCAGGGTGGCCCCGAACCCGTCCAGCCGCAGCGCGAGCGCGCGCTCGGCGGGGTGCGGCGGCAGGGTCGGATCGACGGTTCCGGCCGGATCGACGCTCCCGGCCGGCGCCGTTCCCAGCTTGGCCACGATCGAGCGGACCCGCGCGTGCGCGTACTGCAGGTACACCGCGGTATTGCCGGTGAGCGACACCATGCGGTCGGGGTCGAAGCGGTAGTCCTTGGTCCGCGACGTGGACAGGTCGGCATACTTCACGGCGCCGATGCCGGCCGCCTGGGCCACCGCCTCCCGCGTGCCGGCGTCGAGGTGGTGACTGTGTGCGGTGATGACTTTCCGCGCCCGGTCGACCGCGGTGTCGAGCAGCTCGGCGAGCGGTACGGTGTCTCCGGCCCGGGACCGGAAGGGCTTGCCGTCCTTGCCGAGCATCGTGCCGAACGCGACATGCACCACCTGCGCGTCGTCGGTGAGCCAACCGGCCCGGCGGGCCGTGGCGAACACCATCGCCAGGTGCGGCGCCTGCCGGCTGTCCATGAGGTACAGGATCCGGTCGGCCGCCAGCTCGCGGATCCGGTACCGCAGCGCGGCCAGATCCGTTGCGCCGTAACCGAATCCGCCATCGCTCTTGCGCACGATCAGGGGCGCGGAGTATCCGGGCAGGAACACGCACCACGCACCCTGACTCTCCACCGCGACACCGCGCTCGACCAGCTCGGCGACTGTCGCCTCCAGCACACTGTTGTATCCGGACTCCGGCGCGTCGTCGGCCGGCGTGAGGAGTACCCCCAGCCGCGTGTACTCGTCCTGCAGCGCGTGCCGGGACGACTCGATGAGCCCGCGCCACACCGTACGGGTGGACTCATCGCCTGCCTGCAGCGCCACCACCCGACGGCGGGCCCGGTCGGCGAAGTCACCATCGGCGTCGAACGCGGCCCGCGCGTGGTGGTACAGCACGGCGTCGGGGGTGCCGGGATGCTCCATCCGGTACTGGATGAGCATGCCGAACTGGGTACCCCAGTCACCGAGGTGGTTCTGCCGGATCACCTCGGCGCCGAGGAACCCGAGCACGCGGGCCAGCGCGTCACCGATGACCGTCGAGCGCAGGTGCCCCACGTGCATCGCCTTGGCCGCGTTGGGGGCGGAGTAGTCGATGACGGTGCGGCCGCCGGCCAGCGGGGTACCCACCCCGAGCCGGGGATCGGCCACCCGCAGCGCGATCCGGCTCCAGATCAGCTCGTCCGGCACGGTCAGGTTGAGGAAGCCCGGTCCGGACACCACCGCGCCCGGCAGCCGCGCCGCGATCGAGGCGGCCAGCTCGCGCGGGGATGTACCGCCGGCCGGCCTGGCGGCGAGCGCGACGCTGGACTGGAAGTCGGCGCGGTCGGAGAGGCGCACGAGCGGATCGGCACCGGCCAGCGCCGGCGGCAGTACCCCCGCCAGGGTTTCCTCCACCATCTGCGCGATGCCAGCGACCTCACCCATGCCGGCCAGTCAACCGGCGCACGGCCCGGCGGCACAACGGATTTCAGGCGCCACGGTTGGTCCGCGCCCGCCTCGGGGCCCGTACCGGCGCCGCCTCGGCGGGCGCCTCGACCGCCTCCGGCCGGGGCGTGGGCATCACGATCGGCGCCGGCAGCTCCTCCGCCACCGGCTCGGACTCGTCCGAACGCAGCAGCGGCGCGAGGCCGGTGACGAGGGAACCGACCAGCTCGCGGGCGTAGGCGCCGTCCGGGTCGTAGTCGGGGTCGAAGACGGTCACCTGCATGCCGAGACAGTCCGGCGCGCCGACCAGCCCGGCGAGGAGCAGCTCCAGCTCGGCGTAGGCGATGCCGCCGTCGTCCGGCGCGTCCACGGCCGGCATCACCGCCGGGTCGAGCACGTCGACGTCGACGTGCACCCAGAAGCCCACGCAGTCGGAGAGCTGCTCGCGCGCCCACTGCGCGGTGCGGCCGGCGCCGTCGCCGCGCAGCTGCGGTACCGCGCGGAAGGCCACCCCGGCGGCCTGCAGGTCGAGCCGGTACTCGTCCTGCGGCCGGATGCCGAGCAACACCACGTGCTCGTCGCGCAGGAAGGGCCGGCGCCCCTCCAGGTCGGTCAGGTCGGGCTGGCCCCGCCCGGTGGCCAGGGCGAGATCCTCGCCGGCCGCCGCACCCACGTAGGACGCGTTGCCGGGGTGCCGGAAGTCGGAGTGCCCGTCGATGTAGACCAGCCCGTAGGGCAGCTCGTCCCGCACGCGCATGCGGGCCAGCGCGAGCGCGGAGCCCAGCAGGATCGAGCAGTCCCCGCCGAGCACCAGCGGGAACTCGGCGCCGTCGAGGATCGCCCCGATCCGGTCGGCGAGCCGGCGCGAGTACCACCCGATCGCCTCGGCGTGGCACACCCCGTCACCGGGACGCCAGTCACCGGGGTCGAACCGCGGCGGGGTCAGGCAGCCGGCGTCGCGGGCCCGCAGCCGGGTCACCAGGCCCTGGTCGCGCAGGGCGCCGGGCGCCTTGGCGCAGCCCGGCACCGAGGTGGCGGTCGGCGGCCGCAACCCCAGGTTGCTCGGGGCGTCGAGGACGGCGATCCGGCGCATCGCGACGCGGCCTAGAACAGCGCGCTGGCGAGCTGGCGTCGGGCGCTGGCGACCGCGGGATCGTCCGGTCCGGCGACGGTGAACAGCGAGACCAGGTGCTGCCGGGCCGCCTCCCGCTCGGCGCCGGAGGTGCGCCGGACCAGCTCCACCATCCGGCGGTACGCCTCCTCAGCGCGGCCGGACACCACCTCCACGTCGGCGGCGAGCGCCTGCTTGGCGATGTCGTCGGGGACCGCCGCGGCGTCGGCCAGTGCCTTCGCCGGGTTGACGCCCTGCACCCGGCGCAGCAGCCCGACCTGGGCCAGCCCGGCCTCGGCCGCGGTCTCGGCCGGCGTCTCGGCGAGGATCTTCTTGTACGCCCGCTCCGCCGTGTCGAGGTCACCGGCCATCAACGCGTCGTCGGCGCTCTCCAGCCGCGGGTCGCTCGGCGGCTCGACCTCCACCCCGCCGGCCTTGAGCACCGCGTCGATCCACTGCCGGAGCTGGGCCTCGGGTACCACGCCGGTGAACGCGTCGACCGGCTGCCCGCGCACCACCGCGTAGACCATCGGGATGCCCTGGACCCGGAACATCGCGGCCAGCCGCTCGTTGGCGTCGACGTCCACCCGGGCCAGCACCCAGGCGCCGTCACCCTCGATCGCGAGCTTCTCCAGGATCGGCGAGAGCTGCTTGCACGGCCCGCACCACTCGGCCCAGAAGTCGATGACGACCGGTGTATGCAGCGAGCGCTCCAGCACCTCTGACTGGAAAGTCGCCTCGGTCACATCCACGATCGTCACGCCGCCGCTGCCACCGCCGGCCGCCGGGCCGGCCGAGGTCGCCGCCGGCTGCGCCGGCGCGGGTGCCGGCGGGGCGGGCGCAGGAGTGGGCGGGGCCGCACGCAGCGCGCTGAGATCCACCGCGCCACGGGTGAAGATCGATGACGACTTGGTACGAGGATCGGTCATGACCCTTAGTCTGGCACGCTCACGACACCACGCGAGTGCGCCGTACCCGTGCGTTCTGCCGCCGTCACGCCCCGCCGATCTTCGCCCGGCCGAGGCCGCCGAGCCCGACCAGGTCGAGGATTCGGTCGGGGTCGTCGAGCCCGATGCCGGAGGTGGCGGCCGCCCGGCGCTGCGCGAGCCAGATGTTGCGGTGCAGCGTGGTGGAGGCGCCCCCAGGCGGTCAGAACCGGGCCGGCTCCCGGTACCCGCCCCATTCGCCGCGCAGCGCGTCGCAGATCTCCCCGAGGGTGGCCTCGGCCCGCGCGGCGTCGAGCATCGCCGGTACCAGGTTCTCGTCGGTGCGGGCGACCGCGACCATGCGCTTGACCGCCACGTCGACGGCCGCCGGGTCCCGCTCGGCGCGCCGCTCGGCGAGCACCCGCCGCTGGGCCTGCTCCACCTCGTGCGAGATCCGCAGGATCTCCAGGGCCTTGGTCACCGTGCCGGTGTGCGCGTTCACCCCGACGATCTTCTTGGTACCCCGCTCCAGCGCCTGCTGGTACACGAAGGCCGAGTCGGCGATCTCGGCGGTGAACCAGCCGTCCTCGATGCCGCGCAGGATCCCGGCGGTGATCGTGCCGTCGTGCCCCATCTCACGGATCTTGGCGAAGGTCGCCTCCGCCTCCGCCTCCAGCCGGTCGGTCAGCGCCTCCACGTACCACGAGCCGCCGAGCGGGTCGGCCACGTTGGTGACCCCGGTCTCCTCCATGAGCACCTGCTGGGTCCGCAGCGCGATCTCGGCCGTCTCGTCGGTCGGCAGCGCGAGCGTCTCGTCCAGCGCGTTGGTGTGCAACGAGTTCGTCCCGCCGAGCACGGCGGCCAGCGCCTCGACCGCCGTGCGCACGACGTTGTTGACCGGCTGCTGCGCGGTCAGCGACACGCCCGCGGTCTGCGTGTGGAACTTCAGCCACAGCGCCTTCTCGCTGGTCGCGCCGTACACCTCGCGCATCCACCGGGCCCAGATCCGCCGTGCCGCCCGGAACTTCGCGATCTCCTCGAAGAAGTCGACGTGGGCGTCGAAGAAGAAACTCAGGCCGGGTGCGAACGCGTTGACGTCCAGGCCACGCGACAGCCCCAGCTCGACGTAGCCGAACCCGTCGGCCAGCGTGTATGCCAGCTCCTGCGCCGCGGTCGAGCCGGCCTCCCGGATGTGGTACCCGGAGACCGACAGCGGCTTGTACTTCGGGATCTCCCGGGCGCAGTGCTCCATGAGATCACCGATCAGCCGCAGGTGCGGCTCGGGCGGGAAGAGCCACTCCTTCTGCGCGATGTACTCCTTGAAGATGTCGGTCTGCAGCGTGCCGTCGAGCTTGGCGGGGTCGGCACCCTGGCGTTCGGCGGCGACCAGGTACATGCAGAAGATCGGCACGGCGGGTCCGGAGATCGTCATGCTCGTGGTGACCCCGGCCAGGTCGATCCCGTCGAACAGGATCTCCATGTCGCGCGCCGAGTCGATCGCCACACCACAGTGACCAACCTCACCCAACGCCTTCGGGTCGTCGGAGTCGCGACCCATCAGCGTCGGCATGTCGAACGCGACCGACAGGCCACCGCCGCCCGCGCCGAGGATCAGCTTGTACCGCTCGTTGGTCTGCCGGGCGTTGCCGAACCCCGCGAACTGGCGGATGGTCCAGGTCCGCCCTCGGTAGCCGGTCGCGTAGAGGCCCCGGGTGTACGGGTACTCGCCCGGCCAGCCGATCCGCTCGAACCCGGGCACGCCGGCGCCGGGCGGCGGCCCGTACACCGGGTCGACCTCGACCCCGGACAGCGTGGTGAAGTCCGCGTCGCGCCGCATGGCGGCGTCGTACCGGGCCTGCCACCCTTGCCGGCCCGCGGCGATCCCGCTCTCGTCCATGAGGAGAGTCTAGTGGGGCCACCTGAACGATGACTAAGGACCGCGGTCGTGGCGGAGCACACGTCCCCCCTACTCTTAGCCGGATGGATGCCGAACCACGGCCGACCGAGCCGGACGAGGAGGAGACCGTCACCCCGGCCGAGGAGTCCCGGCCGGTGGACGAACGGGCGGCGGCCCCGACCCGCCGCAACGTGGTCGTCGGTGCCGCGCTGCTCGCCGCCGTGCTGGTGCTGAGCGTGCTCGCGGGCGTCGGTACCTGGGGGATGTCGCGGGCCAACCACGCCCGCCCGGCACCGTCCGCGTCCCCCCACACGGTGTACGACGCCGACGGATGCCGGTGGTGGGCCGCGGACCCGGCGGCCCAGCCGTACGAGCACAATGTGGGCATCCCGCCGCACAGCCGGGCACACCGGATCGGCATGCGCACGATGACCATCACGACCAACCGCGGCACGGTCGCGGTCCGGGTCAACGCGCGCAAGACCCCGTGCACCGTCGCGAGCTTCAGCTACCTCGCCAGCCGGCACTTCTTCGACGGCACCCCGTGCCACCGGCTGGTCACCGAGGGGATCTACCTGCTTCAGTGCGGCGACCCGAGCGGTACCGGCCGGGGCGGCCCGACCTACGTCTTCGCCGACGAGCTGACCCGCACCGACCCGTTGCCGCGCGCCTCCGGCGCCGACGGTCTGGTCACCTACCCGCGCGGCACCGTGGCGCTGGCCAACTCCGGCAAGGACACCAACGGCAGCCAGTTCTTCATCGTGTACCGGGACTCGCCGATCCCGCCGCAGTACACCCCGTTCGGCACCGTGCAGTCCGGCATGGAGGTCCTCGACGCGGAGGCCCGGGCCGGCGACGACGAGGCGTACACCCCGGACCCGGGCGGCGGGCACCCGAAGCTGCCGCTGACGATCACCACGTTGACCGTGAGCTGACCCGGCGGGTTACTCCCCGACGACGATCGCCCTGGTCTCGGCCACGTAGCCCTTGGCGCGTTCGGCGTCGGCGCTCGCCGAGCCGCTCTCGTCGACGTGCACGTCGTCGACGATCACGTCCACCGCGACCACGTCGAGGCCGAGCAGGTTCTCCACCGAGCTGATCACCTTCTCCCGTACCTTCTCGGTGACCGAGAAGACCTGGAAGCCGAACTCGATGACGATGACCACCTGGATCTCGGCGGTGTTGCCCTCCAGCTTCACCGACACGCCCTGTGCCGCACTCTCCTCGCCCAGGCGCAGCTTCTCCTTGACGGCGGACAGCACACGGGCGACGTCGCCGCCGAGGTCGTAGACGCCGGGCACCTCCCGGGCAGCGATCCCGGCGATCTTCTCGACGACCTCGTTGGCGATCGTCGTCTTGCCGCGGGACGCCGGCAGCGTCGCGTTGTTGCGGATCCGGCTGACCACGGTGGCGGCCGCCTCCTGCACCGCGTCGCCGGCCCGCTCGGCAAGGTCGCCGGCCTTATCTGCGAGCGCCGCGGCGCGGTCCGGCACGGTGCCGGGGTCCGGCGCGTCGGCGGCTGCCGGGACCGCAGCGGTCGCGCGGACGGTCCCCGTCGGTTCGGACACGACATCTGTCATGGTGGTCTCCCCCTGGTCTCGCTCCCGCGGATGCGAGCGCGAGCGTACCCGCGCCGCACCACCGCGGGGAGGAGCCGGACGGCCGAGATCCGGGCCGGCGGCGCCGGCCGCGGGAGCCTAGGGAGTGCCGCGGAAGCCTACGGAATCAGGCCCGCACGTCACGACGACCGGCCCGCCAGCCCCTCAAGCAGCGTCCGCGCCGCGGCGTACGGGTCGGAGCGGCCGCCGGCCACCGCGGCCGCGAGCGCCGGCAGCGCGGTACCGTCGCGCAACGAACCCATCCGCGCACGCAACGTGGCCAGCGCGATCGCCTCGACCTCCGCGGCGGCCCGCGCCTCGCGGCGACGGCGCAGCTCGTCGTGGGCGACCAGCCAGTCGCGGTGTTTGTCGATCGCGGCCAGCACGTCGTCGATGCCCTCGCCCTTGGCCGCCACCGCGCGCACCACCGGCGGCCGCCACTCGCCCGGCCCGCGCGAGACCAGCCCGAGCATGCCCTGGATGTCGCGGTAGGTGGCGTCGGCCCCGTCCCGGTCGGCCTTGTTGACGACGAAGACGTCGGCGATCTCCAGGATGCCCGCCTTCACCGCCTGGATCGCGTCGCCCATGCCCGGCGCGAGCAGCACGAGCGTGGTGTCGGCGAGCGAGGCCACCGCGACCTCGGCCTGCCCGACCCCGACGGTCTCCACGAGCACGACGTCGCAGCCGGCGCCCTCCAGGATCCGTACCGCCTGGGGGGTCGCCGCGGCCAGCCCGCCCAGGTGCCCGCGCGCGGACATCGACCGGATGTAGACCCCGGGGTCGGTGGCGTGGTCCTGCATCCGCACCCGGTCGCCGAGGATGGCCCCGCCGGTGTACGGGCTGGACGGGTCCACGGCCAGCACGCCGACCCGCTGGCCGCGCGCGCGCAGCGCCCGCACCAGCTCGTTGGTGGTGGTCGACTTGCCCACGCCGGGCGACCCGGTCAGCCCGATGACCTGCGCGTGCCCGGTGTGCGGGGCGAGCGCCGCGGCGAGGGCCGGCAGCGCGGGGTCGTCGTTCTCCACCAGGCTGATCAGCCGCGCCAGCGCGCGCGGGTCACCGTCCCGGGCTGCCGAGACGAGCGCGGGGACGTCGGTCAGCCGACGACGTCCGGTCCGAGAGTCCGACACAGTCCGGCGCGCACCTCCTCGGTGCGGTCGGCCGGGAACGTGATCCGGAACCGGCGCGGGGTCCCCAGCTCGGCCGCGTTGGGCGTGGTCATCTCGAAGGTGAGGTCGCCGGGGTCGACGGTCACCCGCTCGACCCCGCCGTAGGTGGTGCCCTCCTGCGCACCCCACACAAGGCAGTACGGCTCCTGGTGCGGCTCCGGGTCGTCGGCGCGCTGCACCAGCAGGCAGCCGCCGTTGCCGTCGGTCAACCCGAACACGTACCCGACGAAGCCGTCCCTTTCCAGGTCCGTCACCGCGCCGCCCACCACCGTCGCCGCGAACTCCAAAGGTGGTGGCCGCACCTGCGCTCCTCCTAGTCAGTCACCCGGTACCCGGATCAGCAGCGCGTCACCCTGCCCACCCCCGCCGCACAGCGCCGCCGCGCCCAGGCCGCCGCCGCGCCGCTTGAGCTCCAGCGCGAGCGTGAGCACCAGGCGGGCGCCGGACATTCCGATCGGGTGGCCGAGGGCGATCGCGCCGCCGTTCACGTTGACGATATCGGGACGGACTCCGAGCTCTTTCGTCGACTGGACACCAACTGCCGCGAAGGCCTCGTTGATCTCGATCAGGTCCAGGTCGTCGACCGACAGACCGGCCTTGCCCAGGGCCTGCGTGATCGCCCGGGCCGGCTGGCTGTGCAGCGAGTTGTCCGGGCCGGCGACGTTGCCGTGCGAGCCGATCTCGGCGAGCCAGGTCAGGCCTAGCTGGCGCGCGCGGGTCTCGCTCATCACCACGACCGCCGCCGCCCCGTCGGAGATCGGCGAGGAGGTACCGGCGGTGATCGTGCCGTCCGCCCCGAACGCCGGCCGGAGCTTGGCCAGCGTCTCCGGGGTGGTGTCCGGCCGGATCCCCTCGTCCTCATTGATCACGACAGGCTCGCCGCGCTTCTGGGGTACCGGCAGCGGGGTGATCTCCTCGGCGAACGCGCCGTTCTTCTGCGCGGCGGCGGCCTTCTGGTGCGAGGCGGCGCCGAAGGCGTCCTGCTCCTCCCGGGAGATCCCGTACCGCTTGGTGTGCCGGTCGGTGGACTCGCCCATCGACACCCCGTCGTAGGCGTCGGTGAGCCCGTCGAAGGCCATGTGGTCCAGGAGCGTGACCTCGCCGTACTTGTACCCCTCCCGCTGCCCGGCGAGCAGGTGCGGCGCCTTGGTCATCGACTCCATCCCGCCGGCGACCACGATGTCGAACTCGCCGGCCCGGATGAGCTGGTCGGCCAGGGCGATCGCGTCCATCCCCGACAGGCAGACCTTGTTGACGGTCAGCGAAGGCACGGTCATCGGGATACCGGCTGCGACGGCGGCCTGCCGGGCCGGCATCTGCCCGGCACCCGCCTGCAGCACCTGACCCATGATCACGTACTGCACCTGTTCGGGGGACACGCCGCCGCGCTCCAGCGCCGCCTTGATCGCGGCCGCGCCCAGCGCCGTGGCCGGAAAGCTCTTGAGGTTGCCCAGCAGCCGCCCCATGGGGGTACGCGCGCCGCCGACGATCACCGAAGTCATTTTTGTGAACTCCCCGACATAGGCACTGAACGGTCGTTCGGGCCAGACTATCGCCATGGCTTCTTCATCGGTCCCGGATGCGGCCCCCGTCACAGGTATCGGCCTCCTGCGCATCGATCACGTCGGGATCGCGGTACCCGACCTCGACGCGGCGATCGAGTTCTACGCCCGCGCCTTCGGCATGCGCTGCGTGCACCGGGAGGAGAACCAGGAGCAGGGCGTCCGCGAGGCGATGCTCGCCGTGGGCGACGGCCCCGACCGGATCCAGCTGCTCGCGCCGCTGCGGCCGGACTCCGCCATCGCCAGGTTCCTCGACCGCAGCGGGCCGGGCGTGCAGCAGATCGCCTACACCGTCGCCGACGTGTCGGCCGCCGCCGCCACGCTGCGGGCCCGGGGGCTCCGGCTCCTCTACGACCAACCCCGCCGGGGTACCGCCGGCTCGCGCATCAACTTCGTCCACCCCAAGGACGCCGGCGGCGTGCTCGTGGAGTTGGTGGAACCGGCGGGTTAGCTTCACCACAGAGTGTTCCGTTCATAACTACCGTTAAGTAACGTCCGCCCCACCCCGAGAGGTGGGAGGACGTCGTGCAGCGGATCCGCGAAGCGATCATGTCGGACGAGCCGGCGGCGGTGGCTGGCCTGCCGGTACCGGAGAGCTACCGGGGGGTGCTGGTCCGGGCCGACGAGGCGGACATGTTCGACGGGTTGACCACCCGCGAACGCGATCCCCGCAAGTCGCTGCACGTCGAGGAGGTGCCCACCCCCGAGCTCGGACCCGGGGAGGCACTGGTCGCGGTGATGGCCAGCGCGATCAACTACAACACGGTGTGGACGAGCATCTTCGAGCCGCTGCCCACGTTCAAGTTCCTCCAGCGGTACGGCCGGCTGTCCGCCCTGACCAAGCGGCACGACCTGCCGTACCACGTGGTCGGCTCGGACGCCGCGGGGGTCGTGCTGCGGGTCGGCGCCGGCGTGACCAAGTGGAAGCCCGGCGACGAGGTGGTCGCCCACTGCCTGTCGGTCGAGCTGGAGGACGCCGCGGGGCACGACGACACGATGCTCGATCCGGAGCAGCGGATCTGGGGGTTCGAGACCAACTTCGGCGGGCTGGCCGAGCTGGCGCTGGTCAAGGCGAACCAGCTCATGCCCAAGCCGGCGCACCTGACCTGGGAGGAGGCCGCCTGCCCGGGCCTGGTGAACTCCACCGCGTACCGGCAGCTCGTGTCCCACCACGGCGCCAACCTCAAGCAGGGTGACGTGGTGCTGATCTGGGGCGCCTCCGGCGGCCTGGGCTCGTACGCCACCCAGTTCGCGCTCAACGGCGGCGCGGTACCGGTGTGCGTGGTGTCCAGCCCGGAGAAGGCGGAGCTCTGCCGGCGGATGGGCGCCGAGCTGGTGATCGACCGCGCGGCCGAGGGGTACCGGTTCTGGAAGGACGAGCACCACCAGGACGAGCGGGAGTGGCGCCGGTTCGGCGCGCGGGTCCGTGAGCTCACCGGCGGCGACGATCCCGACATCGTCTTCGAGCACCCGGGCCGGGAGACCTTCGGTGTGAGCGTGTTCGTCGCCAAGCGCGGCGGTACCGTCGTCACCTGCGCGTCGACGAGCGGCTACCTGCACCAGTACGACAACCGGTACCTCTGGATGAACCTCAAGCGGATCATCGGCTCGCACTTCGCCAACTACCGCGAGGCGTGGGAGGCCAACCGCCTGGTCGCCCGCGGCCGCATCCATCCCACGCTGTCCAAGTGCTACCCGCTGGAGCAGACCGGCCAGGCCGCGTGGGAGGTGCACCGCAACGCCCACCAGGGCAAGGTGGGGGTACTGTGCCTGGCGCCGGAGGAGGGACTGGGCGTGCGTGACGCTGAGCTGCGCGCCCGTCACCTGACGGAGATTCGCCGGTTCCGGGGGAAGTGAGAGACCGGACCGGACGGGGGCGCCGCCAACGCCGTCGGCGCCCCGCCTTTCCCCTTCCGGTGGACACCGCGCAACACAATACGCATACGACGTGGCACGTACGGTCTTGCGGAGCCACCGGGGGCATCTGCAAGTATGTGCCAATGCCCCAGCAGCAGCCTTCCTCCCTCGCGTTCTTCGACGACGCCGCGGGTGCCGAATTCAGCGTTCAGTTGCGCGGGTACGACCGCGCTCAAGTAGATGCGTATGTACAACGGCTGACCGCCGCGATCACCCAGGCCGAGCAGGCCCGGGCCGAGGCCGAGCAGCGGATGAACGAGTCCCAGCGCCGGTTGCGCCAGGCCGAGCAGCGACTCAGTTCGATCGAGCAGAAGCTGACCGACACCAACAAACAGCTCGAGGAGAACAGCCGGCCGACGCTGTCGGGGCTGGGCACCCGCGTCGAGCAGATCCTGCGGTTGGCCGAGGAGCAGGCCAACGACCACCGCGGTGAGGCCAAGCGGGAGGCGGAGGGCATCGTATCGGCCGCCCGGTTGGAGGGGCGGGAGATCACCGACAAGGCGCGGGCCGAAGCGGCGGCGATGAAGGCGACCGCGGAGCGGGAGGCGAGCAACCTGCGCACCGCGGCCGAGCGGGAAGCGGCGGAGGTCCGGGTCCACGCGCGCCGGGAGGCGGACACGCTGCGGGCCGACGCGGAGCGGGAGACCAAGCAGCTGCGCACCGCCACCGCGCACGAGGTGGCCGAGCTGAAGGCGACGGTCGAGCGCGAGGTATCCACGCTGCGGGCCACCGCCGAGCGGGAGATCACCCAGCTGCGCGCCAAGGCGGCCCGCGAGGCCGAGGAGAAGCGCGCCGAGGCGACCAAACTGCTGGCCGACGCCCGGGACAAGCGCGACAAGGACCTGCAGGCGCTGCAACTCGAACTGGCCGAGCGCCGGGAGGCCAGCGAGCGCGAGGAGTCGCAGCGGCACGCCTCCGCCGTCGCCAACACCCAGAAGCTGGTCGCCGAGGCCGAGCAGCGGGCCCGGGCGGCCGAGGACCGGGCCAAGGAGATCGAGCAGCGTGCCGAGGCGCGGCGCATCGATTCCGAGCGGCACGCCGACGAGACCGTCGAGAAGGCGAAGGCGCTGGCCGACAAGACCGTCAACGAGGCGCGCAGCGAGGCGCACCGGATGGTGACCGACGCGCGCACCGAGGCCGAGCTCACCACGACGGCGGCCCGGCGTGAGGTCGACGAGCTGACCCGCCAGAAGGACGCGGTCACCGCGCAACTGGGTCAGATGCTTTCGGGCCTGGCCGGTATCATGCCGAGTGTTACCCAGGCCGCGGACGCCAGCAAAGAGACGAAATCCGAGAAGGAAAACAAGGTCACGGCGGGTTGAGCCACCGCCGGACCCCGGACAACCGCAATGTCCCGTCGCGCCGGCCTGAAGGCCTGCGCGACGGGACATTGCGTGTGAGGATGGTGCCATGGCGCACGGCGGAGACTTGTTCGCGCTCGGCGAAGACCTGCCGTCGGAACGAAACTTCGAACTCGCCTTCCGTGGATACAAGACCGATCAGGTCGATAAATGCGTCCGCCTGCTGGAAGCCGAGAGCGCGACGATAGCCGCCGAGCGTGACGAGGCCTTCGCCCAGGCCCATGCACTGGCCGCCCAGGTACAGCAGCTTCAGCTCGAACTCGTCGAGGCCCGCCAGCGGCCCTCCGGCTCCACCACGGTCACCACCAACGCCTCCTTCCGTCATCTCGGCGAACGGGTCGGCCAGATCCTGGCGCTGGCCGAGGACCAGGCCGCGGCGATCCGCGCCGACGCCGAGGAGAGCATCGCCACACAGCGCGCCGAAGCCGAACGCATCATCCGCGACGCCCGTCTGCAGCACGACCAGGCGATCCGGGACTTCGAGACGGTACTGGCCGCGCGGCGGGCCGAGGAGGACCGTGCCGCGGCCGCCCGTCGGACCGAGCTGGAGGCGGAGGCGGCCCGGGTCCAGGATTACGTCGACCGGCTCCAGGGTGAGGCCGACGCGGCGTTGGCCACCGCGCAGCAGGAGGCCCGCCGGGTGACCGACCAGGCCGCCGCGCAGGCCGAACAGCTCAAGGCGGAGGCCGAGGCATACGCGGCCCACCACCGCGCGGCCGTCGAGCACGAGACGGTGCAGCGACGCGCCGCCCTCGAGGCCGAGCTGGCCAGCGCCCGGGCCCAGGGCGAGCAGGTGGTCGCGGCCATGCGCGCGGAGGCCGAGCGGATCCTCAACGCTGCCAAGGCTGAGGCCGACCACGTGGTGGGCAACGCGCGGGCGCACGCCGAGCAGCTCGTCGCCGAGGCCCACCGCCGCGTGGCCAACCTGCAGCGCCAGCAGACCGAGGCGGTGCAGCACGCCGAGGCGGCGCGGGCACAGGCCGTGCAGGCGCACCAGGAGCTCGGGGCGGCCCATGAGGAGCTGGCCCGGACGCGGCAGCAGGCTACTGAGGCGCAGCACCACCTGGCCGCTGCCCAGCAGCAGGCGGCCGCCGCGCACCAGCAGGCCGCCGCCGCGCACCAGCAGGCGGAGGCCGCCCGGCAGGCCGAGGCCGAGGCGCGCCGGCGGGCGGGGGCCGCCCGGCAGGCCGAGGCCGAGGCGCGCCGGCAGGCTGAGGAAGGCCGCCTTGCCGCTTCGACCCACGACGAACGGCGCCCGGCCGGTCCGGCACCGGACCAGCACCAGCCCGACCACTCCAAAAGTGAAGGCCAAGCGTCGGCGCAAGGCGAGCCGGCGCCAGACGGGGCAGGGGACCGGGCGGTCCGGGTAGGCGCCGACCAGGAGTAGCGCCGACCAGCGACGGTGTCCGGCCTCAGCGCCGGCGGCCGGTCGGCGTCCGCCGGTCGCGGGCCCGCCAACAGGCGGCGTGCCAGTGCCGCCGGTCGGTCAGGTCGCCCCGCTCGTCGGCCGGCCAGACCACCAGATGCCCGGTACCGGGTGCGATCTCGTGGTCGCAGCCGGGACAGCGGTACGTCTTGTCGCTCCCAGGAACGTTGCGCACCAGCCATTCGCCGTCGGGCTGCGCCTGGACGCGCTCGACGCCGCGCCGCACGCGGTCGGGGTCCAGCGGCGCCTCGGCGTCGGGGCGGCGGCGGTGGCGGCGGGGCACGGGGTCAACGGTAGTCGCGGAACCCCCGGCCGACCTTGCGACCCAGGTACCCGGCCGTGACGAGCTGTTCCAGCAGCGGTGCCGGGGCGAAGCCGGGTTCGCGCAACTCCAGGTAGAGCGTCTGCTGGATGGCCAGGGAGACGTCCAGCCCGACGACGTCGAGCAGCTGGAACGGGCCCATCGGGTAGGCACAGCCCAGCTTCATCGCGTAGTCGATGTCGTCGGCGGAGGCGTAGCTGGCTTCGAGCATCTTCACCGCGTCGTTGAGGTACGGGAACAGCAGCGCGTTGACCACGAACCCGGCCCGGTCGGCGCACACCACGGCCTGCTTGCCGATCGCCTGGCATACCCCGGTGGCGGTGGCCACCACCTCCGGCGAGGTGCGGATCGTGCGGACCACCTCGACCAGCCCCATCACCGGCGCCGGGTTGAAGAAGTGCAGCCCCACCACATCGGCCGGCCGCCCGGTGGCCATCGCGCACTCGATGACCGGCAGGGACGAGGTGGTCGTGGCCAGAACCACCCCCGGCTTGCAGATCTCGTCGAGCGAGGCGAACAGCGCCTTCTTAACGATGAGCTCCTCGACCACCGCCTCGACCACCAGGTCGACGTCGGCCAGCCGCTCCAGCTCCGCCGACCAGGTGACCCGGCCGAGCGCGGCGTCCCGGTCGGCCTCGGAGAGCTTGCCGCGCACCACGCCCTTGGTGAGCGAGGCGGTCATCTTGTCGCGCAGCTTCGCGGCCTTGTCCGCGGCCCGCGCCACCGCGATGACGTCGTACCCGGCCCGTGCGAACACCTCGACGATGCCGGAAGCCATGGTGCCCGACCCGACGACCCCCACGGTCCGGACGGTAGCGCCGTCGCCAGCGGATACCGGCGCCGGGGTGGCGGCGTCCGGGATCGCCTTGGGCGAGCCGGGCTTCTCGTAGGTGTAGAAGCCCCGGCCGGACTTGCGGCCCAGCAGCCCGGCGGTGACCATCTGCTTGATCAGGGGTACCGGCGCGTGCCGGCGGTCCCGCCCGCCCCGCCGGTACATGGTGTCGAGGATCTCGTAGGCGGTGTCCAGCCCGATGAGGTCCATCAGCGCGAGCGGACCCATGGGCAACCCGCAGCCGAGGCGCATGGCGGCGTCGAGGTCCTCCCGGCTGACGTAGTTGGCCTCGTAGAGCGCGACGGCGTGGTTGAGGTAGCCGAACAGCAGCGCGTTGGCGATGAACCCGGCCCGGTCGTTGATCGTCACGTCGACCTTGCCGAGGCTCTCGCACAACGCCTCGACGTCGGTCACGACGGTCTCGTCGGTGACCACGGTCTTGACGATCTCGACCAGCTTCATGATCGGTGCCGGGTTGAAGAAGTGCATGCCGACGACCTGGTTGGGCCGGCGGGTGGCGACGGAGATCTCGGTGACCGACAGGGAGCTGGTGTTGGTGGCGAGGATCGTGTCCGGCCGGCACACCTCGTCGAGCTCCGCGAAGATCTTGCGCTTGAGTTCGAGCTGTTCCGGTACGGCCTCGACGACCAGGTCGACGCCGCTCAGCTCGGCGAGCCCGACGACGAACCGGATCCGGCCGAGCAGCGCGTCCCGTTCGGCCTCGGACAGCTTTTCCCGGGCCACCGCCCGGTCGGTCGAGCCGGTGATGCTCGCGCGGGCCCGTTCCAGGGCGGCTTCGTCGACCTCGACGGCCACCACGTCGACGCCCTTGCGGGCGAAGACCTCGACGATCCCGGCGCCCATGGTGCCCAGACCGATCACGCCGACGCTGCTGAACTTCCGGGCCACGCCGCCCTCCCTAAACGCCTGTTCAGTCCTTGCCCGGGAGTCTGCCACGTGGCGGGCGGTCAATGGGCCGTGCGTGACCCAGCGCACGCCACGACCTACGGTCCGCCGCTGAAGTGCGGCGTCGCTGGCCGTACCCATGAGTAGTTTTCGGTTTTAGACTCGCGGCATGACCGCTACACGGACCCCCGGTGTGCCCGTCGTCGAGGACGGCTCGTTGGTCTCCACCAATCCCGTGACCGGGACGGAGGTGGGCCGGTTCCCGGTCGCCGGCCCGGCGCAGGTCGCCGACGCGGTGGCCCGAGCCCGGGAGGCGGCCGCGTGGTGGGCCGGGCTCGGCTTCGCCTCGCGCCGCCACCGGCTGCTGCGCTGGCGCGCCGACCTCGCCCGCCGCCTGCCGGAGCTGGCCGAGCTGATGCACCAGGAGACCGGCAAGCCGGTCGCCGAGGCGATCGTGGAGGCCGGCGGCGGGATCGACCACGTCGCCTGGGCGGCCCGGCACGCGCGGCAGGTGCTGCGGTCCCGGCGGGTGCCCAGCTCGCTGCTGCAGTTCGAGTACAGCGCCCGGCTGGAGTACCAGCCGTACGGTGTGATCGGCGTGATCGGGCCGTGGAACTACCCGGTGCTGACGCCGCTGGGCTCCATCGGGTACGCCCTGGCGGCGGGTAACGCGGTGGTGTTCAAGCCCAGCGAGTACACCCCGACGGTGGGCGCGTGGCTGGCCGACCGGTTCGCCGAGGCGGTACCGGAGCAGCCGGTCTTCCAGGTCGTGATCGGCACCGGGGAGACCGGCGCCGCGCTGACCGGCGCGGGCGTAGACAAGGTGGCGTTCACCGGCTCCACCGCCACCGGTAAGAAGATCATGGCGGCGTGCGCCGAGACGCTGACCCCGGTGCTGCTCGAATGCGGCGGGAAGGACGCGATGATCGTCGACGCCGATGCCGACCCGGGCGCGGCGGCCGCCGCCGCCACGTGGGGCGGGCTGACCAACGCCGGCCAGACCTGCGTGGGCATCGAACGGGTCTACGTCGCCGACGCGGTCTACGACGCGTTCCTGGCCCGGCTGGTGGAGCGGGCCGGGCGGCTGAAGGTGGGCATCGAGGACGGCGCGGACATCGGCCCGATCACCATGCCGGCCCAGCTCGACACGATCCGGCGGCACATCGACGACGCGCTGGCCCGGGGCGGCCGGGCGGTGCTCGGCGGGCCTGACGCGGTGGCCCCGCCGTACGTCCGCCCGACCATCCTGGTCGACGTGCCCGAGGACGCGGTGGCGGTGCAGGAGGAGACGTTCGGCCCGACGCTGACGGTGACCCGGGTCCGCGACGCCGAGGAGGGGGTACGCCTGGCCAACGCGAGCCGCTACGGGCTGGGCGGCGCGGTGTTCTCCCGGCACCGGGGCGTCGCGCTGGCCCGGCGGATGCGCTCGGGGATGACCGCGGTGAACTCGGTGATCTCGTTCGCCGGGCAGCCGGCGCTGCCGTTCGGCGGGGTCGGCGACTCCGGGTTCGGGCGCATCCATGGAGCCGACGGGCTGCGCGAGTTCACCCGGCCGAAGGCGATCACCAAGCGCCGCATGCCCTCACCGCTGCCGTCGCTGAGCTTCGACCGCTCCCCGAAGCAGGTGAAGCTGATCACGCGGGCGATCCAGCTCATCCACAAGCGCTGAGCCGGGCCGCGGCGCCGCGTGGCGCTGCGCCGCGTGGCGCTGCGCCGCGTGGCGCTAGCCCCACGTGAACGAGCCCGGGTAGGTCAGCTCGGCGAGCTGGGCCTGCCCGTCGACGTTGGGGTGGAAGTAGTCCAGCGTGTTGAGCTTCTCGATGCCGAACGGGGTACCGTGCGCCGCCCCGTTGTCGTACCGGCACCGGGGCCCGTACTCCTTGCACACGGCGGCAAGTACCGCGTCGTAGGCGTCCACCCGGTCCCGGAACCGCTGCCGCCGCGCCGCGTCCGCCGGCGCCGTCGACGCGGGGTTGGCCAGCAGCGACGGGCACACGCCCAGCGCCCACACGTCCCGTGCGATGCGGTTCGTGTGGCCCACCTCCCACACGTGGTACACGTCCGGGATGCTGACCACGAGGATTCGCGCCTGCGGCAGTCCCCGGTGCAGCGTGCCCAGCGCCGCGCCGAACCGGGCCTGGAAGTCGGCCTTCGTGGTCATCTGGTCGATGCTCGGGCGGCAGGCGTCGTTCGCGCCGATCAGGATCGTGACGTAGTCCGGCCGCTGCGCCACCGCCGCGCCCGCCTGGCCGGCCAGGTCGGCCACGGTCGCGCCCGGCCGGGCCAGGTTGACCGCGTGCCCCCGGATCGCCGGGTTGCCCGCGAGGATGCGCCGGTAGTGGCTGCTGACCAGGGTGCCGTCCCCGGTGGCCCAGGAGTTGCGCGCGCACGCGGACAGGCTCAGGCAGGCGCCGACACCGGCGGTGATCGAGTCGCCCAGCGCCACCATCGAGGACGGCAGGCTGGCCCGCGGCTTGCCGGTCTTCGTCGGGGCCGGATCGGCGGCGTCCGCGCCTTTACAGGCCAACGCCACCACAGCCGACAGGACCATGACGAGTGCGGCAATCCGGCGGTTCATGACACAGAGGGTACGGGCCCGGCGCCCTACGGCCGAGATCTTGGAGGCGCACCTAGAACAGCCCACACAACGGCGGCGCACCCTCCCCCGGCTCGACACACAAGATGAGCCCCCGCGTCCACGTGCAGCCGGCCCCACAGTGAGTGCCGCCCAATCCCTCTGCCGCACCACAGGCACTGTGCGAGCTCCACCCATCGCCCTGGCCCCGGCAACGGTTGGTGTGGCGGTTCATCGGCGCAGGCGTCAAGACGGTTGCGGGCAGTTGTTACTTGGGAGTGCGTGCAGCAGATCTTCTGCCGGCACGGTACGGCGAGCGCACCTAGAACAGCGTCAGCTCGTCGCGCACCACGCCCCGGAGGGCGTCGTAGTCCAGCACCACACAGCGGATCCCGCGGTCCTCGGCCAGTACCCGCGCCTGCGGCTTGATCTCCTGCGCCGCGAACATGCCGGACACCGGCGCGAGCAGCGGATCCCGGCCGAGCAGGTCGAGGTAGCGGGTCAGCTGCTCCACGCCGTCGATCTCGCCGCGCCGCTTGACCTCCACCGCCACGGTGGCGCCGGAGCCGTCCCGGCAGAGCAGGTCGACCGGTCCGATCGCGGTCGGGTACTCCCGGCGGACCAGCGTGAAGCCGTCGCCAAGCACGGCGGGCGTGGCGGCCAGCAGCTCCTGCAGGTGCGCCTCGACGCCGTCCTTGCGCAGCCCGGGGTCCACGCCCAGCTCGTAGGAGCTGTCCTGGAACACCTCCTCCAGCGTGATGCGCAGCTCCTCGCCGGCCTTGTTGACCACCCGCCACACGCCCGGCGCCTCCTCGATGCGACACGGCGGGCTCATCCAGTTCAGCGGCTTGTACGCCCGGTCGTCGGCGTGCACCGACACCGACCCGTCCGCCTTGACCATGAGCAGCCGGGTGGCCACCGGCAGGTGTGCCGTGAGCCGACCGATGTAGTCCACCGAGCACCGCGCAATCACCAACCGCACCCCGGGGAGGGTACCCGAGTGGCGAAGTGGCGCGGCGATGCCATGCTGGTACCCGTGTTCGAAGCACTCACCGGTATGGGCCTGGCGGCATCGGCCGGATTGAATGCATGGATCCCGCTGCTGGCGGTGGGCCTGCTCTCCCGGTACACCCATCTGATGACGCTGCCGGGCAGCTGGCACTGGCTGACCAACGGCTGGGTACTGATCATCCTCGGCATCCTGCTCGCGATCGAGATGGTGGCCGACAAGATCCCGGTGGTCGACCACATCAACGACGTGCTGCACACGGTGATCCGGCCGACCGCCGGGGGCCTGGCGTTCGGCGCCGCGTCGGAGTCGCAGACCACCACCGTCAGCGACCCGGGCACGTTCTTCAGCAGCCATCAATGGATCCCCATCGCGGCCGGCGTGATCATCGCGCTGTGCGTGCACGGGGTGAAGGCGAGCGCCCGGCCGGTGGTCAACGCGACCACGCTCGGCACGGGCGCGCCGTTCGTGAGCCTCGCCGAGGACGTGTTCAGCGCCGTGATGTCGATCGTCGCGATCGTGCTGCCGATCCTGATCGTGGTGTTCCTGGCCGGGATCGTGCTGTTCTTCGTCTGGATCCGGCGGCGGCGCCGGCGGCGCAAGGCGGCCCGCGCGGCGGCCCGCGCCGGCAGCGGGCTCAGGACAGGCCCGCCGCCTCCCGTACCACGCTGACCAGCCCGTCGACGATCGAGGTCAGCTCGAAGTCCTTGGGGGTGAACACCCGCGCCACGCCCGCCGCGCGCAGCGCCTCCTCGTCGGCGGGCGGGATGATGCCGCCGACGACGACCGGGACGTCGCCGAGGCCGGCCGCGCGCAACCCGTCCAGCACCGCCGGTACCGCGGCCATGTGCGAGCCCGACAGCACCGACAGCCCGACCAGGTTCACATCCTCGGCCACGGCGGCCGCCACGATCTGCGCCGGGGTCAGCCGGATGCCCTGGTACACCACCTCGAAGCCGGCGTCACGCGCGCGCACCGCGATCTGCTCGGCGCCGTTGGAGTGCCCGTCCAGCCCGGGCTTGCCGACGAGCATGCGCAGCCGGCTGGCACCCAGCTCGGCGGCGGTCGCGGCCACCCGTTCGCGCACGCGTGCCAGCGACTCGTCGCCACCGGCGCCGGACGACGCGGTCAGGCCGGTCGGGGCGCGGTACTCGCCGAAGACCTCGCGCAGCGCGCCGGCCCACTCCCCGGTCGTCACGCCGGCCCGGACGCACTCCACTGTGGACGGCATGAGGTTGGCGTCGGTGGCGGCGTCCGCGCGCAGCCGCGCCAGCGCCGCCTCGACGGCCGACGGCGAGCGGTTGGCCCGCCACTTCGCCAGCGCGTCGATCGCGGCCTCCTCGACGGCCGGGTCGATCCGTTCCACGGACACGGCACCGGCCTCGGTCAGCGGTGAGGGTTCGGTCTCGGTGAACCGGTTGACGCCCACCACGACGTCCTCGCCAGTCTCCAGCCGGTGCCGGCGCTGGGCCAGCGAGGCGACCAGCGCGCTCTTGAGGTAGCCGCTCTCCACGGCGCCCACGATGCCACCCTGGTCGAGGATCTGGTCCAGCTCGGTCCGCGCACCGTCCACAATGGACGCCACCAGCCCGGCGACCACCGGGGAGCCGTCGAACAGGTCCGGGTACTCCAGCAGGTCCGACTCGTACGCGAGCACCTGTTGCATACGCAGCGACCACTGCTGGTCCCACGGCCGGGGCAGGCCGAGCGCCTCGTTCCACGCCGGTAGCTGCACGGCCCGGGCGCGGGCGCCGCGCGACAGCGTGACCCCGAGCATCTCCAGCACGATGCGGGCCACGTTGTTCTCCGGCTGCGCCTCGGTCAGCCCGAGCGAGTTGACCTGTACCCCGTACCGGAGCCGGCGCTGCTTCGGATCCTGGATCCCGTACCGCTGCTCGGTTATCTCGTCCCACAGCGCGACGAAGGCGCGCATCTTCGCCATCTCCTCGACGAAGCGCACCCCGGCGTTGACGAAGAACGACACCCGGGCGACCACCTCGCCGAAGCGCTCCGGCGGCACCTGCCCGTAGTCGCGTACCGCGTCGAGGACCGCGACCGCGGTGCCGAGCGCGAAGCCCACCTCCTGGACCGGCGTCGCACCCGCCTCCTGGAGGTGGTACGAGCAGATGTTGACCGGGTTCCACCGGGGCAGCTCGGTGACGGCGTAGGCGACGAGGTCCGCGGTCAGCCGCAGGGAGGGGCCCGGCGGGAAGATGTAGGTGCCGCGGGACAGGTACTCCTTGACGATGTCGTTCTGCGTGGTGCCGGCCAGCACGGACGGGTCGGCGCCGTGCTCCTCGGCGACCACCTGGTAGAGCGCGAGCAGCCACATCGCCGTGGCATTGATCGTCATGGACGTGTTCGCCGACCCGAGCGGGATGCCTTCGAAGAGCGCCCGCATGTCGCCCAGGTGGCCGATCGGTACCCCGACCCGACCCACCTCACCCCGGGCCAGCTCATGGTCGGCGTCGTACCCGGTCTGCGTGGGCAGGTCGAACGCGACCGACAGCCCGGTCTGGCCCTTGGCCAGGTTGCGCCGGTAGAGCGCGTTGCTGGCGGCCGCCGAGGAGTGCCCGGCGTAGGTCCGCATCACCCAGGGCCGGTCCGGCGGGTCCAGTCGGTACGCCATTCCCGCAGCGTACTGAACGGTAGCTCAGCGGGTCCGGTGAGTTCGCTCACGGACCCGGTGGAAAACGCTTGCCCTGGTCGGTCACGCTTGCGTACATGACAGACGAACCCGCGATCCGCGTCCGCGGATTGCGCAAGAAATACGGCGCTCAGGTAGCCGTGGAAGGGCTGGACCTGGACGTGGCGCGGGGCGAGTGCTTCGCGCTACTGGGTCCCAACGGGGCTGGCAAGACCACGACGGTGGAGATTCTGGAGGGGTACCGGCCGCGCACCGGCGGCGAGGTGAGCGTGCTGGGCACCGACCCGGCCCGCCCCACCCGGGACTGGCGGGCCCGCGTGGGCATCGTGCTCCAGGGGACCGGTGAGTTCGAGACGGTGACGGTGCAGGAGATCGTGTCGCACCTCGCCAAGTACTATCCGGCACCGCGGGATCCGGCGGAGGTGATCCGTGCGGTGGGGCTGAGCGAGAAGGCGAACAGCCGGGCGGTCAACTTGTCCGGCGGCCAGCGGCGGCGGCTGGACGTCGCGCTCGGCATGGTGGGCCGACCCGAGCTGCTCTTCCTCGACGAGCCCACGACCGGCTTCGACCCGGAGGCGCGCAAGGAGTTCTGGCAGCTGATCCACGGGCTGTCCGCGGAGGGCACGACGATCCTGCTCACCACGCACTACCTGTACGAGGCGGAGGAGCTGGCGGACCGCGTCGGCGTGATCGCGCAGGGCCGCATGCTGGAGATCGCCACGCCGGCCACGCTCGGCGGCCGGGACGAGGCGGCGACGGTGGTCGGGTGGGACGGCCCGAACGGCCGGGAAAGCGTGTCCACCGACACGCCCACGGCCGAGGTGCACAAGCTCGCCGAGCGCTTCGGTGGCGAGGTACCGGGGCTGACCGTGGCGCGGCCCACGCTGGAGGACATCTATCTGCAAATGATCAACCGGGCGGAAGGCGAACGAGTCGAGGTGACGGTATGACCAGCACGGCGGTACGGGCCGGGCACGGTCCGGCGCACGCGGCCCGGATCGGCTGGGAGCGGGGCAAGCTGGAGATCCGGGAGTTCTTCCGGCAGCGCGAGTCGGTGGTCTTCACGCTCGCCTTCCCGGTCATCCTGCTGCTGTTCTTCACCCAGGTCGTCAAGTACAACATCCAGGGCGGGCTGAGCTTCGCCCAGTACTTCGTGCCCGGCATCCTCGCGGTCGGGCTGTTCGGCGCCTCGTTCCAGACCCTGGCCATCCAGATCTCCATCGAGCGGGAGAAGGGCATCCTCAAGCGCCTGGAAGGTACCCCGATGCCGCCGGCCGCGTACTTCATCGGGAAGATCATCATGGTCTTCACGGTCGTGATCCTGGAGAGCGCCGTCCTGCTCGGCTTCTCCGCGGCGCTGGGCAAGGTGTCCCTGCCGACCGATGCCGGCAAGTGGCTGACCTGGCTCTGGGTCACCGTGCTCGGGGTGGCGGCCGGGTCGGTCCTCGGCATGGCGTTCTCGTCCGTGGCACGCAGCGGCAAGGCGGCACCGGCGGTGGTCACCCCGGTGGCGCTGGTCCTGCAGTTCATCTCCGGCGTGTACTTCGTGTTCAGCCAGTCGCCCACCTGGCTTCAGACCACGGCCTCGATCTTCCCGCTGCGCTGGATCGCCGAGGGCTACCGCTCGGTCTTCCTTCCCGACTCCTACGCGCAGCAGGAGGTCGCGCACAGTTGGGAACACGGCCGAACCGCGCTCATCCTCACCGCCTGGGCGGTCGGCGGCCTGCTGGTGACCATGCGCACCTTCCGCTGGCGCAACGGGAAGGACGCCTAGCCGCTCGTCAGCTCTCGTAGGAGTAGAACCCCCGCCCGGTCTTGCGACCCAGGTCGCCGGCCGCCACCATGCGCTGCAACAGCTCGGGCGGGAAGAACTTCGGGTCGGCGGTGTCGTCGTAGATGTTGCGGGTGGCGTGCAGCAGCACGTCGACGCCGGTCAGGTCGGTCGTGGCGAGCGGGCCCATCGGGTGCCCGAAGCCCAGCCGGCACGCGGTGTCCAGGTCCTCGGGCGAGACCACGCCGGTCTCCACCAGCTTGACCGCCTCCACCACCAGGGCGGTGATCAGGCGGGTGGTGACGAAGCCGGCCACGTCGCGGTTGACGGTGATCGTGGTCTTGCCGATCCCTTCGGCGAAGGCCTTCGCGGTGGCGAGGGTCTCGTCCGAGGTCCGGTGCCCGCGCACCAGCTCACAGAGCTTCATCATCGGTACCGGCGAGAAGAAGTGGGTACCCACGACCGACTCCGGCCGCTCGGTGGCCACGGCGATCTGGGTGATGGGGATGGCGCTGGTGTTCGTCGCCAGCACCGTCGACTCGGGGCAGATCTTGTCCAGTGCCCGGAACACGTCCTGCTTGACGTCCAGCCGCTCGAAGACCGCCTCCACCACGATCTCCGCACCGGCCAGCGCGTCCAGGTCGGTGGTCATGTGGACCCGGCTGGTGGTCGCGTTGGCATCGTCGATCGACAAGGTGCCCTTCTGCACGAACCGGCTGACCGATTCCCGGATCTGGTCCATCCCCCGGCTGAGCGCTTCCCGGCTGACGTCGCGCATGGTCACTTCCCAGCCCGCCTGGGCCGCCACCTGCGCGATGCCCGCGCCCATCAGTCCCGCCCCGACCACGCCCAGCCGACCGGCCATCTCGCGCCCCTCTCCTCAAGCGACCTGAACGTTAACTCAGCCGGCTCAGAAAGCGAACGACGGCTCCTCGGGAGCTACGTCACGCTCCACCCGTACGCCGAGGCGGCGCAGGTCGGTGACGAAGTTGGGGTACCCGCGGTCGATGTGGTGCACGGCGGCCACCTCGGTCACCCCCTCGGCGCACAGGCCCGCGATCACCAACCCGGCACCGGCCCGGATGTCGGTGGCCCGGACCGGCGCGCCGGACAGCCGCTCCCGGCCCCGGATGGCGGCGTGGTGCCCGTCGGTGCGGATGTCCGCGCCAAGGCGGGACATCTCGTTGATGAACATGAAGCGGCCGTCGAAGATGTTCTCGGTGATGAACGAGGTACCGTCGCTGACCGCCGCGAGCCCGACCGCCATCGGCAGCAGGTCGGTGGCGAACCCCGGATAGGGCAGCGTGGACACGTCGACCGCGGTCGGCCGCCGGTCCATGGTGACCCGGAAGGCATCCGGCTCGGTCATGACCTCGGCGCCTGCGCTGACCAGCTTGTCCAGCGCGATCTCCAGGTGCGCCGGCACCACGCCCCGCACGGTCACCTGACCGCGCGTCATCGCCGCCGCGAAGGCCCAGGTACCCGCGACGATCCGGTCCCCCACCGTGGCATGGATGACCGGCTTGAGCTCAGTGACCCCCTCGACCAGCAGCCGGGAGGTACCGGCGCCGTCGATCCGCGCGCCCATCGCGGTCAGCATGGCGCACAGGTCCACGATCTCGGGCTCCCGCGCCGCGTTGTCGATCTCGGTCACTCCTTTGGCCAGTACGGCGGCCATGAGCAGGTTCTCGGTGGCGCCCACGCTCGGGAAGTCCAGCCAGATCGTCGCCCCGTGCAGGCCCTGCGGCGCCGAGGCGATGACGAAGCCGTGCTCGCCGGAGATCTCCGCGCCCATCCGGGCCAGGCCGGCCACGTGCATGTCCAGCCCGCGCGACCCGATCGCGTCGCCGCCCGGGTGGGCCACCCGGACGTACCCGCACCGGGCCAGCAGCGGCCCGAGCACGCAGATCGACGCGCGCAGCCGCCGGACCAGGTCGTAGTCGGCCGCCGTACCCGGCTTGTCCGGCGTGTCCACCCGGACCGTCCGGTCGGTGAAGGACACCGTGCAGCCCAGCCGGCGCAGCACCTCCGACATGATCAGGATGTCGGTGATCCGGGGCACGTTGGAGATCACCGACTCCCCGGGAGCCAGCAGCGCCGCCGCCATCAACTTCAGCGCGGAGTTCTTCGCGCCGCCGACGACCACCTCGCCGGACAGCCGCGCTCCGCCTACGACCCGGATCACGTCCACGCCGGCCATCGTAGAAGCGCCCGGCCAAGCCCGTACGCTCAGCACCATGGCCGTCCACCTCACCCGCATCTACACCCGCACCGGCGACGCCGGGACCACCGCGCTCACCGACGGGTCCCGGGTCCGCAAGACCGACCCGCGGCTGGCCGCCTACGGTGACACCGACGAGTGCAACGCGGCCATCGGGGTCGCGCTGGCGCTCGGCGGACTGCCCGACGAGGTACGCGCGGTGCTCACGGTGATCCAGAACGACCTGTTCGACGTCGGGGCTGACCTGTCGAACCCGGTCGTTGCATCCCCCAAGTACCCGCCGCTGCGCGTCACCGAGGCATACGTGACCCGGCTGGAGGGCTGGTGCGACGAGTTCAACGCCGGACTGTCCACACTGGACTCGTTCATCCTCCCTGGCGGCACCGCGGGCGCGGCCCTGCTGCACGTCGCCCGTACCGTCGCCCGCCGCGCCGAGCGTTCCGCCTGGGCGTTGCGCGAGGCCGACCCCGACGGCGTGAACCCGCCCGCGCTGACCTACCTCAACCGCCTGTCCGACCTGCTGTTCATCCTGAGCCGGGTGGCCAACCCGGGCGGTGACGTCAAGTGGAAGCCCGGCGGTGACCGGTGACCGGGCTGCACCACATCGAGCTGTGGGTACCGGACCTGGACGCCGCCCGGCACTCGTGGGGCTGGCTGCTGTCCGAGCTGGGCTGGACGATCACCGAGCTGGGTGAGACCACGTTCGAGGCGCACCACGCCGACGTGTACCTCTTCGTCGAGCAGTCGCCCGCGCTGTCCGGGCGTACCCATGACCGCCGCGCGCCAGGCGTCAACCACCTGGCCTTCCACGCCGGCCCGCCGGCCCGGGTCGACGCGCTCGTCGAGGCCGCGCCCGCGCACGGCTGGCGGCTGCTGTTCGCCGACCGGCACCCGCACGCCGGCGGACCCGACCACTACGCCGCCTACCTCGAAGACCCGCGGGGGTACGAGGTCGAGCTGGTCGCCGACGCGCGACCGGGCTAGCGGGCCGCGAAACCGATCGAGACCGCCCCGGGTGGGGCGGCCTCGAGCCAGGAGAGGAAGCCGGCCAGCGTGGTCCGCGCCATGGCGATCTCGACGGACGCGCGCCGGCTGGTGCAGCGCAGGATTATCCAGTCGGCCGGCAGGGCGAGCCGCTCGGTGGGCGTGGGCGGCCGGCGGGCGTCGACGGATAAGGCCCGCCGGCTCAGCGTGCGCCGGGGCCGTACCGAAAGGCTGAAGAGGCGGTACCACCGCAGCTCGTCACCGGAGAACCGGGCGACGCCCGGCGACCACCCCCGGCCGGGCAGACGGGTGGACAGCCGCAGGTTGAGCTCGATGGTGCCGCCGCCCCGGGAGATGATCTCGCGCCGGAGGAACAACACACCCAGCGCGCACAGCACGAGGAAGACGCCGATCCCGATCCCTTCGATGATCCGCATCGGCGTCGCGGATCAGCGGGACGGGGTGGTGGGCTCGCAGGCCTCGGCGAGGATGGTCACCCCGTTGGCGTCGACCGACAGGAACCCGCCGGACACCTCGTAGGCCAGCTGCTCCCCGCCGGAGCGCTTGATGCGCACCTCGCTCGGCTCGGCGAGCTGGCCGAGCAGCAGTGCATGCCCCGGCAGGACCCCCAGCTCGCCCTCGGTCGTCCGGGCGACCACCATGTCGGCGTCGCCGGACCAGACGCTCTCCTCGACCGCTACGAGATCGACGTGAATCTGGGCCACGGGGAAACGCTCTCCTCAAGTCAGGGGGACGACGGAAGTGTAACGAGACCGGCGGCCACCCTCCGCATCCGGGTGGCCGCCGTCACAGCCGGCCAGGTCACTGACCAGGTCACTGAGAGGTATCCCAGCGCCTGGACCTTCGGTCGGCGCGGCCGCCTCCGGCGTGAACCCGGATTTCACTGAGAGGTATCCCAGCGCCTGGACCTTCGGTCGGCGCGGCCGCCTCCGGCGTGAACCCGGATTTACTGGTTCTTCATCAGCTCGCGGGCCTGGCGCTCCAGGTCCTCCAGCCCGCCGCACATGAAGAACGCCTGCTCGGGGAAGTGGTCGTACTCACCCTCGGTCAGCTTCTTGAACGCCTCGACGGTCTCCTTGACCGGCACGAACGAGCCCTCGATGCCGGTGAACTGCTTGGCCACGAAGGTGTTCTGGGACAGGAAGCGCTCGATCCGGCGGGCCCGGCCGACCGTGATCTTGTCTTCCTCGGACAGCTCGTCCATGCCGAGGATCGCGATGATGTCCTGCAGGTCCTTGTACCGCTGAAGGATCCGCTTGACCTCCGACGCCACCGCGTAGTGCTCGGCGCCCACGTACTCCGGCGCGAGGATGCGGGAGCTGGAGGCCAGCGGGTCCACGGCCGGGTAGATGCCCTTGTCGGACACTGACCGTTCGAGGTTGGTGGTGGCGTCCAGGTGGGTGAACGTGGTGGCCGGCGCGGGGTCGGTGTAGTCGTCGGCGGGTACGTAGATCGCCTGCATCGAGGTGATCGCCTGCCCACGGACCGACGTGATCCGCTCCTGCAGCTCGCCCATCTCGTCGGCCAGGGTCGGCTGGTACCCCACGGCGGACGGCATCCGGCCCAGCAGCGTGGACACCTCCGAGCCCGCCTGGGTGAACCGGAAGATGTTGTCGATGAACAGCAGTACTTCCTGCTTCTGCACGTCGCGGAAGTACTCGGCCATGGTCAGCGCGGCCAGGCCGACCCGGAGACGGGTACCCGGCGGCTCGTCCATCTGCCCGAAGACCAGCGCGGTCTTGTCGATGACGCCGGTCTCGGTCATCTCGGTGATGAGGTCGTTGCCCTCGCGGGTACGCTCGCCGACCCCGCCGAACACCGACACGCCGCCGAAGTTGTTGGCGACCCGGAAGATCATCTCCTGGATGAGTACCGTCTTGCCCACGCCGGCACCGCCGAACAACCCGATCTTGCCGCCCTTCACGTACGGGGCGAGCAGGTCGAGCACCTTGATGCCGGTCTCCAGCATCTCGGTCTTCGGCTCCAGGTCCTTGAACTCAGGCGCGTGCCGGTGGATCGGCCAGCGCTCCTGGATCTCAAGTCTCTGCGCATCGGCGTTGAGCACGTCGCCGACGACGTTCCAGACGTGGCCCTTGGTGACGTCGCCGACCGGTACCGTGATCTGCCCTCTGGTGTCGGTCACCTCGGCGCCGCGGACGAGGCCGTCGGTCGGCTGCATCGAGATCGCCCGGATCATGTTGTCGCCCAGGTGCTGGGCGACCTCCAGGGTCAGCGTCTTCACGCCCTCGCCCAGCTCCACGTCGACCTTGAGGGCGTTGTAGATCTCCGGCATCGCGTCGCGCGGGAACTCGGCGTCGACCACCGGGCCGATGACCCGGGCGACCCGCCCCACCCCGGTCCTGGTCTCTTCAACAGCAGCAGTCATCACTCTTCACTTCCCGCCGCGGCCAGGGCGTTGGCCCCGCCGACGATCTCACTGATCTCCTGGGTGATCCCGGCCTGACGCGCGGAGTTCATGTCCCGCGTGTACTTCTTGAGCAGCTCTTCGGCGTTGTCGGTCGCGCTCTTCATCGCCCGCCGCCGCGACGCCGACTCGCTGGCCGCGGAGTCGAGCAGCGCGGCGTAGATCCGCGTGTTGATGTACTTGGGCAGCAGCGCGTCGAGCAGCTCCTCGGCTTCGGGCTCGAACTCGTACACGGGCAGCGGCCCCTCGGCCTCGTGCTCCTCGATCTCCATCGGGGCGAGGAACCGGGCCGCCGGGGTCTGCGTCATCAGCGACTTGAACTGGGTGGAGACGATGTGCAGCTCGTCGACGCCATGCATGCCGTCCGGACCCGGGTGGTCGAGCGAGTCGTCGGCACCGTTGACGAACGCCTTGATGAGCGTCTCGCCGACCTCCCGGGCGTGGTCGAAGTCCGGCCGCTCGGAAAAGCCGGTCCAGCTCGCCTCGATGGGCCGGTTGCGGAACCGGTAGTACGCGACGCCCTTGCGGCCGATCACGTACAGCAGCGTCTCCTTCTCGTCCGCGCGCAGCCGCGCGATGAGCTGCTCGGCGGTACGGATCGCGTTGGCGTTGTACGCGCCGCACAGCCCCCGGTCGCTCGTGATGACGAGCACGCCGGCCCGGCGTACCGGATCCCGGGGCACCAACAGCGGATGGTCCAGCGTCGTCGCGTTGGACGCGAGGGCGGTCAGTACCTGGGTGATCGCATCCGCGTACGGTCGGGAGGCGGCCACCCGCTCCTGGGCCTTGGCGATCCGGCTGGTCGCGACGAGCTCCTGCGCCTTGGTGATCTTCTTCGTCGACTTCACCGAACGGATCCGCCGCCGGAGCGTCTGTAGCTGGGCGGGCATGGCGCTACTGCCTCTTCGGCCGGGTCTGGCGCCGGACCGCCTCGCGGGTCTCCACGCCTTCCTCCATCTCCTTGGCCGCGGGCTCGTTGATCCGCAGCTCCTTGCCCTCGCCCCGGAAGATCTGCTTGAACTCGTCGAGCGCCGACTCGAGCTGGGCCGCGATGTCGTCGTCCCACTGGCCGCCTGCGATCGCGGCGAGCGTCTCCTTGTGCGTGTGTCGCAGGTACTGGAGGAGCTCGCCCTCGAACCGGCGGATGTCCGCCAACGGGATGTCATCCAGCTTGCCGGAGGTACCGGCCCAGATCGAGACGGTCTGCTCCTCAACCGGGTACGGCGAGTAGTTCGACTGCTTGAGCAGCTCCACCAGGCGGCCGCCCCGCTCCAACTGCGCGCGGGAGGCCTTATCCAGGTCGGAGGCGAAGGCGGAGAACGCCTCCAGCTCGCGGAACTGCGCCAGGTCGAGCCGGAGCCGGCCGGCGACCCGGCGCATGGGCTTGACCTGCGCGTTGCCGCCGACCCGGGACACCGAGATGCCCACGTTGATGGCCGGGCGGACGCCCGCGTTGAACAGGTCGGACTCCAGGAAGATCTGGCCGTCGGTGATGGAGATGACGTTGGTCGGGATGTAGGCCGAGATGTCGTTGGCCTGGGTCTCGATGAGCGGCAGGCCGGTCATCGAGCCGCCGCCCAGCTCGTCGGAGAGCTTCGCGCACCGCTCCAGCAGGCGGGAGTGCAGGTAGAAGACGTCGCCGGGGTAGGCCTCACGGCCGGGCGGGCGGCGCAGCAGCAGGGACACCGCACGGTAGGCCTCGGCCTGCTTGGACAGGTCGTCGAAGACGATCAGCACGTGCTTGCCGGCGTACATCCAGTGCTGGCCGATCGCCGAGCCGGTGTAGGGCGCCAGGTACTTGAAGCCGGCCGGGTCGGACGCGGGCGCGGAGACGATCGTCGTGTACTCCAGCGCGCCGTGCTCCTCCAGCGTGCCCTTGACCGACGCGACGGTGGAGGCCTTCTGACCGATCGCCACGTAGACGCAACGGACCTGCTTCTGCGGGTCGCCGGAGCGCCAGTTGTCCCGCTGGTTGATGATCGTGTCGATGGCGACCGTGGTCTTGCCGGTCTTGCGGTCGCCGATGATCAGCTCACGCTGACCCCGGCCGATCGGCGTCATGGAGTCGATCGCCTTGATGCCCGTCTGCAGCGGCTCCTTGACGCCCTGGCGGGCCATCACGTTCGGCGCCTGGAGCTCCAGCTCCCGGAACTCCTCGTGCTCGATGTCGCCCAGCCCGTCGATCGGCTTGCCGAGCGGGTCGATCACCCGGCCGAGGAACGCGTCCCCGACCGGTACCGACAGCACCCGGCCGGTGCGCTTGACCCGCTGGCCCTCCTCGATACCGGAGAAGTCGCCGAGCACCACGACGCCGATCTCGCGCACATCGAGGTTCAGCGCGACACCGAGGGTGCCGTCGTCGAACTCCAGCAGCTCGTTGGCCATCGCCGAGGGCAGCCCCTCGACGTGGGCGATGCCGTCACCCGCGTCGGCGACGATACCGACCTCCTCGCGGGAGATCTCCGGCGTGTACGACGAGACATAGCGCTCCAGGGCACCACGGATCTCGTCGGAGGAGATGGTCAGCTCGGCCATCCGCACTTCCCCTTTGTATCTCTGGCGATCGGAATCGGGTTATCTGGTGAGGGCGGTACGCGTCTCGATGAGGCGACGCAGGACGGTGCCGTCGTACAGATCGCTGCCGATCTGGACGCTCAATCCGCCGATGATTTCGGGGTCGATCGTCACCTTGACGGAGACGTGTCGACCGTACCTCCGTGACAGATGGGCGCCCAGCCGCTCCTCGGCCTCGTCGGAGAGCGGGATTGCCGAGGTCACGTAGGCGATCTGCCGGTCCTGCCGGGCCGCGGCGAGCTCGACCAGGCGGGAGAGCGAGGCCCCGAGACTGCGCCCGCCGAACCCGGTCAACGCGAGCTGCGCCAGCCGTACCGTCGTGGCCTTCGCCTTGCCGCCCAGCAGGTCGGCGATCAGCGACCCCCGCCCCTCCGCCGGTGCGGTCAGATCCCCGAGCACCGCGGCCAGCTTCGGCGAACCGTCCACGACCTGAGCGAAGCGGAACAGCTCGTCCTCCACCTCGCCGAGCTCGTCGGCGCGTTCGGCTCCGGCCAGCAGCGCGTCGACCCCGAGCCGTTCGACCGCGTCGCGCAGCGCGCCGGGACCTCGCCAGCGCGCACCCACCACGGCTTCGAGCAGCCCGAGCGATTCGTCGCCGACCTTGCCGCGCAACACGTCCCGGAGCAGTCCGACGCGGTCCGCGGCGGACCGGGCCGGGTCGGCCAACGCCCGGCGCAGGCGCGGTTCGCGCGCGAGCAGCCTGGCGACCGTGAGCACCTCGTCGGCCAGTCCCGCGAGCGCCTCGGGCGACGCACCGGCGGCGTACCCGTCGAGCCGCTCGGCGGCTGGCGCGTACGACTCCCGGGTTACCGCGTCCATCAGCGCTCCCCGGCCGTCTCGAGCTCGTTGAGGAAGCGCTCCACGGTGCCCTTCTTGCGGGCCTCGTCGGCCAGCGCCTCACCGACGATCCGGCTGGCCAGGTCGACCGCCAGCCGGCCCATGTCGGCGCGCAGCTCGCGGACGATGCCCGCCCGCGCGGCGTCGAGCTGTTCCCGGCCGGCCGCGATGATCCGCTCGCTCTCCTCGCGGGCCTGGGTCAGGATGTCCTCGCGGATGCCGTTGGCGTCCGCGCGGGCCTGGTCGCGGATCTTCGCCGCCTCGGTACGGGCTTCGGCGAGCTGGCGCTGGTACTGCTCGAACAGCGCCTCGGCCTCGCGCTGGCGCTCCTCGGCCCGCTGGATGCCGCCCTCGATGGCGTCCACGCGCGCCTTGAACGTCTCCTCCATGCGCGGGAAGACGTACTTCCAGAGCACGAAGAACACCACACCGAACGCGACCAGCCCGATGACCATCTCCTGCCAGATGGGCAGGATCGGGCTCGGTGGCTCGGGGACCGCTTCCGCTAGCCAGCGCACCGGAATCTCCTCTCGACGGGCGGTGGACGGGGTTAGAGCGTGCCCTGCCAGATGAAGCCGAAGGCGATGCCGAACAGCGCCAGCGCCTCAACCAGCACGAAGCCGAGGAACAGGTAGGTCCGGGTCAGCCCGGCCGACTCCGGCTGGCGGGCGGTGGAGTTGATGTACGCGGAGAAGATCAGGCCGATGCCGATGGCGGGACCGATGGCGGCGAGGCCGTACCCGATCGCGGCGACGCTACCGACAACGTTGGTGGCGGCGGCAAGTGCCATGAGAAGAGTCCTCCAGATTGGCCGCGTGACCAGCACGTGGCAGGAACGGTGTGGAGCAGCGAGCTATGGCGTCGATGTCAGTGTTCTTCGGCGAGTGAGCCTTGTATGTAGACCGCGTTGAGGATCGCGAAGACATATGCCTGCAACAGGGCGACCAGCAGTTCGAGGAAGGTGATCGCGATCGCCAGTAGCCACGCCAGGATGGACACCGGCTTGAGCAGCGTGCCGAGATTGAGCAGCGCGAACCCGCCGAGCGTGAAGACCAGCAGGATGAAGTGCCCGGCGAACATGTTGGCGAAGAGCCGGACCGACAGCGTGAACGGCCGGATGAGGAAGTTCGAGAAGAACTCCAGCGGGGCGATCAGCCACAGCAGCCACCACGGCGCGCCGGGCGGTACCGTCATGTTCTTGAAGAACTTGACCAGGCCGTGCCGCTGGATGCCGACGGCGATGTAGACCACGTAGCTGATGGCGGTGAGCGCGGCCGGGATCGCGATGTGCGCGGTCGGCGCCACCTGGAAGAACGGCAGGATGCCGAAGACGTTCATCACGGCGATGAAGGTCAGCAGGGAGACCAGGTAGGGCGCGAAGCGGACCCCTTCGGGCCCGATGATGTCGCGGCCGATCCCGTCGCGGCCGAAGCTGTACACCGACTCCGTCAGCCACTGCCAGCGGCCCGGCACGATCTTCGGGCTGCGGTACCCCAGCACGAAGAAGACCAGGACGATCGCGACCGCGATCCAGACCATCACGGTGAACTTGGTGACCCAGGGGTAGAACCAGCCGGGCAGATAGAAGTCGCTGACCTTGGGCGGCCACCAATGCGGCGTCTCCTGGGCCAGGATGCTCACCTGTCCGTACACCGTGCCCCTCTCATCACGCCCCCAGCTTGCGCATCGCCAGGTAGATCCCGCCGGCGGCGCCGAGGATGATGCCGACGCCGATGGCGATCCCGCGGGTGTTCAGCCAGTGGTCGATGAGCCAGCCGACGAATCCCCAGAACGCCATGCCCGAGATCAGGTAACCCAAGGCGGTCCAGCCCAGATCCATCGCGGAGGGTCCGCGACGCCTCGGGGATTGCTGGTCACCGGCCATGACGCGCGAACCATATCAGCCGGCTTGAAGGAGCGGTGCGTCGACCCCCGCGGCAGTCGCCTGCGGGGGTGGCCTATGTCTCATGGCCGGGGCTCTCCGGTGCGGTCACAGGTTACTCCTGTCCGGCCCGGACGCTAGACCATCGACGGGGAGAAGTAAGGAAACAGACACCAGAGCGTTACGGGGGCGTCTTGCGCGCGAATACCGGACGTGCTGCGCAGTTTCACGCAGCGCTGTGTCCTCCGCCACGCCTCCGGCTCAGCGCGCTAAGATTCTTGCTCGTCTATCTCGACATACGGGATACGCGCCCGCCAGGTCCAGACCGCCTGCGCGACCGTCCAGCCCAGGGCAGTGATCATGATCGCGACGCCCATCGGGGCCTGCCCCGCCCAGCCGCGGCCGGCCAGCGCGAGGAGCAGCACGCCGAGCACGGTGAACTTCAGCATGTACGTCATCAGCCCGGCCGGCAGCACCAGCCGCGGGTCGATCGAGTCGGCCCACGCGATCACGAGGCTGGACGCGGTGTAGCTCGCGGCGACGATGAGTACCCCGGCCGCCGCGCCCAGCGCGCCCGCCGCGCCGCGCAGCAGCGCGCCGAGCGCCACGCCGAGGACCAGTAGCCCGGCCGACGCGACGAGCCCGGACGGCAGGTGCGTCAACCGCCGGCGCATCGGCCGGCGCGCCCGCGTGGCCGCGCTCACCGGGGGTACGCCGGAAACTTCGCGACCAGCGTGCCCACCTCCTCGGCGACGTCGGCCAGCTCGGCCGAGCCGGGTTCGGCCCGGACCGCCCGGCCGATCAGCCCGGCGATCTCGCGCATCTGCGGCTCGCGCATGCCCTGCGTGGTGACGCAGGGGGTACCGACCCGGATGCCGGAGGCGACCATCGGGCGCTGCGGGTCGAACGGGATGGCGTTCTTGTTCAGGGTGATCCTCGCCTCGTCACAGCGCCGCTCGGCCTCCCGGCCGGTCACCCCGACCGCGCGCAGGTCGATCAGGGCCAGATGGGTGTCGGTACCGCCGGACACCGGCCGCATCCCCTCGGCCGCCAGCCCGGCGGCCAGCGCCCGCGCGTTCGCCACCACCTGGTGCGCGTACCGCTCGAACTGCGGCTGGGCGGCCTCGTGCAGCGCGACGGCCTTGGCCGCCACCGCGTGCATCAGCGGCCCGCCCTGGATGAACGGGAACACCGCCTTGTCCACGCGCTCGGCCAGCTCCCGCCGGCACAGGATCATGCCACCCCGGGGACCCCGCAGCACCTTGTGGGTGGTCGCGCAGACCACGTCGGCGAAGGGTACCGGGGACGCTACCGCCCGGCCGGCGACCAGGCCGATGAAGTGTGCCGCGTCGACCATCAGGTACGCCTCGACCTCGTCGGCGATCTCGCGGAACGTGGCGAAGTCGATCAGGCGGGGGTACGCGGTCGCACCACAAATGATCATCTTCGGCCGGTGGGCCAGGGCCAGGTCGCGGACCTCGTCGTAGTCGATGGTCTCGGTGTCCGCGCTGACCCGGTACCCGACGGTGCCGTACCAGCGCCCGGAGAAGTTCACCTTGCTGCCGTGGGTCAGGTGCCCGCCGTGCGGCAGATCCATCGCGAGCACGGTGTCGCCGGGCTGCACGAGGGCCGCGTAGGCGGCCAGGTTGGCGCTGGCCCCGCTGTGCGGCTGGAGGTTGGCGTGCTCAGCGCCGAACAGCGCCCTGGCGCGCTCGACGCCGATCGACTCCGCCCGGTCGACCTCGGCGCAGCCGCCGTAGTAGCGCCGGCCCGGGTACCCCTCGGCGTACTTGTTGGTCAGCGTGGAGCCCAGCGCCGCCAGTACCGCCGGCGAGGTCAGGTTCTCGCTCGCGATGAGCTGCAGCCCACCCCGGAGCCGGGCCAGCTCGCCCAGGACCACGGAGGCGATCTCGGGGTCGGTGCGTTCGAGCGCGGCGAAGTCCGGGCCCCAGAACGTGTTCACGGCCACCAACCTAGCCGCTCATACCCCCCGGATCGGGGGGTACGAGCGTCGTCCGGACTACTTGGCGCTGTCCACCAGGCTGACGATCGCGACGGCCGCCCGGAAGTACTTGTTCCGGCCGAGGTCGCCCACGGTCTTGATGTTGAACGCCTCCAGCAGCAGCTTGGCGTCGCCGTCGCTGACCCCGGCGAGCGCGGACACCGGCGCGTCGACGAGCTCGGCGAGGGTCTTCTCCTCGTACGCCTTGTCCAGCACCTTGGACAGATCTGCGGAAACCGGCACGGGTCCTCCCATTCAGCGGATGCCCGAGCGGGTGTCGGGCTGCCGTCCACCGTTCCATGACGGCGCCGGCGCGGGGACGCCGGGTCGGCTCCCGTTGCCTCGGCGGAACAGTCAGGCCCCGAACAGGGCCGCGGCCAGCGGCCGTACCACGTCCTGGATCTCGTCGGCCACCCGCCTGAAGAACGCCTCCCCGCAGCCCCACGGGTCGTCCAGCTCGTCCTGGGGCCGGGGCGGCCGGCCCGCGCGCGCCGCCTCGGCGGCCTCGACCAGCGCGACGCCCCGGGCGTAGGTCGCGTCCGGGTCGGGCGCGGCGGGTGGCAGCGCGGTGGGGTCCACAGCCGGCAGCAGCCGGCCCAGCTCACCGATCACGAAGGTCCGCCCGGCGGCGTCGGGCCGCAGCTCGAGCACGTACTCGACCTGCTCCATGGTCGCGGTGAGGATAAGGTCGGCGCTGTCCACGTGTTCCCCGCGCAGCTTGCGCGCGGCGAAGCGGCTGTCATCACCGCCCCGGCGCCGCAGCTCCCGCGCCGCCGGCGGGTGCATCGGGTGGCCGACGTGCCAGCCGCCGGTCCCCGCACTCTGCGACAGCAGCAGCTCGTCGGCCTTGTCGCCGACCCGTTCCCGGGCGGCGTGGCGCAGCAGCCGCTCGGCCATCGGCGACCGGCAGATGTTGCCCATGCACACGTGCAGCACCGCGAACGGAGGCACGCCTATGCCTCAATGTCCTGGATGGACGGGACGACGTCGCGCAGCTTCTCCAGCGGGATCGCGCCGGCGCGCAGCAGCCGCGGTACCTCACCGGTGACGTCCACGATCGACGACGGGGTACGGTCGGGCAGCTCGCCGGACTCCAGGTACACGCTGACCGAGAAGCCGAGCTGGGCCCGCGCCTCCTCGGCCGTGATCGCCGGGGGCTGGCCGGTCTTGTTGGCGCTGGACACCGCCATCGGACCGGTCTCCCGCAGCACCTCCAGCGCCACCGGGTGCAGTGGCATCCGCACCGCCACCGTGCCGTCCAGGTCGCCCAGGTCCCACTGCAGGCTCGGGGCGTGCTCGACGACGATGGTCAGCGCCCCCGGCCAGAACGCCTCGACCAGGTCCCGCGCCGCGCTCGGCAGGTTGAACACCAGCCCGTCGAGGGTGGCCCGGGTGCCGACGAGCACCGGCGGAGGCATCTTCCGGTCGCGCCCCTTCGCGTCCAGCAGGGCGGTCACCGCCCACGGCTTGAACGCGTCGGCGCCGACGCCGTACAGGGTGTCGGTGGGCATCACGATCAGGTCGCCGCGCTTGACGGCGTCGATGGCCGCCTCGACGCCACGGTCCCGGTCGGCGGCGGTCCGGCAGTCGTAGAGCATCACGGGGTGAAGTCTGCCAAACGCCGGGCGGTGGCGAACCGCGGGCGCCCGGCAAGGTCCGGGTGCTGGGTCACGTCACCCCAGCCGCGCAGCAGCGCCGGTACCGCCTCGGCGTGGCTGTCGTCGTGCTCGACGCCGAACCAGCCGCCCGGGCGCAGCAGCGCCACCGCCCGGGGGATCACCCGGCGGATCACGTCCAGCCCGTCCGGGCCGGCGAACACCGCGCGGTCCGGGTCGTGCTCGCCGACCTCGGGCGGTACCGGCGTTCCGGCGGGCACGTACGGCGGGTTGCACAGCACCAGGTCGACGCGCCCGTCGAGGTCGGCCAGCGTCGCCGGGTCGGTCGCGTCGCCGGCGACGACGGTGACCGCGGCCACCCCGCCGGCGTTGCGCCGCAACCACACCAGCGCCTCCGGCGCGTCCTCGACCGCGTGCACCCGGGCGCCCGGGTGTTCCCGCGCGACCGACAGCGCGATCGCGCCGGTACCCGCGCATAGGTCCACGACGACCGGCGCGGCCAGCCCACGCAGCCGGTCCAGGCCCCAGTCGACGAGCAGCTCGGTCTCCGGACGCGGGATGAACACCCCCGGCCCCACCGCGACCTCACCCAACCGGAACGGCGCCGTGCCGAGCAGGTGCTGTACCGGTCGCCGGGCCGCCCGCTGCTTCACCAGCTCCGTGAAGCGCGCTGCGGCGGCGTCGTCGAACCCGGTGACGGTCCACAACCGGCCGCGGGGTACCCCGAGCACCGCGGCGGCGAGCAGCTCGGCGTCGACCCGCGGGGCATCGATACCCGCCTCCGTGAGTACGGCGGCGGCCGCCGCTATCGCCTCCTGGACCGGTCGCACCCCATAATCATCTCGATGACCGGTTGTGCTCCGGTCACCGAGGGGGTCGCGTGGGTCACGCCGCTGGCGGGCTGCCTCGACTGCGCCGGTTGCTGGCGGACGGTCGGGCGGCCGAGGCGTTGAGCCTGATCGACCTGCTCCTGGAGGAGGAGCAGACTCCGCAGGACTCGGCGGACCTGCTGCTGCGCCGCCTCGCCGCGCTGGTCAGCCTGGGCCGGCGGCGGGAGTTCGCGGGAGCGCTGGACGCGGCGAACGAGGCGGTGGCCGCCGACCCGGACCCCGAGCGGTACGGCCGGCTGCACGCACTGGCCGCGAAGATCGCGCATCTCGACAACTCCCTGGAGCGCTGCGTCGCCCACCTGGTCAAGAGCTACCGGGCGCTGAACCTGATGACCCGGGTCGACGAGGACGTCGCCGCGTCGTGGCACGAGCTGGCCAGCGCGTACTCGTACGCGGGGTTCCACGGCCGGGCGATGTCGGCGGTGGACATGGCCCGGCGGGTGGCGGTCACCGCCGGGATCCCCGAGTCGGACTACACCAACCCGGCGATCCGGGTACGCCTGGCGGTCTGGTACGACCACCACGGCGACACCGACGCGTGCCAGCGGATCCTCCGCGACGTGCTAGCCGACCTGCCCGGTGAGGGTCGGGGCGGGCTGGCCGACGTCCGGCCGATCTTCCGGGGCTCGTACGGGTACGCGATCGCCCGGCTGGCGGCGCTCGGCGACCCCACCGGCCGGGATCCGTGGCCGCTGCTGGCGGGTGCCGGCCAGTCGGTACGCGCCCGGGACCTGCGCCTGATGAGCAAGGTGTGCGGCGCGATCGAGGCCGGGCAGACCCCGACTGCGCTGGCCCTGCTCGACCAGAGCACGATCGCGGCGTCCACGATGGGCGCCGCCGAGCCGCTGCGGCTGCGCGCCCTGGCCCACCTGGCCGCCGGGGCGTACCCCGAGGCGATCGCCGCCGACCGGCGCACCTTCCGGGTCGCCACCGCCCAGGAGGAGCGGCTGCGCGACCTGCTCATGGACGGCATGGCGGCCCGGCTGGACCACGAGAACATGCAGCGCACGGTGTCCCGGTTCCGCGGCGAGGCGCTCACCGACCCGCTCACCAGCCTGCCCAACCGGCGCCACCTGGAGGAGCACGTCAACGCGCTGGTCGGCGCCGGGCACACGGCCGTGATCGGCGTGTGCGACCTGGACGGGTTCAAGTCCGTCAACACTGTCCACGGGCACCTCGCCGGCGACGCGGTGCTCCAGCGGGTGGCCGGTGTCCTGGCCCGGGTGATGCGCAAGGGCGACTTCGTGGCCCGCTACGGCGGGGACGAGTTCGTGGTGGTGCTTCCCGGCGCCAGCCAGCTCGAAGCGCGCGAGGTCGCGCACCGCATCGTCCGGGCCGTGCAGAACGAGGACTGGGCGGCGCTCGTGCCGGGCACCCCGGTCGGGATCACGGTCGGCTGGGCGGAGGCCACGTCGGTCCAGGGCATCGCCCAGGCCTTCGCCGCCGCCGACCGCGCGATGCTCCGCCGCAAGGCGTCCTGACCCGCCGAGCCCGCCAGTCCGCGGGCGCGTACGTCAGGCGCGGCGGGCGAGGTCGTCGCCGGCGAGCCGGGCCTGACGGTCGGCCTCGGTGAGCGCGTCGAGCACCCCGTCCAGGTCTCCGCCCAGCACCAGATCGAGGTTGTACGCGGTGTAGCCGATGCGGTGGTCGGAGATCCGGTTCTGCGGGTAGTTGTACGTGCGGATGCGCTCCGAGCGGTCGACCGTGCGCACCTGGGCCCTGCGGGCGTCCGACGCCGCCGCGGCCGCCTGGTCCTGGGCGAGCTGGGCCAGCTTCGCGCGCAGCATCCGCATCGCGCGGTCCTTGTTCTGCAGCTGGGAGCGCTCGTTCTGGCAGGACACCGCGATCCCGGTGGGCAGGTGCGTGATCCGTACCGCCGAGTCGGTCGTGTTGACGCTCTGCCCGCCCGGACCGCTGGAGCGGAACACGTCCACCCGCAGGTCGCCGGGGTCGATGGTGACGTCGGTCTCCTCCGCCTCGGGCGTGACCAGCACCCCGGCCGCCGAGGTGTGGATCCGCCCCTGCGACTCGGTTGCCGGCACCCGCTGCACGCGGTGCACCCCGCCCTCCCACTTCAGCCGGGACCACACCCCGTACCCGTCCTCCGGTACCCCCCGGGTCTTGACCGCCACCGCCACGTCCTTGTACCCGCCGAGGTCGGACTCCTGCGCGTCGAGCACCTCGGTGACCCAGCCGCGCCGCTCGGCGTACCGCAGGTACATCCGCAGCAGATCGCCCGCGAACAGGGCGGACTCCTCGCCGCCCTCGCCCGCCTTGATCTCCAGGATGACGTCCTTGCCGTCGTCGGGGTCGCGCGGCGCGAGCAGCTCGGCCAGCCGCTCCTCGATCACCGGCAGCGCCGCCTCCAGCTCGGCGGCCTCCGCCCCGAACCCGGGGTCCTCCGCCGCCAGCTCCCGCGCGGCGATGAGGTCGGCACGCGACTGCGCCAGCTCGGCCGCGGCCTTCGCGATCGGGCTCAGCTCGGCGAAGCGCCGCCCGACCCGCCGCGCCGCCACCTGGTCAGCGTGGATCGCCGGGTCCGCGAGCTGCGCCTCCAGCTCGGCGTACTCGTCCAGCAGCGCCTTCAGGCGATCCTCACTCATCACATTCCTTAAGGGATACGAAACGGCGCCCACCCACCGGCAGGTGCCGGGGACGGGCGCCGCACGGGGCGCTACTTGGCCTTCTTCGCCTGGACCTTGGCGTACTTCTGCTGGAACTTCGCGACCCGGCCGGCGGTGTCGAGCACGCGCTGCTTTCCGGTGTAGAACGGGTGGCACGCGCTGCAGGTCTCGACGTGGATCACGCCGTTGCGCGCCGTGCTGCGGGTCTCGAAGGAGTTGCCGCAGGAACACGTGACCGTGGTCGGCACGTACTGCGGGTGGATGTTGGCCTTCATGCGTGGGTACCTCTCGTCGTGGTCGCCGGGTCGCCACCTGGGCGTGAACCGGAACCTGGCTGCGCACTCAGTGTGCCATGCGGGGACGTAACGCCCCGAACCGGGGAGTACATTCCCGCCATGCCCCGCTCGATCAAGTACCGCGTCGTCACCACCCTGGAACGGCTGAACAACCGCCTGACCAGTGTGAAGGTCGACGGCCGGTGGCGCAGCGGTAGGGCGACGCTCCTACCCGACGACGACGCGATCGCCCGGTCCCGCAGCCTGCCGCACCAGGGGGACAAGGCGCTCGGGCGGCTGATGGCCTCCGCGCCGCTGACCGTCCGGATCGACCTCGACCCCGGTTAACGGGCTGCGCAAGCGGTTTCGTGATCGCTATCGTCTGCGATCATGGTGCTGCGGGAGCGGTACGGGCACCGGGCGCCGCCGGACGGGTCCACTGTGGACGGCCTACCGGCGGGCTGGTCCCGGAAGGACTTCGCGCTCGTCGCCGCGCGCCACCCGCTGCGCGGGTACCTGTTCCTGCGACTGGACGGGCGGGACTGCCGGCCGGGGCTGTGGCAGCAGGTACGCCCGGCGGCCGACTGGACGCCCGGCGGCCGCGCGCTGTGCGAGGACGCCGCGTGAACACCGTGCTGCTGCAGGGGATCGTCGGCTCCACCGCGTACGGCCTGGCCGGTCCACGGTCCGATGTGGACCGGCTGGGCGTGTACACCGCGCCCACGCGCGCGTTCCACGGCCTGTACCCGCCGATCGACCGGCACGCCAGCATCGTCACCCACGAGCCGTCCGACCTCACGCTGCACGAGGCGCGCAAGTACTGCCTCCTCGCGCTCGGCGTGAACCCCACCGTGACCGAGCTGCTCTGGCTACCCTCCTACGAGATCCGCACCCGGCTCGGGGACGAGCTGGTCGCGATCCGGCGCGCGTTCCTGTCCGCGCCCCGCGTGCGCGACGCCTACCTCGGGTACGCCCGGCAGCAGTTCACCAGGCTGCTGCACAAGGGCGCCGACCCGCGCACCCCCAAGCACGCCCGGCACCTGCTGCGCCTGCTGCACCAGGGCGAGGCGCTGCTCGCCACCGGCGAGCCGACCGTCCGCCTGGCCGACCCGCAGCGGTACCACGAGTTCGGCACGGCCGTCGCGGCCGATCCCGAGGAGGCGCGCGCCGCACTCGACGCGGCTTGCGACCGCCTCGCCGGCATCGCGAGCCCCCTGCCGGAGCGGCCCGACGAAGCGGCCGTGGAAGGCTGGCTGCAGAAGGTCCGCACGGAGTACCTCACCACGGAGAGCTGATGCCCACCCTCACCATCACCCGCGGCCTGCCCGGCTCGGGCAAGACCACGTGGGCCAAGCAGCAGGGCGGCCATGTCCGGGTCAACCGCGACGACCTGCGGCGGATGCTGCACGGCGGGCCGTTGCAGACGGGCTGGGCCGAGGTGCAGGTGACGCTGGCCCAGCAGGCCCAGGTCGAGGCGCTGCTGCGGGCCGGCGTCAATGTGGTCTGCGACGATACCAGCCTGCGCGCCCGCTACGTGCGGGAGCTGGCCGAGCTGGGCCGGGCGGCCGGCGCCACCGTCGTGGTCAAGGACTTCACGGAGGTACCCCTCGACGAGTGCATCGCCCGCGACGCGGTGCGGCCGGAGCCGGAACGCGTCGGCGAGGAGGCCATCCGGGGCATGTGGCAGCGGTACCTGGCCGGCCGGCGGCTGCCGCTGCCCGTTCCCGATCCGGCGCCGGCGCTGACCCCGACGCACTACGAGCCGCCGGCCGGCATGCCCGAGGCGTTCCTCGTCGACATCGACGGCACGGTCGCCGTCATGAACGGGCGCAGCCCGTACGACGAGTCCCGGGTGCACGAGGACCGGCCCAACGAACCGGTGATCCGGGTGGTGCGGGCGCTGCACGCCGCCGGGTACCGGATCGTGTTCTGCTCCGGCCGCACCGACGCCTGCCGGGAGGCGACCGCGGCCTGGCTTGCCGACCATGTCGGGGTGCCCTACCAGGCGCTGCACATGCGGGTGGCCGGCGACCAGCGCAAGGACTCCGTCGTCAAGGCGGAGATCTTCGACGCGCACATCCGGCACACGTACCGCATCGTCGGCGTCCTCGACGACCGCGCGCAGGTGGTGCGGATGTGGCGGGCGCTGGGACTGACCGTCCTGCAGGTCGCCGAGGGCGACTTCTAGGCGAGCACGAACCGGCCGGTGGCCTCGAACTCGGCCAGGTCGCGCAGGCTGTCGCGCACCGAGAAGGCCAGCGGCTCGGGCAGGGCGTCGGGCGGGTAGAACCGCGCGTCGGTGGTCTCGTCGGTCCGCGTGACCAGCTCACCCGTCCACGCGTCGACCCGGAACGCGGTGGTGTGCAGCTGGTACGTGTGCCCGAACATGTTGGCCTTGATGTAGCGCTTGCCGGTGTAGAGGGCGAACGGGGTCAGCGCGGTCGCGGTCAGGCCGGTCTCCTCGTGCAGCTCCCGGACGGCCGCCTCGGCGATCGACTCGCCGATCTCCATGGCGCCGGCCGGCAGCGCCCACTCACCGTTGTCCGAGCGCCGCACCAGCAGTACCCGCCCCGCCTCGTCGCGCAGGACCACGCGCGCGCCGACGAACAGCACGATCTCCTCGTCGCCGACGGCCTTGCGCAGCTTCCCCTGGTACGAGTCGTCCCACCCCACGGTCACACCCCCGCTCCCAGACGCCGAGGTCTTGGACGCTGGCACCCCTGGAGGGGGTACGAGCGTCCAAGATCTCGCAAACCGCGGTCTTACTCGCCCGGCGTGGACTGGGCGATCTGCATGAGGAACTCGATGTTCGTCCGGGTCTTCTTGAGCCGGTCGAGCAGGAGGTCCAGCGCCTGCTGGGAATCGAGCGCGTGCAGCACCTTGCGCAGCTTGAGCACGATGGCCAGCTCGTCGGACGCGAGCAGGATCTCCTCCTTGCGGGTGCCGGACGGGTCGATGTCGATCGCGGGGAACACCCGCTTGTCGGCGATCTTCCGGTCCAGCTTCAGCTCGGCATTGCCCGTGCCCTTGAACTCCTCGAAGATGACCGTGTCACCGGTGGAACCGGTCTCCACCAAGGCGGTGGCGATGATGGTCAACGATCCGCCGTTTTCGATGTTGCGGGCCGCACCCAGGAACCGCTTGGGCGGATACAACGCGGTCGAGTCGATCCCCCCGGAGAGGATCCGCCCCGACGCCGGGGAGGCGTTGTTGTACG